>WLWD01006047.1_pt1 | contig 158816 bp, 114 predicted proteins | sample 6712731 | NCBI WGS metagenome assembly WLWD01 (sample SAMN12718690, study PRJNA576275) | sponge metagenome | isolation source: marine sponge | host: Mycale hentscheli | place: New Zealand: South Island, Marlborough, Capsize Point | collected 2014-11-01
TTACAGAACTTTATACACAATCTTCTAGAGTATTATTAAATAGTACCTCACTCTCCTGTACATACAATTACCTGACCAAATATCATTGGATATTTACACGATAGGGTATGTTCTATTACTGAAGATACATGAGGAAATTAATGCAATTAAATTATTTATTTAAAATCACACTTTCCTTTTTCTTGTGCAGGAGAAGCTATAGAGATAGCTATAATATCAGAGAATATCACCATCAATGCTGGTGAGTCAGCATTGCTAGTCTGTGTAGGCTTCAACTCAGACAACTCATCTGTGGAGATAACCTGGATGAGAAATGGAGAGGAAATATCCTCCTCGTCCTCTCCTTCCATTAATCATACCACTGAGCCCCTGGTTCACAGGAATCGCTTGTTCCAACAATCTTTTCTCCATCTCTGCGAGATGCAGTATGTTCAGTCGGGGAACTACAGCTGCATTGTGAGGAATGATACCGTCTCTGTCAGTGCTTCCGTAGAAGTCACCATTAACAGTTAGTTATTGTTATATTTGTCTATTGGTGTAGAGTTTATCTTGGTTATTAGTGTTTAATTAAAACAAATAGCTTGATAATAATTAATTTAGGCAAAGATAAGACATATACAATTCAGTCAATACATTGCACATGTTTCGGATAATAGTGTTCTGTCAGATTAGTATGTAATTGCAAACAGATAATATAGAATATTGGATACTGCAAGGAGCAATTTACTATTACTTTCAGAATAAACTATATCTTAGATTACCAAACACTTGCGAGAGTTGTATAAATCATTGTCCCTTGGGAAAACATTTGTATGATAAACTGAGAGTGGTGCACCTTGCTACAGTACACATGTTTATGGTTTACACAGGGGAAAAACTCAAATTTCCTGTAGTCATGTACTTAGGAAATTTCATGCTTTCCTCACTTTTCTGGTTGAGGATAGGGCTCTATGTCCTATATATAGTGCAGGACATTTAACCCTATCCACTACAGGAAAGGTGGTGAAAGTATGAAATTACCTAATTACGTGACTACAGGAAATTCAAGTTTTTGACCCGTGTTAGTCCCAAGTAACTAGTTCTGGGAAATTTGAAGTTACTAATTTCATTATCAAAATTACTTTCTATGTAAATAAACAATTATAATTTGTTATAGTGAATTGTAAACTGTTCAGATGTGATAGATCTAGCCATCATTTCTAACAGTACCACTCAACAAGTTGGAGACAACTTACTACTTGTTTGCATGGGACACGGTCAGCCTCGCATCGACATCACATGGACCAAGGACGGACAGGTAGTGTCAAATGATTCATACATGTTTGTCTCTGAGGACCAAATGGTTGTGGATGGAAGGATTTATACACATTCCTTCCTGAGGCTGTGCAATCTGCAAACATGTCATTCAGGAATGTACAACTGTACTGTGGACAATGGCATATCATCAGTAGAGTCTTCTCTATCTCTTTCCGTGGAAGGTTAGTAAATTTTGGGCAGGAGGGAGGAACACGTGGGGAGAGTGGAGAAGAAACCAACCAGTGTTTTGAACAAACAATATCTAGTGCCAAATGTGGTGATGAACAGAGACTTTATAAATAACTCGTGACTGTTAATATAACTTACACTTATTATTAAAATTCTTACTATTATCTCTAGTTTTTGCTTTTATTTTGTTAAATTATAGTCTGACTTATACAAAATAGCTTCCTCCAGCACTGGCGTGTGTGTGTAAGTGTGAGAGCAGGTGGGGGATTGTTTGTAAAGCATGTAATGGTAAATGTTTTTGATCTGAAAAGTTCACAAGAACTTTGAGGAAAGTATAATAATGAATGCAAAAGTTTATCAATCCTGATATGTGATCTACTAGTAGTAGAAACTAACAGCATCAAAGAGAGTAAGTCACTAACATGGAAAGAAATAATTACAAACAATGTCTAAAATTGGTCCATGGGACCAATACTGATCCAATACCCACTGTAATCATTGGGCATGACATTGCATTGTTGCTATCAACAGAACAAGTATGTTCAAAGTGACATTGTTACTGTATGTAGCTTTGCAGATGATAGAAGGTGTTAAGTAAAACTACATGTATTTATTTTACTTACTTGGTGCACACTTAAACACTGATAACTATGTTCTAAGCTAGCGAAACAAACATTAATTTTTTTCTCTCATAGAGCTAGATGTGTCCAGATCTTCAAGAGCTGTGTGCAAAGGAATTTTAGTATAAACAATTCATTCCCAGGAATGCTACACATCAGAAAATATGTGTGTACACTGTTAAAAATGGGGTGTTTGGATAACTTAGTTTTGGTGTTAAATAGGAGGCGCTGCCTGGACACCCCAGTTTAAGCCTAATATTGTCTCCATAGTTAGTCGCAACTAAAAGATATTTGAAAGGAAGAAACTAATGGATATAAGCTATTATTATATAAACTCACTTGGTAAAGTATTCGTTGGTGTACTAATGGATATAAGCTATTATTATACAAGCTCACTTGGTAAAGTATGCATTGGTGTAGAAGTTATAAGGCTCAAAGTGGGATGTCCAGACAGCGCCTCCTGGCAAACACCTCGCGAGGTGTTATTTAAGCAACCCATTATAACAGTGTAGAGGAACCATGCAAGCTGCTCCAAAACATTATCTGAATTCAGTTTCAGTGTTACTTAAATTTTACAAAATTAGTCACGCAAAAGTACTACATAAACTCTTACTCAATATTGCAACATTGTACCGAAACAACCTAGCACCTTCACTATACCAACACAATGTTCCCTAGCAATGATTCAGATTTATTTTGATACAGATGAAAGTGAGGAGAGCAATGTTTATTAGCTTAGTATTTACACTAGTGCTGTAGTCATAAGTGTAAATATGACCAATCAGACTGAGTGATTCACTTGTTATCAAATTAAATGTATTGTATACAAAGCACAATAAACAATGCTATTATAATCATGATAACAGAGGTGACTTGGGGAAATAGTTACTTTAATATATTTCCTATAGGGCAGCACTTATTGGAACAGTTCAGTACACCATAATTGTAATAATAATAATAATAATAATAATAATAATAATAATAATTATTATTATTATTATTATTATTATTATTATTATTATTATCATCATTATTATTATTATTATTATTATCATCATCATCATCATCATCATCATCATCATCATCATCATCATCATCATCATCATCATCATCATCATCATCATCATCATCATCATCATTATTATTATTATTATTATTATTATTATATACAGGTGATTCTCCTGGCATTGCTCAGGTGTCAGATGCAATTGCAATCAAAACAGGAGAATCTGCACAACTCATATGTGTTGGCTATCCAGCTGATCATGTGAATATCACATGGTCTTACAACAACCAATCAATTTCTGAAGCCAATGGCATTACTGTAAGAGAAGAGATACTACCAAATGGAAAGAAGTCAATTCTGGAGTACTCCAGTATGAATTTGCAAGATGCAGGCCCTCGGAAGTGCACAGTTAGTAATGGTTGCCAGTCAGTCACTTCTGATGTGTCAGTTGCCATCACCGGTGAGATTAGTAATTTCAATTGCTGGAAACAAATAGATAGTTATATTTTCATTGAAGATATTATATTAGTGTTCCATGTAAGTCAAATATTTGATATGTTGGTAGAGCACCTTCTGAGGTACCAATACCAACAATATAATCTACCATAGCAACAAGGCCTTGCTATGGTAGATTATATTGTTGGTATTTTTTTTAAAACACTTATTTCCAGCAAATGCACATCGCAATTGTGCTACCATTTCAAGCATGAATTTTCATTTAAGGCACACTGTGATGAGGTTGTCATGATACTATCTCCTCCCACTAGTGTACTTGTGTTTCAAGGTGCAGTTCAATGATTGATTTCCACATGTTGAGACATATAAGGAAATGGGAGACATCACTATTTATGTCATAGTTCAATTCATTGAGAGTACTACACCTGTCAAGCATAATGTAGTTCATAAAAAATGTTGTAAAACAATGTAGCTACTTCATCTACTTAGTAGAGAAAGTACAGTGCCATATGAAGGAGAGGGATTTGGGGCTTGATCCCCCCCCCCCCCCCCCCCCCCCCACCCACCCACCATAATTTTAGGCACAATCTAACGAGGCGATTTCTTGACAATGTTCTTACACCACTGTACTATATTAAAACTCGTTATATGGTCAGCCACCATCAAGTAAGAGGGTCTCCTAGGACATGTGTTTTGTGGTTGAAAGGTGTTCATGTGAGAAATGAAATGCATTTATATATTATAACTATGTATACATATTATATAAATAAATGTCTATTGAGTCATTGTATATTATATAAATATATATCTATTGAGGCATAAACTCTTTGTCAATTGTTGTAACTAATGCATGAATAGCGAAATAATTTGATGACACTTATCATTCCTTTTAGTCATGATGTGCCTAGCTAGCTATTAGCTTGCATGATCTTGAGTGTGTCACTTAAATAAGGCCATATGTTTATAAAGGATAAATTATATCAATTTACTTCAAGAAAAGTGATACAATACTTGGTACATTAATATTAGAGAATAATTCCATATTAAATGTCAGACCATAGACGTGGGTTGTAAGTGGTAAGGAAATACAATGGGGCTAAGCAACAAGCAGTGGCATAAGACACATGGAGCGCTCAATAAAAAAGTGCTAAAAGTCGGGAAGAATAACAGAAAAGCACTTAACAACCTGAGTCTAATGGTATATTGCAGTTGCTACTTTAAATATAGCTGTACTGTTTAAATAACATCAAATAATTGTGACAGTACTTGGGAAAAGGGACCAATTGCATTAAAAATGGAAAAAAATGAGTTATTTATACCTAGACAAAGGTTTCATTGATGATAAGGACTTCTGTCACACTGCAACAAGAGAAGGTAACACATTGTGAAGTCCATCATTTTTGTTCATTGATTTAAAGTGCTTCCTACTATTATTCATTGTTCATTTGTTCCAAAACAGGCAACAAGTTGGCTGACACACTTAAGAAAAATATATTCCTAAACTTAGCTAGCCAGTGAAATAACAAACCAAGCTAGTTGAAAGAGTGACTGTATTACAGTTACCATGACTTACTGTAGCTATCAAACTGTTGGGAACCGAAAAAAAAGAAAGAAAAAAAAAGCACAAAACGGCCTTCAAATTCTATGTCTGTCTATACTCATCTAGTGCTACTTAAAGCCATACCTGTCTAGTACCCTTACACAACATAGGGTTTGAACTAATGTAGGGCCTTCCACATAAATGAAGTAAGGGGCCCCAACAATAACTTACTGCCGTTGAGTACTGCCATTTTCCAAGCACCGCCATTTTCCAAGCACTGCAGTTTTCTCGAAATAACTGTGCTCAAGTTGGTTAGATTGCCGCTCGTACATTTAGTGAACCAAGCAGCGCCTGCCTGTGAACTTGGTACAAAAGTACTCCATATGAAGTGCTCTACACTGTGTCAGAGACTTGCTGATTCTTCCAGTGTCTACACAATAATAGTCCCAGGAGAGCCCCCAGATCTGCAGACTCCAGATAATAATGTGTGACAGAAGTCCTTATCATCACTGAAACCTTTGTCCAGTCAGCGACTTGCTGATTGTTTCAGTGTCTACACAATAATAGTCCCAGGAGAATGTCCAGATCTGCAGACTCCAGATAATATGTGACAGAAGTCCTTATCATCACTGAAACCTTTGTCCAGTCAGAGACTTGCTGATTCTTCCAGTGTCTACACAATAATAGTCACAGGAGAGTCTCCAGATATGCAGACTCCAGATAATATGTGACAGAAGTCCTTATCATCACTGAAACCTTTGTCCAGTCAGAGACTTGCTGATTATTCCAGTGTCTACACAATAATAGCCCCAGGAGAGTCTCGAGATCTGCAGACTCCCAATTAGCTACAAGACCCCATTAATAGCAACATTTTTTCAAATTTTATCACGTTTATTATTTCTATTCTGTTGCTGCAATGCTGTAACAAAATCTTACAAGAATTTACCCGCGATTTTCTGAGGTCGAGATAATTTGTTGCTAGGCAACAAATTTGATTCGCCCACGATTTTTAATTACTCGCGGGTTGGATTTCCATGCACACAAGGCAGGTCAAACAAGAATAAAAGGTGGCTGTGTTTAAACGGGGCGCTTGGACCTTTAGCAGCGCTTTCAGCCACTCAAATTTGGTGTCAGTGTAGCTAAAGGGTAGGAGATACCAGTGGGCCAATAAAAAGAAAATCAAAAAAAAAATTTTTTTGTCGGTGTTCGGGCACTACTGTACATTTTTTATTTTACGGTCCCTTTTCCCAAGTACTGTCACAATTCTTGATTTATTTATAAGCCTTACTAAAAATGTGAAATTTTATATGCTTATTTATTGTTATTATTGTTGTTTTTGTTTTCTAGTGCCACCTTCATCCTCACCTACTTTCTTATACACTCTTATTGCAATCATCGCAGGGGCAATTGTGAGTCTCCTGGCAATTATAATTATAATTGCAATTATTGTGGTCTGCGTCAGAAGACACAAGAAAGAAGTGTCACCCAGACTGGCGAACAGGCCCACTGATGGAGCTGTTTATGAAGAAATATGCAAGAATGCTATTTTTGAAAATTATGAGGAAGTTGGTAAAGGGTCTACATCATACGATTATACGAAGCCTAGAGACTTTAACATGGATAACTTGCAGGCTAACTCAGCCTATGGAGTCATTCAAAATGACAGCCATATATACATGGACGCTAATAAGCTATGAGTTTGTGTAAAACACTTAATATATACAATGAACAATTGGTGTGTAATATGTTATCTAGCTAGCTAATTTGTTTTGTTGAGAGTAGAAACTTTCTTTCATTTAATTGAATGCAATTATTCATTGTTGTTTTAATTTTGGCTTCATTGTTGCAGTCTTTGTTGTTATATTAATAAACCAATTGAATTGTGATAAAGTCATTTCTAAAAATATATGTTTAACAAAGAAAACTAATACTTTGACCTAACCTTGCATTTTTTTCCTGCGAAGTGATACATTCACCCTGACCTTAACTATAAATTATACAGTGGTGTAGGAAGATGTTTTGGTAAGGGGGGGGGCTTCATTTTGTGGTTAAAACTTGTTCATGTGAGAAATCACCTCATGCTAACTGCCTCAAAATTATGGGCCCCCCCCCCCAAGACCCCCCTTCTTAGTGCTACTTTATATATATATATTATATATATTATATATATTATAAATATATAATATTATATTATTATATAATATTATATTATATATATATAATTATAATATGTGTGTGTGCTAGATATCTTCACAATGCAATTTCTTTCTCAGCCTTTATTTACTCATTAGATGTATTCTCTCTCTTCCACAGGCTTTTACAATACAGAATTAAAAATATTTGGTCGCCACCGGGAATCGAACCCAGGACCGCTGTATAGCGCACAAGCGTTCTGCCACTGAGCTGCGACAATCTAGTGAGTAAATATAGGCTGAGAAAGAAATTGTGAAGTGATAAATTAGATGAGGAAAAAAAATTCAACGAATAATAAGAATCTTTGGAAAAAGAGAAATTTCGTTGGTCTGTTAAAAGTGAGACTGCAGCATAGCAGTACCCCTTAACAGTATAAATACAGAATTGAGTGTTTGTTCGCTGGGTGGTTGTCGTAGCTCAGTGGCAGAGCGCTTGTGCGCTACACAAGCGGGTTCGACCCGGTGGCGACCAAATATTTTTAATTCTGTGAAAGAGAGATGTTATTTTTTGGTACATGACCAGTGAGATAGCTCACGTTATCACATGGTGTTATCTCATGACTATATTGTGCAAGCTCATTAAGCATGGGGTGGGGAGGGGGAGGGGGGGGGGGCATTGGAGTATGCTGCATTAAGCACAACACATATCGTGCTGTTTAGCAAGTTCTCTTACATAATTATGTGCTCAATGAGTGTCATTAACAAAACAATTATCTAGTTATCTCTATTCCATTTTTTTTATTGGTGTTAGAGAATACTCTAATCTTTAGACCGGCTGATTAGTGGTGGTCTTGGCTGTCTAATTGATATCATAATTCAACCAGAGAGCTTATTGAAAGTTCGTCACATCTAGGGAAAGACAGAACGATAACAACGGTGCATTTTATGCGTGCATATGTCGTTCTCCACATGTTTATCATTCTTGCAGTTGGAACTCATCCGAACTCCGTGATGTTGAGCGATCTACTAGCTCCTGGTTGATTCTCTATAGCGTGTTCTACTAGCTTGGAGATCAAGGGATGTAACGTCGTGCCTTCTCTGGTCGTGTATATACAATGTCCCTTAGGTGGTGTGGCCACAATCACTCACAGTTTAAGGAAGGTATAGTGTATTCTGTAGGAAGCTAGTAAGATGAAAAGTGAATGAATTGCTTTAACTAGAGAAAGTGCTAGTTATTTTAAATAAAAACTACATGAGTATGCTAGCTACAGCATAACTCCTTTAGTCTTGCAAACTTTGGAAATGTTAGAGATAGTTTATGCAGTTATTTTTTAAGATATAATATTTTTGTCAATTTTATTACAGATATTATCCTATAGACTAAATTCTTAAAATTTATCAAAACAATGTAAAACATGCAATGAAAGTAAAAACAAAACAAAACAAAAACATTTAGTTGGAGCAGCCCATGATAGCCAGGCATTCCCCAGTGCACAGCTATGGAGATCCACTGGAGGAGGTGGTTAGTAGACTTCTCATTGCCAGATTCTTGGGCAAGGCGATACCCCAGAGATCTCAGAAGTGCTCCTCTCGTTTCTTAACTTCTGTTCGGGTGGCCACACAGCCTGCTGAAAAATTAGCCAAAGGTATCTGGGCAGGTGGCATCCCAACTAGGAAGCAGCCTGACCTCCAAGGCACCAAGGTCATCCCATCTGGTCTCTTGCCATCAAACCTCAGACACCAGAGGGTTCCAACAGCGAGGGGACCCTAGCAGCCAAGAGGGAGTGGCATTCATTATTTGACAATATAAACATCATAAATTAATACTAGTGATGCGCTCTAATAGCAGCGATGCATGTTCCCTGTAATTGCAGCTATTCCATGCATGCTTGGTGTGGCTAATACTGTCAAAGTGAGAAAACAATAGTGGTAGCTTTTTCTATGATGAGGAATAGTCTAATAAATAAATTAGGAACATTTAATGGCTTTTCAAAAAGAAAGATTCTTTACTTTGCTACCTGTTTCTGTTTCGTTTTAGCTCTCCTCCTCCTTGCCCTGTCTTTTTCATTTCTTATCTCTCTCCTCACTAATTTTTCTTCTGGAGATTCTAACGCCCTCAAAGCTCTTGACCGCGCGTTTCTAACGTTTTGTCTCTCTTTCGCAGAATTTGTTTCACCGGGCATCGCTACTTCGTACGGCGGGTAAACAAAACAAAATGTTGCTAAGAAGGTTACCCGGCCCACGCAAGCGCGTAGGAGAAAATGTGCACAGTACGCCCACGCAAGAACAAAAATAATTCCTAGACCTAACAAAAAAAAAAAATATATATATATATATATATATATATATATAATATATATATATCGCGGACTCATTAATAAGTCTGCTCAGCTCGCTTAGCTCCCTTCGCTGAATTAATGAGAATATTCTCAGTGAGGAACACTCTAGCAATGTGATGCAAATAGCCGGTCTATCAGAGAGATGCCTACCCGCCATTGGTTGAGCTAATGTTCCCTTCTGGAGAGGATTTTAAATAGCATGATGTCATTCAAGAAAGCATTTCACTTTTATATTCCTGTAAATGTTCACACCGCTATATCTTAAGTCTGTATAGCAATCCATAGCTAGCTACAGTATTAATGAGTTAAGGAGTGGATAGATAAACGGTTGTGAACTTTTTTAAAAGTGTCTTCCTACCTAATTTGCACAATCTTGAATAAAACATAACTCAAAACGAAACAAAAAGATGCCACGATGCATTTTTGTTATAACTTTTGAGCACTGCACTAAACAGGAAAATAAAGACACAAGCACACACACACACACACACACACACTCACACACACACAAATATACACTTACACATACTCAGCTTTTAAATGGCACACACCATAAAAAAACATCACTTGCTAATATGCTCTAATACTTCGTGACTATAGTACTCCAGGAACTGAATGACCAGGTTTCAATTAATTTATGGCTTCATCTCAACACTACTACAACTAATTTACATGACAGTGAAACATGAGTTTTCAGCATCCCATAATTCACAGGTAAGTAACTGAAAATCTGTCATTTCCTGTTTGCTTTGTGTTCTATAAAATGCAGGCTAGCATGTCACACATTGTTTGGAGAAAAGATGACCTGGAAATCAAAGACACTTCCTTTCTTTGATGGCAGGAATGGGCCCATAGAAAAATGGTCCATTGCACACTCCACATTAGTATTTGTGTGAACTTGAAGACTCATGCTCAGAAAAAGTTCACATGCTCAATTAGAATAATAGCTAATAATTATGAGTAGGTGGAAATGGAGTTGGTGGAAATGAGTTGGTGGAAATGAGTTGGTGGAAATGAGTTGGTGGAAATGAGTTGCTGTGTTAAATATGCAATCTTACAGCTTAAATTTGGGTGAAGATGAGTCATAAAAAAGCTTACTCATTTCCCTTTGTAGAAACATTTTGTACGTACAAAGCAGGAGACAGCCAGTATTGGTAAAAACTCCCAACCACTGTTTCAACACTGTGCGTGTGTAAAGAAGGTTGCACTTGTGTTTCCAGTAGTCTATGATGAATCAGCATATTATTAAAAATCTTGAGGAAGGAATTTTCGTACATCTGCCTCACACATGACACACATATACATTCACAGAAAACAGAAAATTAGTAGTGATTATCACAGCAGCGTAAGTGAATTATCAATTCCACCAGTCTAATTTTCCAAAATTTCAGTTTTATGGAATATACGTACTCCTTTATGACCCTTCTGTAAAAATTCTTTAGTTTTGATTATACTTACTTTTTAAAATAGTGAAATCATGCAACAACTATAATTACTTCAATCAGTTTTGGACAATATTAGGCAAGACAAGGAATAAAAATGTCCAAATTACTGATAAGATTGATTACTTTATTTTATTGATTGAAGTTGCCAATGGTAAAGAATTGTTTTTGCTTGTGGTTGATGATGCGTTCATTTAAACAATAAGAGAAACAACAGTAACTTTCCATGAACTTAGCCAATCTATTGGCAAAGTTGTGGCACAATAGGCTTTGTTATTACTAAACTACCTGTCACGTATTTCTAGCCATAACAATCAAGTGTGCAGTTTCAGCATATGTCTTCTACAAGGAACCTAAGTGAGGCTGCATGGTTCTTATTTAATGAATATATTAACAAAATTTTTGTGAACCAGTGATTGATGACATACAAATGTGGTTCAATGTAATGACAGCTTTTAGTTTAATTTCAGACTTTGAGTTCTGAATTCATTTAATTGTTCCTAAATTTGATGTACTATTGTACTAGGCCATATAAAAACGAAGCAGCTTTTTTTCTTGAGTTTTGGAGATTAATTAAAGCTATTTGTTCCTGATAGAACTTCCACAAATACTTCAGGGGAAGCAACAACAGGATTTGTAAAAGGTCAGGAAGTGTAAGTGAATTAGTAGCTGGTGCGTGAGTGATTGTCATCCAGTCCATTACGAGTGAAGTGAGATGCTGGAGATTTGGACCTTTCTGGTGATTTTTGCCAGCTGCAGTATTCATGGAGCTTCAACTCAAGGTATTAGAAGTTTATTTATCTATGTTTGCAGCTATTAAGTAGGAATGTCTTCAGCGTTGACCATACTATTTCAAAGTAAAGTTATTCGTGATATCCATATTTAACAAGTTGGTGTAGACTACAGTTAGTGGTATGTTGCTATATTGTGAGATGACCTGATATTTCATAAATTCTGGTACCGACATTATATTAGGTTAATTTTTTGTGATTTAATGGCATTACACAAAAAACTATAATTGCATCATCAAAAGTACAAATGGACTGTTATGATTAACTTTATTGTTGAATCACTACCTTGACACCAGTGCTTAAACATTAATATTACCTGTACTCTTCACTATATCTCAAATATGTTTCTTCACAATTTCTTTCTCAGCCTTCTTTTACTCATTTAGATGTATTCTCTCTCCTTCACAGGCCTATTTTTTTAAGAACAATGCAGAATTAAAATATTTGGTCACCACCAGGAATGGAACTCAGGACTACTAGTGTAACGGCAAGTTCTCTGCCACTGAGCTACAACAGCAGCCAGAAAACAAACAATTCAATTCTGTACATAGAAAAAGCCTGTGAAAGAGAGAGAATTTATAACCTCAGAAAGAAATTATGAAGCGATATCATTAGCAGAGTAAAAAAATTCCACGAATAAAAAGAATCTTTGAAAAAAGAGAATCTCCGTTGGTCTGTTGAGAGTGAGACTGTAGCATAGCAGTACCCTTTACAATATTATAAATACAGAATGGAAGTGTTTGCTTGCCAGCTGGCTGTTGTAGCTCAGTAGCAGAGTGCTTGTGCATTAAGCAAGTGGACCTGGGTTCGATTTCCAAAGGTGAAAAACTATTAGAATACGTCTAATGATGTAGCCACAAAATTGAGATATAAGCTATTAAGTACTTAGTTAAGCAATATCGGTGGGAAAGATATACAAACTTAAAGTGGGTTTAGACTATGCTTTCACCCAAATATTATTTGAATGTTATTCGAATATATTTTTGTAATGGTGTGTGATCACTATGCATTTAAATACTACTAATTCAATACCTTTGCATAAGGAGGAAGAATACTGTAGTGTATCCATATCAAAGATTGATAAACACTCAAATAAATATTTTGATGTCATTTATCTAAATGTTTTGATATTAGTTTGATTTAGTTATTGTAGATTTTAAAACAATTTGGCCTAATATAATAGTTGTTTGTGGGAAACTGAAACTTTACTGTGATGGTTTCAACAAGCTACCACATTGTAGCTGCAGGAAGTTAGTTAACTTGTGAGATTGGGACATTTTCAAGACATGAAAAAACTACGATTTTATGTTATTTCATGTTTCAATTTTATGTGTAGCTACATTGGACACAAACAAAATGACTAGTGATCTCCAATTTAGTGATGTCTTAGCCTGCTTTTATTTGCATTAGTAAACTTAAGGCATTGATACTATATTGCTGGCACAGTCAAAAAGTAATATTTCACCCAGAATAAGTACCTGTTCCTTCGATATTTTTAGACCTCCAAGTTATAATAATGTTTTATTTACAGAAACTGTATTTTTAAAATTTTTAGGAGTTTATCAGCAAGTAGTAAAGCAGTTGCTATCTAAGTGTCAGTTCACGCAGCTCAATTCAGTTATGAATTATCTCTATAATTCCTCTAATACTCACTATAATCATATCTCATTAAAGCACTATACTCTCACTATTAAAACTCTTGCTTTCTTGTAGGAAGTTTAAGTTAAGCATTCCCTGTAGCTAACTCTATGTCTTATTTGAAACCACATGAGTTCAAATTTATTTTGAGTTTATATTTCATTTTCTATGATAAAGGGTAGATTAATTAATAGGCTATTTTAAATATAAAATGTTTCAAGTGAATATTTTTGCTCTTTGTTATTGTTTATTATTGATTAATTAGGACGGTTAGGTGTATACAACTGGTATGGTCATAACACAATACCTTTTTGGCCATAGAAGTAATCTCTTGATTCAAATCACTGCCAGAGCTGAGCTCATAATGTATTTTTTGATCTCACAGAAAACGTATTTGATCTTGTTGCCTTTTCGAACACAACTTTTGTCAATGCTGGTCAGTCAGCACTCTTGACATGCGTGGCCTTCTACGAGATCAATGTCAATGTGTCCATCATGTGGTCCAGGGCTGGAGACGTCATTTCCAACTCCACCACATTCACCATCACAGAAAGGGAGTCCAGGATTGGAGGAAGAAATTTTTTGAATTCTTTCCTCCATTTATGTGATGTCCGGGAGGAGTCAGGTGGACAATATGAATGCTCAGTCAGCAATGGGACAAGTGATATTGTCGGCTTCATTGAAGTGAACGTGGGTAAGGCTTGTGTGTGCCAATTATTTGTAGTGTCAATAATGGTACATAATAATAAAAGTGATCTCACAAAAATGTAAACACATACTAATGTGAATTCAAATTAAGTCATTATCTGGTAAGACTAATTAAATCTGTAATTAACTTCACCAAAAACTCTTGCAAAGAAACAAAATAACAAGAAACAATCTAATTATATAAATGAATAAACATAATCAATAAAAATTAACCAGATGGTACTTCTCAGCAAATCCAACTTATGTACCACCAGAATGGCTATTTGCTGGAACTAGTATTATATATCATGACAAGCAAATTAGACTTGCTTCTTTTCAAATGATTAATTTCTTTGATACAATTTATCACTAAAAAGTAGGTATTGATATATGAATTACTTTTTTACTTTGCAGTGGCTCTGGAGTTTAGCTTTCTAGAGACTTCCTTTAATGTCTCTGAGACTGATTCTCATGTAACGATATGCCTGAGCAGGACATCAGGTGATATAGCAGACCAAATTGTTGCCATTGAAGTCACCACTCAGAATGGAACTGCAATAGGTAAGGTATCAGCTTACAGATTATTATATTGACCTTTTTAATCTTTTTATACAGTGTATATAGCAAAATTATTGTAATTTTGAATTTGGTAAAATGTGCAGCTGGTGTCAACTATCAAGACACCATATCTCTTCTGATGTTTAGTGTGAATTCAAGCTCCACCCTATGTACCAATATTTCCATCATTGATGGTGGAACAAGAGAAGTAACTACATTCACAGTTCATGCCTCGTCTACTCATCCTGCAGTCTCTACTTCCATCACCATGATCCAGGCATTGGTCAACATATATCCATATTTAAGTAAGCCACTGTACTACGGCCAACGTATCTGAGCATGTGCGAGAAAGAGGGAAGAATTGAAAGCCATGTTGTATATTCATTGCCAGGGAACTTGAAGTTTTAATATTGCTTATAGATGGAACTATTTAGCTTAACTTTAGCTTTAATGGCATAAATGGCACTAAATGTAGTTAGTATAATAGGAACAATAAAACCCTGAAATTTAACTGTATTTTAGTGGCACGAAGATAAAATAATACCCTATAATGTTATTTTACATTTTATGTTACCAGGGACAGAGTATGACATAGTTGTGATATCCAATGAAACATCTGTCTATGAGGGAAACTCAACTGAACTGGTGTGCACAGTATTCTACCAAAGAGATGTCAACATTGTCATCACTTGGTTGAGAGCAGGAGTGCCCGTCCAGAACTCGTCAGAGAACGTCATAATTGAGCAAGATATGATTCAAGGAAGCAGACAGTTCAGGACTTCATTTCTTCAGATCTGCAGCGTCCTAAAGTCAGCTGTGTACACATGCTCAGTGAGTAATGGAACAGGAACAGAGGAAGAGTCCGTAGTGCTTAATATTTTATTTGATGGTGAGTGCTGCAGAAAAAAAATCACTTTATACTAATTTTATTGCATTATCAAGAATTTAGAATTTAGTATAACCAATTTTTTTCACTTTCATTAGTGTGTATAAATTACATTCAAACAAAGGAATATAATATTCAGAACGAATAAACTCGTTTTGAATCAAAGGGGTCAAAGGAAAAACAAAGGTAAAAATGCAAATAGCTAATGGAGAAAAAAATCTCAGTTTTCGCCATGGAAATTGAATACAGGACACCTGGTTTTATCCACTGATGCACTGGCCACTGAGCTAGAACAATCCTCATTATAGAAGCTTACTGAATATGACCTAGTTTTGGGGTTTCTTGTCTAAGTGGCTAGAGCCTGGTTGATAAAGCCAGAAATCCCTCGTTTGGCAACACTTTTTTCTTTGCTTTTACTTTAACTGTTTTGATTGAAAATGTTCATTCTAGTTTTTATGCAGGATCAGAATTATATTTTATTGTATTGTAATTAGTTTCTCAGGTATTCGTAGAATGTTTCAATAATTATTGTTTTTATTTACGCCAGAAAATGAATTTGAAGTGATTGGAGTATCCAACAGTACTCAAGCAAACACTGGAGACTCTGTAGGTCTCACATGCACCGTCTTCTATCGTAGAAATGTGAGCCTCTCCAACATAGTTTGGAGCAAAGATGGTCAACAAGTATTCTCCAACTCTTCGTCAATAACACTACAGGAGAGGGATGAAATGGAGGGAGAACGATTCTTTAGGCACTCTACACTGCACTTTTGCAATTTAGTGGTGTCAGACTCCGGTAACTACACATGCTCAGTGAGTAATGGAACACTTACCAAAAACGAACATGTGGAATTGTCAGTGAAGGAAACTGCACAGATTATAGGTGAGGTGATTTCAGCAATAAAATGAGGTGTGAGAGATGGATGTGGGGGAAACATCCCAATAATTCGGGCATTTGGCTGAAATAATTATAAGGATAGCAAATTTTCTCGATTGTAACAGCCATAAAACTTAACCAGACATTTTGACTTCTTGCCGAAGTCCTCTGCTTGACTTCTGAAGAGGACTTCGGCAAGAAGTCGAAACTTCGGGTTAATCTTTAATTAACATGTTATTGGCTGTTAGAACCGAGAAAATTTACTATTAGAAACATTCCTTTACTTCAAATCATGTCTTCATACTTTATAACCATGTTTCTATGTCTATTTTTGCTTTTCATTACCTTAACTCTACTTTTTCTGCCTTGTATACACAACTGACTCCCTCATTAGTACAATGCTACTTTTGACTGTATTTCATGATTTAATGCTTACTTCAATATCTTGTACTTGAGTAACGAGACTCTTGCTCAATGTTACACAATATTGGAAGCTTGTGAACTTGTGTAAACATTTCTCCCAATTCGAGAAAATGTGAAAACTGTCAGAAAACACAATGGAAGTTTCCTATGCAATATAACAATAAAAAACGCAAGTGAAAAGAGAACACTAAACATACCAAAAAGCAGCATTTTGGTTATACAGATAATTTATAGTACTATTTTGTTTTCTATTTTTTTCAGCAATTTCTTACCCGTCTTTTTAACTTTAACATGTATGCTTGAGGACTTTCTGGCTGAAAATTTTGTCACACCCCAGACTTAAACTGTAGTGATTTAGTTCACCAACCAAGCTCATCAACAGAATTATAATCACTTGTTGCTTCCACTTTTATCACATATTGATGAAATAATTTGAGTACATTTTTCAGTTTGTAGCTACAAACTATTGCATATGACATAGCGTGAGCCATGACACTGCATTAATAAGAAACTGTGGTCATTTTTAGAAGATGCATTTGAAGTTATTGCCATCTCCAACAGCACTCGAAGCAGTAGCGGAGGATCTGTTGTTCTCTCTTGTGTCGTCTTCTATCAAAGACATGCAAACATATCTAACATCATTTGGAGCAAAGATGGTGATGAAATAATGAACTCTTCCCTGATGACAATAGTGGAGAGAGATGAACCCGTAGGAGGACGGCTCTTCAAACACTCCATGTTGTATTTGTGTGATCTGAAAGTGTCCTACTCAGGCAACTACACATGCTCAGTGAGCAATGGAACTTTTACCCCTGATGCACAAGTGGAATTAATAGTGGATCATACAATCAATGGTAAGCATAATACTTCATGTTTCTCATTAAAATGTCCTAGGTTCATTTAGAAAACATAAAGCTATGGCTGGGGCTAGGGCTATGTTAGAGACTAGTGGATCTGCTCAGTGTTCTTAAAACTAAATATTAGCATACTGTGTGCTATTGAGTGGCATTATAATTTTATTAATATTTTATTTAAATATGAGTAGTTTAAACCATTTCTGATTATCCTCCTGTGCAAAATAATCCGACTACAAGTCAAGTTGGTATACAAATGCTGTTACTCAAGATATAATCATTCTTTGATTGGAGTCCCTTTCTTTTAAATGTGATCATATGTTAGTATGAGATGGTCACAAAAAATCAATTCCAAAAATGTTCAACATAAAAAGAAAAACTTGAAATTAAAGCTAGATTTTATTTCATTAATTTATTTCATTATAGGTAGCGTAAACAATATTCTAATTAGCTCGAAGGTGGTCAAGGTGGGAGATGATGTCTCTCTGGTTTGTGAAGCATTTGTAAATCTCACTTCAAATATTACGTGGACATTTAATGACAAAATTATCATCAACTCCAGCAGCAGTTTGATATTAGAGAATTACAGTAGTGATATGGGTATAGCACGCAAGACCTCCAGACTCAGGTTGTTTGGTGTACAGTGTCTCCAATCAGGACAATATTCATGCTCTGTTTCTTCAGATTCCACTTCTACTGTACTGTCAGTGACTGGTAAGGATCACTTTTCTACAAAATTTCTTGTTGTATAAATTATTGTGTTAAAGAAAATAGTCAAGCTAAGTGTATTGATTAATAAACTTTCAATGATCTCTGAAGAGGACTTCGGCAAGAAGTCTAAACGTTGGATTAAGTTTTAATTAACACTATATTGGCTGTTAGAACGAGAAAATTTGCTATTATTAATTAATTTGTTTTAAATTACAGGAGATGTAATGGTTGATTTGAACCCCAAAGATGCCATAGTTGAACTTGGCGAAAATTTGACCCTTACGTGTGTTATAACTGGCCAACTGAATGGTGATGTCCTAGTCACATGGAGCAGAAACAATGATGAAATTTCATCCATGTTAGAAATGTTTGTACAAGGAAGAACACTCACAACTCAGTACGTCATGTATGACATCACTATGGAGGATGAAGGATCGTATACCTGCTCAGTCCATCAAAACAATTGCACTAGCAGTTCATCCATTAGAGTATCCATGCAAGAAGGTGAGTTTCTTTTTGAGAACTCACAAAAATGTTTCTGTACAGTCTGTGCATATATTTTTTGTTTACAAGTTTGGAATATCAATATTAGTTTGTTTTAATTTATGTTGTGGTATAAGGAAATACAGTAAAACTTCTATTAATGACCTCTCCAAAAAGCGATTGATCTCTCTTGAGCGACCAAATCATGCGTCCCCGATTGCAACTACAATAATTTTAGAACCTTTAAAAAGCAACCACTTCTTATCTCCAACCAGCGACCAATAACTCATCCCTGTCTTGTTCAAAATAAGTACATTCACCCCTCTACAAGCAACCAAAAGCCACACCTATTGAAAGTTTGAGATTGTGGTCACGCGTAAGCCAATTGTGAATAGGTAAAATATAGCATACCGCACAACTGATGCCGAATAACTAATTTTGTCAGGGACAAAAAGTCGTAGCTAAATATTGGCTGAATGGTTGCTGCTTTTAGCAGCTAATACCGCCTCAATCATTATCCCCTTATTTCTGCTAATGTTCTCACGGAAAAGATCATCTCCAGCAAATCCTTATCGGAGTAGCTAAATGTGGTGCAGAAATAGCCCAGTTAACAGTAGCTATAAGAAGGCAACTGAGAATTGAGAAGAAATTAAACAATCTTGAATACAGGACACTTTCAAGGTGCTATCTCATGAGGACACCACAGATAACCACAGCAAGCCATACATTGACTTACAAATGAATTTTTAATTTCACTAAATGTGACAGTCTATGGGAAAAGGGGGCACTTCACTCAAACAAAAAAAATTGAGTTTTTTATGCTAATAAAAAGCTACAATTTATCTCAACTCAGTGCTAAAATACTGGAGGGTAAAACCTTCCCCATGCAGAGAAACTGGCAGTTGAACTGGGCTGTATTCAGCAAAGCAATTAAACTACAAATCGAGAAAACATAAATTGAATTTCCACTTCCGGTATAATTAATGTTTCCGTATACTTAACGGCGTACTCCGCATACGCAATTAAATCGTACAGCCGCTTTTTAACGGCGACTAAACGAAGTTTGCGTAGAGTTCTTTTTAGCTTTCAGAGCGTGTCTCACAGCCTGTCTTGTCGGAATCCTTGGCTACTCTACTCCATGTAGTGGTAAACTTTCAACCAGAGGTAAGCTGTAGATTGCTTGCACTATTCTCAAAGCTATGCAGTTTTTTTAGCTGCTTGTTTGAAACTCCGCCCATTCCCCGTTTATTGTACTTCGAGAACGAGAGAGAATAAAAAGTAGCTTTAGGAGAAAGAAAGAATTTTTCCTATGACTTACTTTTGGAGCCTATATCTCAATTTCAATTTTTAAGTGAAGTGCCCCCTTTTCCCATAGACTGTCACAAATCTTTAATAAATCAAGCCAAAAAATAACATTTACAAAGGAATTTTTAAGAAAGGACTAACCTCTGAGAAGACACCAAAGTCCCGCCCGCAATGTGGTCACTACTCGGAAGTTTTACTGTATTTTAATGCATATACTTACTCATGATATTGTTCTTTTTGGACTCAAATACTTAGCAAACATAAATTACTTTAAATAATAATACTAGGATGAAAAATGAAGTTATAGAGAAATAGTTGAAGATCTATTTATTATTTATGGACAATAATCTGTATTCTGCCTCACTTATGTCATTTAGTTCAGTGATGACAATGCCATTGATGCTGTTACATCGATGTATCTTTATAAAACAGAGGAACCATTCATTATTCCTATTTACTGAAAGAAAAGCTTCATTTCTTAGAACCATTTCTTACTATTGTTAATAGGAACTTAAAAATCATCACATTATTATTATTAGTAGCCCAGCTTCTTTCCCAAAACAAAAAATTTCTTCAGTTAAAACTTGAGAGTAATATTCATTAAATTTTGGCCAATATAGTTCAGCTATATTATTACAAAACACTTTTATAAAGATCAAATCCTCATACAATTGTATGATATCACGTTGCAGCATTAATAATGATTAGAATAATATTCCTAGTTAGCTATTTCATTTTTTATTCAAATGAGAACGAACTGAGATGGTCCAAAAGGTATGGTCAACAAGTTCTTGTTATATGAAAATAGTGGCAGAACGTATACAAAAGATATGGAATTTGAAGGAAAAAAAAAGACTACATAAACCATTTCAAAGTAGCTAAATATGGTTGCTTTAATCATAAATGCACATAAAATACCACAATCCAACCTAAATGTCCACTCATGCAAAAGCATAAAAATTGAACTAACAAACTAAGACTTGCTATGCACACTAACTGATTAGTTATTCTTCCATTGTTTTGATTCAAATTTTATGGTTACACTAGTTTCTGTATTCCATAAATCCCTTAAGTACTTTATCCAAATATAAAGCAGCTAACAACCCAATACAACAGCTGATTGTATCTGTACAACTAATCATGTTGTGGCATTGATGCATTGCGGCAACTGATCATGTTGTGGCATTGATGCATTGCGGCAACTAATCACGTTGTGGCATTGATGCATTGCGGCAACTAATCATGTTGTGGCATTGATGCATTGCAGCAACTAATCATGTTGTGGCATTGATGCATTGCGGCAACTAATCATGTTGTGGCATTGATGCATTGCGGCAACTAATCATGTTGTGGTGTTGATGCATTGCAGCAACTAATCATGTTGTGGCGTTGATGCATTGCAGCAACTAATCATGTTGTGGCGTTGATGCATTGCAGCAACTAATCATGTTGTGGCGTTGATGCATTGCAGCAACTAATCATGTTGTGGCGTTGATGCATTGCAGCAACTAAATTTTTACCATTGTTTTATATTTGGCTCTAACCCCAACAGAACCTGAAAAGTGTCCCTTGACAACCACAACAAAATTGTATATTAATATTTTGTATCTATTTTAGAAAAAAATACTACAGCAGCTTCATCATCGCTGTCCAAAGGAGCAGTAGCCGGAATAGCTGTGGTCGCAGTATCGGCAGCAACTGTGGCATCAGTCGGGGCAGGAGTTGCAGCTGTAAAAGCAGCTAATGCCATCAAAAAGCCTCCAGCCAATCTTTTATCAAAAAGTGAGGCAGGTGGCATTGAAAACACAGCCAAGTACAAGAACAAACTAAAGAAAACATGCACAAGTTGCTTCAAAAAGTTAATCGCAAGAATCAAAAGAGCGCTCTGCAGAAGGAGAAGGAGAAATGCAAAGGCCAATAAGAAGGCTGCTGATAAAAAAAAGAAAGAAGAAAAGAAGAAGAAAAAAAATGGAAAAGCTGTCGACATTGAACAAGATGGAAGTGAAATAAACGCTAATCCAATGGCATCAGAAGCAGTAACTAAATCTCCAGCAAAAAAGAAGTCTGGAGGAGTAAGATCAAAGCAAGCTGCGTCTGCAGCAGCCAAGTCTACTCCTACTAAGTCTACTCCGACTAAGTCTACTCCTACTAAATCTACTCCCAGTGAGTCACCTCCGACTAAGTCAACTCCTACTAAATCTACTCCTACTAAATCTACTCCGACTAAGTCTACTCCTACTAAGTCTACTCCTACTAAGTCTACTCCTACTAAGTCTACTCCTACTAAGTCTACTCCTACTAAGTCTACTCCTACTAAGTCTACTCCTAAGAAATCAACTCCTACAAAGTCAACTCCAACTAAACCAAAAAAGAATAAACCTGACAAAATCAAGATCGAAATGGAAGGTGCTGAAGATCCAAGTAAAGCTGAGAATAGTTACACTACAAGCAAGGTCACATCTAAACAGACCAAATCAAATAGCAACCCAAAGCCTAAAGGTTCTAAATCACCAAAGTCCAGCAACCCTAAACCAAAGAAACCTAAATATTCTGGGAAAGTAGAAATGGGTGTTACTGAGTTGGATCACATTTATGAAAACCCTATTACAAATAATTCTCCCTCCCACATCTACGAAACTGTTGCATGAATTTAATTTCAACACACACACACACACACACACACACACACACACACACATGAATTTCAAAGTTTATTTTGTCAATCATGCCAGCTTGTAGTCCTTAAACATTATTAATAATCATAATTATTAGTTACATATTTGTGTTATTGTACCTCAGATCTATCAATTGTATTGTAAACATATTGACTATTTACTATAATTACTTTCTTATGGCTTCACACAAAATCATTCAGTGGCTTCCCAGGAAGTAATTAGCAATAATTCATAGACCTTATGTCACAAAAGTGAGTTCACTTGAATAATTTTTATGGCTTGTTGCACAAAAATTAAATTGGCAATCACTTAGAGGACTTAAATATTCAATGACTGCTCATGAAGTAGATTTAGCAGAACTTTAAATGTCACCAGCTATCGAATAATGCACAATTCTTGCTTTAACTGGCAAACATCTAGCCCTCCATTTCTCATATAAGATAAATTTCGGCTCTGTGTCGGTTTCAAGTTTGCATAATGTAGTCATGTGACTACACTTGTCTGGTATATTATATTTCAATAGTATTAGCTAAATTATCTACCCTTTGTACATATTAATGTAACTCCTCATTATGCAAGAGAACATTATTCTCTATTTATTAATCAAATCCCAAATGGATCGCAAGCCAATAATTTAGGCTGAAACTTGATGAAGGGTCAGAACTTGATAATTATGAATAACATGTATCAATAGATTATATCATCAATTTATCTGTGTCAATGCTATATTTGCTGATTGATAGTTCAAAAATATTTTTACTCTTATATTCATATCATTCTAATTAAAAAAGATCCTTCAAGATACTACTGATATGTTAACCAAAGTTATCTTTGTTTTTTGGAAGCTGAGTAAGCCTGAAAGCTGGAACATGGATCAGAAATATTTAACTAATTTACCAATTTACTATTTTAGTATACAATGATTAATTTTCAGTGATTCTATCTAATTATTTGGGTGAGAATTACAGCGCAATTGTGAAAGTGCAAAAAAAAATCCCATTATCTGTTCCAAAGTATCACAGGTATCACTCTTGAGTGCAAGTAAGTAAATACAACATGGGGTGCGTCTTAATGCCTCATAAAAATGTAGCTAGTAGTTATTTTGACAGAACTGTGGGAAAACTTTACTTGAATATAATTCCCTTTAAATAGTTACACATAATGATCTAAATAAATGTTTAGTTTCAAACAACAATACATAGCTAGGTAGTATAATTATTCTCCACACATTTCCTACTATTAATTTTTCACAAAAAAATGCATTCTATGCAGAGATAAGTATTAAACGGAGGAATTTACCAACGATAGACTTCCTGTTCCAGTGGCCTATAAAATCATGTAGAGTATAGAGATCATGAAATGCAATAACACCATAATGACAGTCTGGCTAATACTCAGTATCTTTTCTATTTGCGTATTTATTCCAGCATTCGGTAGGACATTATTGTCAATAATTATTCCATCTATGTTCCAAGTCCATGACAACTCCATTCAGAAAGGAGGACGGCTTTACAAATACTCACTACTTCAAATATGTAATATTCAAATAGAAGTCGGAGGTCAATACAAGTGCTCTGTAATCAGTGGGAGGGACTCTGTAAACTCCACTGCATTAATCACAGTCAGTGATACTCTACCAAATACAGAAATTGAAACCACAAACATTGATACTACTACACAAAGTGCAAATACAGAAATTAAAACTACAGATATTACTACTGCTAAAATTGAAACCACAAACATTGATACTACACAAAGTGCAAATACAGAAATTGAAACTACAGATATTAATACTACAGAAATTGAAACTACAGTCACTAAAACTACAGAAAATGCTAATAGGGACACCGATGCCAATAATGAAATTAAAGCTACAGAGATAAAACCCACAGTAACAGAAACTGAACTTACAGAAACTGAAGCATCAGAAGATCAAACTGAAGCATCAGAAGATCAAACTACAGAAAGCACTGTCACATCAAGTATATTTGGTATTGCGAATTATTTTTTATTTAATATAGACTCATTATTCACTCCGTTAGTTAGTATGATTTGATTAAGAACCTTTCAACAGATTATAAATGTTATTCTGATGGTTGGAACAAAACTTTTCGAATATGTAGATGCTTGATCAGTTGTGATACATCTACAGCATTTATTTCTATTTTCTATTTGTGTCACAACTGAATAAGCATTTACAGATGCGAAATATTTTGTTCCTATCATAATATTTCAAAAAATCATTTAAAATGCGATAAAACTGTCTGTACATAATAGTACACAAGCAATGTTTTAAAGTTTTTAGGCCAGTGGTATACAAGTAAGTGTAATAATGTTTACATAGTGCAACTCATGTCAAAAAATAGTTATACGTATTAGTGAGGAAAAAACTTCTAAACTTTGAGTTAGTTATGTAGTTTAAAATATTATTGTTACCGCTATTATTATTATTTTATTATTATATTATTATTATTATTATTATTATTATTATTATTATTACTATTATTATTATTATTATTATTATTATTATTATTATTACTATTATTATTATTATTATTATTATCATAGATCTTCCGACTAATAAAACCACCGATGGGACTACTGGGACATATTATATTGCAAATAATTATTCTCAACCTTCATGTATGTTTATAAATTATATTTTTCATTTATTGACATGTACTTTAGTACTATAGCTAGTTCTATAGGATTACGATATAATATTATATATAATTATAAGCAGTGAAAGTAATATCTCTTTTAATCTGATTACATTATATACATACTGTTTGTTTTATGTCATTGTTTTTGTTGTTGTTGTTTTTGTTTGTTTTTTGTTTTTGTTTTTGCTGTTTTTGTTTTTTGTTGTTATTACATTAGTATATGACAATACTTCTGAACTACCTCCAATAGTACGGGCTAACAGAAGAGAGTTAATTGGGGGCATCGGTGGATGTGTCTTCTTTGTGGCAATTCTTGGGGTTCTGCTGGCAGTAATTATAATCACAATAACAATAAAGAAGAACAAAAAGAATGAGGCTAAAGCCATGACGAAGATGTAAAAGTCAACTCCCAGTATCTTACTCAGTCAGTTTAGTTCTGGCTGTTTTTATATTATTCTGTCCTCATGCCATAATGTATATGCACACTTTATATCTTTTGCTTTGTTTTTCTTTCTTTCTTTTTTTTTTTTGTTTTTTTTTTGTTTTTTTTGTTTAGCCACTGTTGAGTTAAATAAAAGTTTCCGAATTCAGTATACTGTATAGACATAGATATCTTGAAAAAGATCTTACGGGGATAGCTATGTGCTTCGTTGATAATTTTTAGTAAACATTGATGCATACATAATAAATAAAAAGGAAGTTAATTTGTTCTGTAGGAATTAGAAATGTTGTAATATAATTATCAAAGCATTTGTACAAACAATTCAGCCTTGATAGTTGCAACACCAAAATTTAATAGAACTATTAATAACTTCCTTATTTACTATTGGTTAAGATCTGACTGATTAGCCACAAAAGCTAAAAAAGTCACAACTTTTCCTTTTTAGTGCACACATCTACCACAAATGCTGATGCAGGAGAACAAGCAAATTTCTAGCACTATTAAACCATAAGAGTTTAAATTCAAATGGGCATATAATTAGCTCAGTAAGAGCATATCTATAGGCATCATAATTATTATAATAAACATGTGTTATATATAATAGCAATACAATCACGTTACATACACATGTGACCATTTTTTATCACATATGTGCATTTTTAATAGTCATGGGTCTATAAGCATTACCAGAGTAAATTTGCTAGGATAATAGTGCAACATTATTTTTCAGATTCAAATGGCGGAAGCACGTATGAGGGAAGTGCCTATTTTGATTTTGAGAGTAATTTTTAGGAAGAACAGCACGATAAATATTGTTCGTAAGATCAATTAGGCATTATCAAGTTTATACATACTTTTCCAGCCATAGACAATTCTGCCAATAAAATTCTTCAGTACTCATTCTATTTTTCATCTTTAATATGTATAAACAAAATAACATACTTGGGATTGATGTAGCAATGTAGCATATAATTGGAGGGAAGGATAGGTATTATTTTATTTCACATGGTACAGCTTATGAAGGAGAGGGATTATTTTGCCTTCAGATATGTTCATATTGATAATAGCCGTTTTATTAAAAGTATATTGGTTGTCAAAACAGAGAAAAATTGCTATTATTGTAATTATTTCAGCCCCAGATTGACTGAATTGTGGTCATGATTACAAGAAGTGGCTCAATACTTCAAAGAATAGCCGTTTGTCTGGAACTTACTACCTCACCTTCCTCAAAAAACTCAGCAAAATATTCAGGAAGAGTTACAAATTTATAAATGGCAGATTAGGATTATACACTTAGTAAAATATACTTTAAATATCTTAAATCTTCAAAAGTATGAATCTCCACAGTTTTAAAGTAGAAAATTATAAAGTGATTCAGTCATTCTAAGCTGAAATAATTATAATAATTGCAAATTGTTCTCATTCCAACGGCCAATATTGTTAAGTTTTAATTAACAATATTGGCTGTTTGTTAGAACGAGAAAAATTTGCGATTATTATAACTTATTAAGTTTTCTCTAACACCTATGCATTATGTTAAAAAATTTTTTTTAATTATTCAGGACTAATCACATTCGGTATGGGATGAACACTATCCTCGGGCCTTTGGCCATCAGTTGTGTAAATCCAGTGCAATCGTACTTTGTATTATATTATTACCTGCTAATTATCAATTGTTGTAAGTTCATTTTTTCTGTATCACTGTCAGAATAGACAAGTCACCTATTTCTCTGACGGAATAGCCAATTTTTTGGTTAACCCTCTCGTTCCTGAATTGTTTGGACGCGCGCGGAAAAATCTAATCGTCGACCGCGGAATAGAGTATTACCGATTCATTTTTTTAACTCGATGCTGGCTGGGAAAACCCCATAGCAACCATATATCACTAAATAGACCAAGAGTTTGGGATTCCCCTCATTTTTTGATTGAGAAAATTGAATAATATTTAGGCCATCTACTAATACTTCCAAAAAAAAAATTTTTTTCCCCCAAAAAATCCACTTTTCCCATCAATAAAAAAATAAAATAAAATAGAAATAATATTGTTTGATGCATTTTATACCAATATTATATTAGTTCAACAATAAAATATGTTGTTTGTTGTGTGTGGTGCTGATTGTGATCATGTAGGAGACATCTATGAGTGTCCACAAGGAATATATGCCATCGGACGTCGAGCTCCACTACAAAACAATTTCATATACACAAAAACACAGACAACAAAGATATTTGTAATACAAACAACAAATTATTCATGCTCCTATATAATTGCAACTTTATGATGTATTGTATGCGGTTTCATACAGGATTTTTGTTTGGGGGGGGAGGGGGGGTGGCTCCGAGTGTACTTCGCCACACTCATTTTTTGAAACCTACACTACTTTGATGCACATCTTTGCATAAGAGTCTATACTTCACACTGATCAGTGTTCGATCCTATGCACTAAACGGCTCAGTAATGATAGGAACATAATGGGATACAATATCAGACCAAAAATAAATGCTTCCAAAATGTTTATTTCTATTCAACTCCCAAAATTCTAGGTGGGGATCCCAGGGCTAGCCTCCCACTGTATGAACCCCTGGTATGTATACTCCACACTGTCCATGAGAGAAACAATCGTTGTATTGAGAAAGTGTAATTTGAAAATGAAAAGCAGTACAAGCACACACGTGGAATTCAACTTACCCGGCATGGATGGTGGCACAGACTGAACGATCCCTCCCATAGGATCCGGAACCTCCATACAATACCAAAAAAACATAAGACAACAATGATATTTGTAACATAACAGCTGGCCTCGCTGAATTGCCCCCCTCCCCCGTCATTACATTTCACTGACATTCTTGTACCATAACCCCCCCTCCCCCGTCATTACTTTTCACTGACATTCTTGTACCATAACCCCCACCCCCCCAGCCCTAGCTGGACACCCAAATATCAGTAAGTTGAAATGAAATTCAACTTACCCGGCATGGATGATGTCACAGACCGAAAAAGACCCCCCGAGTTCGTTCTCTCTCAGGTTGGATCCGGAAGCGCCACATACGGTTTGTTCATGGTTGCTCTCTCTCTCTTTCCACCAATGCACGCACACACATACACACACACACACAAGAAGAAAGAAGCTACAGGTGAATACAGATCATAAAAATAAATGTATAATTTATTATACATAAATTGACTGGTGTACACACACACACACATGAAATTCAACTTACATGGGCATAGTAGTCACGATCCAAAAAGATCCAGAGTTCCCTCCCAGGTTGTATACGGAAGCGCCACATACTGTTTGTCCACGGTTGCTCTCTCTCATTCCACAAATGCACGCACACACACACACTAGAAAAAAGAAGATACAGGTGAATACAGATCATAAAAATAAATGTAATAATATAAATTGACTGGTGTAGAAGTGGTTCTTCCGGCTTCGAGGTTCGGGAAGTCTCGCGGTCGGAGAGGCAGGACCGAGAGGACGAAGAAGAGTGGGGATGGATGATGAGGGGGGTGAGGGGAGAGAGGGCGAGAGGGTAGGGGGAGAGAAGATGACAACACACCCATTGATATTCCATAATCTTTTGTGTGAAGGACCACAGACTTTGATATTTGTGGCTGCTCCCCCCCCCCCCCTCCCCCTCCCTGAACATCCCAAAAGTTGTAATATGTATTGTTATTGTCGTTGTCGTTGTCTGTGTTTTTGTGGTGTTGTAGTGGAGCTTCACACTCGATGTATATGTGTGTGCGTGGAGTTGAAATGTTATTCTGGCGCTTCCGGATCTAACCGGGGAGGGAACGAACTCGGGGGGGGGGGGTCTTTTCCAATCGGGGATACTATGCCCATGTAAGTTGAATTTCATGTATGTGTGTGTGTCAGTCTCTACTGAAAAAGCAGTTTCAAGATTACGGAGGATTTCAGAGCAGTCAATGTGGTCTGAACATGACTTACAAGGTCCTTGGTTTGGATACTAAATATGTCCAAATTTTGCACATTAATTCTAGTCATTGGGTTATGGTATCAAATATAGATACTATCTCAAATAGGGCGAATAGGAACAGAGTGATGATTTTTGATAGTCTTATGCCCAGGAGGATTAGTGCCAACTTGAAACAGCAAGTATGTTCATTTGTAAGGCCAATGTGTAGTCTATTCATGTTTGACTTAATTAATGTCATGACGCAAGTCAATTCGTATGATTGTGGATTGCACGCAATAGCAAGTGCTACGGAAATTTTACATGGAAGGAACCCCTGCAAGTGCGTTTGGGACACCAGAAGGCTACGGGAACATTTGCTAGAATGTTTGGAAAGGCGTGTCATGACAAGATTTCCAATTGTTCGAGAGCGACGCATTGCATTAGGAGGAGCAGTGAAGTTTTTCGTAGAGGAACCAATATATTGTAGCTGCCGGATGCCAGATGACAGACATACCGGCATGATCTGCTGTTCGTCATGCTCCAAATAGTACCACTTGTCATGTGTGGACATAACTGATGTGAGCAAGTACAAGGGTAAAGATTGGCTGTGTGTGAAATGTGTGACATGGAAGAATTAATGTTCATTATTTTGTGTATGAAATTCATTTTTATTAGGCACAATGACAGTTATTCAGAGTTAACCCGTAATGGGAAGTCCTAGTCATTTTAAGGTTTGATTAGTATGCTAAAAATGGTTGAACTATAAAATGCCACCGCATATAGTGTAGCGCACGGCTATAGTGAGTAGGGTAGCCTGGACTGTAAAGGTTTAGCCCTCACAGAAACCTCTGTGTCTGATGTGATCTCCCAGCCTTCTACAATGTCTTCTACAGATGCACACAGATGTGAACAATGCTGTTGCTCACGTGCAACATTACACCAATATGGCTCACACGCCAAGGTGGCTCATAAATTACACCAAGATGGCTCACGTGCAACAGTACACCAAGATGGTTCACGTGCAACAGTACACCAAGATGGTTCACAGGCAACATTACACCAAGATGGCTCACAGGCAACAAGATGGTTCACGTGCAACAGTACACCAAGATGGCTCACAGGCAACATTACACCAAGATGGCTCACAGGCAACAACATTACACCAAGATGGCTCACAGGCAACAGTACACCAAGATGGCTCACAGGCAACATTACACCAAGATGGCTCACAGGCAACAACATTACACCAAGATGGCTCACAGGCAACAGTACACCAAGATGGCTCACGTGCAACAGTACACCAAGATGGCTCACGTGCAACAGTACAACAGTACACCAAGATGGTTCACGTGCAACAGTACACCAAGATGGCTCACAGGCAACAAGATGGTTCACGTGCAACAGTACACCAAGATGGCTCACAGGCAACATTACACCAAGATGGCTCACAGGCAACAGTACAACAGTACACCAAGATGGTTCACGTGCAACATTACACCAAGATGGTTTACGTGCAACAGTACACCAAGATGGCTCACAGGCAACAAGATGGTTCACGTGCAACAGTACACCAAGATGGCTCACAGGCAACAAGATGGTTCACGTGCAACAGTACACCAAGATGGCTCACAGGCAACAGTACACCAAGATGGCTCACAGGTAACAGTACACCAAGATGGCTCACAGGCAACAGTACACCAAGATGGTTCACGTGCAACAGTACACCAAGATGGCTCACGTGCAACATTACACCAAGATGGTTCACAGGCAACATTACATCAAGATGGTTCACAGGCAACATTACACCAAGATGGTTCACGTGCAACAGTACACCAAGATGGCTCACAGGCAACAGTACACCAAGATGGCTCACAGGCAACAGTACACCAAGATGGCTCACAGGCAACATTACACCAAGATGGTTCACGTGCAACAGTACACCAAGATGGTTCACGTGCAACAGTACACCAAGATGGCTCACGTGCAACATTACACCAAGATGGTTCACAGGCAACATTACATCAAGATGGTTCACAGGCAACATTACACCAAGATGGTTCACGTGCAACATTACACCAAGATGGTTCACGTGCAACAGTACACCAAGATGGCTCACAGGCAACAGTACACCAAGATGGTTCACGTGCAACAGTACACCAAGATGGCTCACAGGCAACAGTACACCAAGATGGTTCACGTGCAACAGTACACCAAGATGGCTCACGTGCAACATTACACCAAGATGGTTCACAGGCAACAGTACACCAAGATGGCTCACGTGCAACATTACATCAAGATGGTTCACAGGCAACATTACACCAAGATGGTTCACGTGCAACATTACACCAAGATGGTTCACGTGCAACAGTACACCAAGATGGCTCACAGGCAACAGTACACCAAGATGGTTCACGTGCAACATTACACCAAGATGGTTCACGTGCAACAGTACACCAAGATGGCTCACAGGCAACAGTACACCAAGATGGTTCACGTGCAACAGTACACCAAGATGGCTCACAGGCAACAGTACGCCAAGATGGCTCACAGGCAACAGTACACCAAGATGGTTCACAGGCAACATTACATCAAGATGGTTCACGTGCAACATTACACCAAGATGGTTCACGTGCAACAGTACACCAAGATGGCTCACAGGCAACAGTACACCAAGATGGTTCACAGGCAACATTACACCAAGATGGTTCACAGGCAACATTACACCAAGATGGCTCACACGACACATGCTGCATGCACACACTATCTTCAGCAGATTATTTGCTGCAACAGTCTTGTTATACCATTCCCTGTGGGTTTACTGTACACAATTCACTAAGATCACGTAACTGCATGCTATGATTATTGCGTTAAGCAATCGTGTGTGTGTTTTAGCTTTGAAAATGTATAGCTGCAAACAAATTAAAAATAATTAGTACTTAGCTACAAATGAGTTTAAAAATGAATAACTATAATTGGAGGAAGTAGATCGGACTGGTATTGAATTATCCACTTTCCCTATTCTTGTAGACAGTTTGTTATAGTTACACGTGAGTTTAGTCTGTGCTGGTGCCAACTCATCAGTAGATTTTTTGAAAATTTTGTTGAACTAACATGAGTGTTTGGAATACAAGGCATTAGGAAATTGGCATTTAAATGTCAATACTATCACTTTCAATGATGCCCAAGGTTCAATACAAATTTTAATTGGACTAGAAAAATAAAATAGAATTTTACTTCAGTATTATCTTTCCTGAGTCCTTCACAATAATTGGTATATTAAACTTATCTAAGCTTGTACAATGACCAGATAGGTCTTCAACAAGAACCCTTTACCAATTTACTACCCAATACCCATTCACTTATACCCGATGGTGATAAAATTACATTGTAAATAAAAGTCACCCTACTCCTGAAAAGAGTATTTGTGCATCTGGCATAGAAAGAGGGAGTTCTCCGAGGTCTGGAACCCCCCCGCCCCCTCCCCCATACTAATAATTTTGGGACACTATCTCATGAGGTAATTTCTCACATGAACAATTTTAACCACAAAAAACATGCCTTTGGAGACACCCCCCTATACAAAATCATCTTCTTACACAACTGTTGAATTTACGAAGTGATTAGACTAACATCAAATAAAAAACATTCATGTCAATAAAAGTTTGAATGGTACTTGTCAAAATATTCTATCGCAAATTTTTGTATGTTGTGCAAATTTTCATCTCTTTTTCTTGGCTTGTAAAGTTTCTTCATCACAAATCCCCCACATAAAAATATTATGGTCAAGAATGTCACTATTCCAAAGTACCAAATGTTGCAATTTCTTGCTTCTGAAGAACTTTTTACATACTTCATCGCAATTTTGGGAATATATTGGGAGAATAAATTTGCAATTCCATACGAAACTCCAAGAATCAGAATCAATAATCCAAAAAAGAACCCCCTCATGGAAAGAGGAGCTTGAGCATATAAAAATTCTATTGTGCTGGAAAGCATCAGAAATACGGAAGCACCCAGTAAAGTTTGAGGTATAATGATCCAATTCATGTCCATATTGAGCAGTTGACCTGATGGTAGTCCTTCCTGTACAATTAATATGCAAGTTAAGTTGTTGTACTTCGGGGTTAGATGGAGCGATACAACTTCTATTGTTATAAGACTGACTTCAAATAAAAATAAAATAAACAATCCGAACAAAACTCTGTGAAAGATACTCATATCCACCAAATATGGGAACTTTTTTAGTAGTGGAGATTGAATGAGCTTTATAGCTGGGAAAAGTACCGCTATGGAGAAATAGTTTGAAAATTGGACAGCTGTGGCATTCAAGCAATATTTAATGTATTCTATGACTGACTTGGAATTGAGACATCGGGTTTCTGAGTGATTGTTTCTAAACTGAATATATAATTTGTTTATGTCAAGTAAAAGAATTCCAACAACTAAGCAAGATAGAGGAAATGTTGTCAATAGCAGAAGGAGGAGTCGAAAGAAAGTTTTGACATCTTCGACTTGCTCAGTTGTGAAGGGTCCGCCATATTTACTCTTTCCTAGATCTATCCTGGAGTAGGGTTTGTCCTCCCAGTATGTGAAAGCACTTCGTAAACGTGGATACTTGTTCTTTATGGCATATTTTAAAACTTGAAATATTTGTTTCAGGGGATTGTTCTTTACTGGTTCCTTTATGAGCCAGTGTCCCTCTAAGATGTCACATACAATAGAGAGTGTACACATAAGAGATAGGAGGAACAGAGGAATATAATCTGAGTACAGTCCACAAAAGCAAGAAGTTGACAAAAGAAATACGCTTTCTGCCAAGTAAATAATCCACACAGTCCATTGAATGAAGCCACTTATTTGTGTGGAAGAAGCATCCGGTAACTGGTCCATACCAAACTGGATGATGTTGGCTAAAATCCCAACAGATGCCACAGCTCCAATACCAACAATGGCTGGAAGCACTTTAGAAAGAGCATTATGAATCTTGTCAAAAGTGAGGATAAAATTGCAAGAAATTAGAATTACCCAGAGAATTCTCATACTGTATTTGATGACTCTGTAGCGACCAAGATACATGTCTCCTATCCATCCTGCAATGGGGACAAAAATGACAACCAAACCTTCATAGTTGTATAAGATTAATGATCTTTCAAATCCTAGGGCCAAAAATGAAATATAGGCTGTGAAAAACCACAGCAGCACCAGGGACATTGCTCTACAGCTTTGAATTTTATAAGGCATTGTTGTATCAGAATATTAGGATACTGGCAATACCATTCTTTTTATAGCAAAGCAGTAGGACCAATGTGACTTCCTGTGTAAATTATTCAATGCTGCTACCCTTGGTACATTTTGTTTCTTATTATTGTAGCTCACATGGTTTTTTCAGAACATTCAATCAGATTACTTAATTATTAGCAGTGAATATACATTCCATACACACCTCCAAGGAAGTGAAGTGAGTCATCCAATAAAAAAAATACAACTTTATGTATTTTCTATAGCTTATAGCCATGATACAAATTGGTAACACAACTCCATTTAGTCTGTACTGGATTTACACCACTCGGACCTTCTACCCTCGGTTATGTAAATCTCATGCTGACCTCCACATCGTAGTGTAACATAAACTAGTTGGATCATATGTTACTTCATGATGCTAGCATGTGACTAGTTTATAGTTCTAGACTTTTGGTCTTATTATAGTCAATAAATTATTAAGACTACTCCAGGAACCCCAGAAAGAGTGAGTGCTAGTAATATGCATACAGCAATTACAACAAAGTATCCTATTTGGTACTTTAAGTAAGCGAGGTGAATTAATAATGATTGGAATTGTTAAGTCTAAATTTACTTCAATACAACAACTGCTTGTCATTGGTTATAATAGCATTAACGAGCAAAATTCAGTAATGAACTCCTTCAGAGCCCTCATTCGGTATATGTCGAATTGAGTACTGTACACAATTGAGATGCTACCAGTAAAAAAATAAAACTAATTGGAGTTTACAAAATTTGGTTAAATTTTATTTACTGAAGTCATAGTATGAGTGTTTTAGCTTTGAAAATGTATAACTGCAAACAAAATAGAAATAACTAGTACTTAGCTACAAATGAAGTTTAAAAATGAATAATTATGTTTAACATGCTAATTACTTTTCTAATAGAATTGGAGGAAGTAGATCAGACTGCTGGTATTGAATTATCCACTTTCCCCATATATTTAGCAATCTGTATTAGTAAAACAAGAAGAATAAACATTGAAAACATTCCTTGAGCAACACAAACTACAGCTTTCGCCAGAAAGATAAACTCATGTTATGGATTGGGTTTCACTATCGAAATGATTGTGATGAATTCAATATCATTAAATTCCTCCAAGTATAGGAATTCATAGATATTGTATTTCCTTAGTGATGTGAAGTCAAATAACTCACCTGCATAATATAGGAATAACTGAACCACAATACTCAATCATTATGAACTACAAGAACCTTAACTAGGGCCTGTTGGATTATGCTCGAAATTTTTAGAATTTTTCTTTTCTTTTTTTTATTCAAAAAAAGTGTTATCATTCCAAAAGAATAGTATATATTATTCCATAAAATTTCTTATTATTATTTTATTATTCCAATTATGAATAAGTGAAATAGCGATGACTGGAGTAGTTATAGAGTTACTACATTATGAAAAATGAGAGAAAGAAACAGTCTCTCTTGCTGTTATGCTGAATTACTCAATATAGAGATTCACTTTATTGCTAGCTACACTTTCAGTGAAAACCTTGAACATCCCCGTAAACATGTTCCAAGAATTGAGTAAACATGCTCTGCTATACAGCTGAAAATAGTTTGAGAAACTATTTAGCACAATTCTACATGTGACTTGCTGACTCTGAGCCTGAGCTGACAGCTCTCCCAGTATTTCAAACATTTTTTTTCATTTTACAACAACCAAGTGGCCAACACTAACCCAGCTGCTCTAATCAAGTAATGAAGATCTGCCTAATTACTACCTTTCTAAATGTTTATGTCCTTGTTGTAGAAGAAAATAGGCAGGATTTTCTTTATAATTATGGATTATATTAACTGATTATTCTCATTTTTCCTTTATTATTCTCTTAAATACCATTATTATAATAGAATTATTCCACTATGCTATTTCATGTCTATTGAATACTACCATAATTCAGCTGGGCCTATCCTTCATTAGACTCAGCACAGATTTTATATCAGAGTAATATTTAAGCATAACAATAGTAAAACAACAGCAATAACTCTAATTAAGGTAAAAGCGAAAGGTGCATTGTGATTATGTGCTTTTTGTGATTATGGTTTTTAACTCCACTAACAACTGGTTAGATTAAACAAAATGCAACAACAAAAAACAATGCTGTAAAAACATTATATTGCATGCAATAAAAACTGGACATTTAATTAACCAAAGACAGCAAGTTCAGTAAAATTGTATGAACATTATTATTGGGTCATTATAATCAATTAACATTAGATTAATCTCATACCAGCAAAATATTTTGGGTTATAATTCTTTTATTTAGTAACTCTTGCCTTATAATTCCCAACAGACAAAATAGATGTGTGAGATGGAGGGGTAAGGGTAGGGGAAGTGGTATCAGACTAGCTAATCGAGCAGCCATGGGTCTCTTGTTTCTGCAGTAGTGGACAACTTGCTTATGGAATTAAAAAGAAATCATTGAACTAAGCTCCAGTTAAGCCTTTACTGTGGAAGAACCTTTGGCGAAAATTTTAAGATTCTCTATTAAATTTATTATTAACTAAACAAAAAATATAGTATAAAGCTATTATTTCTTCACTGAATATTGAAGAGGGAAACTAATGGTAAGCTTGCTTCCATTGTTCAGAAAGCATACATACACACATAAATATGGTCACTTTTAGACCCACCATTCAAACATGTTTACTGAGAGAAATTATAAAGTTGTTGTATCTCAGAGATGGGAAGGTGTTCAATATAACTGAAAATTTGGAGATAGAAGAACACTAACACAAAGTACTTCAAAATAATGGTTGTAATGAAATCTAAATCACCTACCCTATTAAGTTGAGTGAGAGGTGTCGTAGCATTTTAAACATTAAGATGGCATATTAAATCAAGTAAGTCTTTAAAGATTATATTTACCAGGTAATAGATACAATATCTATAAGCACTGGGTTATCATAATATATAGATAGAAATGTTATTTTATTTTAGCTATGTATGCAAGGTTCATTATAAGTCTACATATATGACATACCAGAGCCCTAGCCTATGGTGGGTTGTTTGGGTAAAACACAGCCAACTAGGTTGAAATTATGATAACAAGTATACTTTCATTTGCTAGATAACTCTCCAAACAGATAGCTACATTTTTTAAGTTAGATCAGCATAACTAACTGGCTACCTAGAAACATACATAGACTGGATGGGTTTGATTACACACATTGGGTTAAATTAGCATTAGAACATAGTAGTTTTTGTATTGTGACAGAGGGATATTAAATCTCTTAGGTCTGGGTGACAGAGGGACTTTAAATATAGGGGTCCTTCAGGAAGGGATTCTATAGCCTTCAATACAATGGTTCTATAGGTAAGAGTCCCTCCAATTACGATGTTAGGAATGGTTGCTATGCTCAAAATTCATGAGGAACAGTTTCTATGCTCTAAATTTGTTAGGCACTGCGCAGCCATCGTGAACTACCGCATTTAGGATCCTACAAGCCCCAAGCATAGTGTCCCTAGCTGAACTTGAGACACTACAACCTAGAGCCATCTTCAATACCCTAACATTGGTAGTTCCCTCTAGTTTTTGTATTGTGACAGAGGAACTTTAAACTGCCTTGGTCCTTCAGAGAGGGACACACTATTAACTTATTGCCCCTGCCTTGAGGGCAGGGACAATTTGTGTCACCTTGAGGGCAGGGACACTTAGTGTCCCTCCAACTGCACTTAGTGTCCCTCCGATTGCGTTGTTGGGAGCATTCATGCTACATTCTAAATCAGTTAGGCACTGTGCAGCCATCGTAAACTACCAATTATAGGGTCCCTCATGGACCCTAAGTAGAGCCCTTGAGCCTATGTTCAGAATGCAACAACCTATGGCCTTAGGAACCTTAAAATGGTAGTTCCCTCTGAGGCCGCAACTAAATATTATTTAGAACAACATAGCTGATGTAATATATGTATTGTGACAGAGGAACTTTAGGCCCCTCAGGGAGTATAATAGCAGTTGACGATTAATTTTAGCAAACAAATACAAAAGTAATTACTTACCTGAGTATTGGTAACTTCTGTAGTATCAAACTTAAAGCCACTCTGACTACCATAGTAACTCTTGAACAAGCTCTAAGCTATTAAACCAAAGACAATTAATTTTAGCAAACAAATACAGAATTGCTTTCTTACCACATCTTTTGAGTAATGGTAACTTCTGTAGTATCAAATTTAAGCCATTCTGACTATCTGAATTACCAGTCTGTCTTGACAACAAGCTCTCAGCTACAAAAAAGAAAGGCCAGAGTTATTTTTGTAATTGTAACTAACAATAAGTACTTACCTCAGTTTCCCCAGAGTACTGTAGCTTCCTTAGCATTAATAATAAGGCATTCTGACTACCAGTGGCTCTTGACAACCAACATTTGGCACTTCACAGCCCCCCAAAACAGCGAAATTTTGAAAAGTAAAGTCTGGTAAAGGGTTTTCAATGCCATAGACCGGTCGCAGCAACTTTTTGTGACTTGAAAAACAAGCATTTTGCTGGCAATCTCTCACAATTTAGAACCTAAGTTTAAAATAAGCCTTGGTCAATGCTGTAGTATCCAAAGAAACTGGGGGTCAAGCCTGAAAAGCCATGTTTTTAGGAGAAAAAAGACACCCACATGAAAGTTTGAAAGGCATATGTATCATCCATCCATACATACATAATATATATATACTAGTGTCATGCTTGTGCACCTGTATCGAGTTACATAAAACATATGGTGTGCTTGTGCACAAATAGCATGGAGCCTGCCTTGATAGGTTACATAAAACTACAATATTATTACATGATGTAGTTTACCTGAGAAGCTTACTTCATGGACAATAGTGGATTCTATTATATAGCAGTTGACCATTAATTATAACAAATAATACAGAATTAGTTACTTTCTTACCTCTATTTTCTGAGTAGTGTTAGATTCTGTAGCATCAAAAGTAAGCCATTCTAACTATCTGAGTTACCAGTAACTCTTGACAACCTCTCAGCTACAAAAATATGGCAAGAATTATTTGTATAGTTTAGTTAACAAATATGGAATTGCTTCTTTAGCATTAGGCATTCTGACTACCAGTTGCTCTTGACATCCAATAAGCGGCACTTAGTAGGGCACCCCCTCAAGAACCGGCAAAGTTTTGAAATTATGTCTGGTAAAGGGTTTCAGTAGTAACCAGTTGCAGTAACTTTTTGTGACTTGAAAATAAAAAGGGTTTCGCAGGAACTATCTCACAAAATAAGGAGCCCAAGCATATAGTAAGAGTTGCTGAATGCTGTAGTGTCAAAGGAAACTGAGGTCTAGCCTAAAAAGCCATCTTTTAGGAGAAAACAAGGGAACCCCCACAAACCATCCATCCATACATACATACTAGTGATGTGCTGCAGCACAAATGATGAGCAAGCCTGTGCACAAAAGAATCTTCAGTCCATTTCCAAAAGTATAAGTACATAGCCATTGTGACCATACTTTAGCTAACAATACAGAACTACTTACCTTAAACTTCAGGAGTACTGTTTTGTTTAAGTCTCTAATATCGCATTTTGACTATCTGATTACCAGTTGTTTTTGACAACAAGCACGCACAGCTACTATAAACAGCCGGTGAGGTCGAACTCTCCACAGTGATATAACAACACAAAGTAAACAGCAAGATTTCTGGAGGGCACGCTTACTGTTTATTATATCCTGGAGAGTGATTTGCACGCAGCATGGACAGCCAGCATCCTGGAAGCTCTAAACCTATGTCTCTAAACGTGTTGTTGTCAGGTGTCATCTGTATGTGTAGAGCTTCCTCGATCTTCAACTCACGATTCTTACTGGCTCTGTCTACAACTCTTACCTAGCAGCTCAAACCATCACTATATACCTACATTTCTTGTATTCATCTTACCAATCTGCGTTTTACTTATTTTAACCATCGTGGAGAACCTACAGTTGGTTGTCAGGTATTGAATTGCTGCATGTCACTTTAAATTAAGGTACTACTATCAAACATCTGAAACGTGGTCTCAAATGGGGAAGGAAATGTAGAACTCTGGGAGCAAACCATCTTCTTTTTTTATTTAATGAATAAGAATACATTTTTTGTATTGAGTGATTTTTTATATCGCAATTATAATTTTTGACTTAAAGTAATACAACAGAAAGTATGAGTGATGTGCTTCAGCACAAATGACGAGGGAATCATTGTGCACCTGTAGCTAATTCAAACAAGTAGTAGCTAAATTAATCTAATAAAAAATGATCTTGGATTGAATTTGTTAATCTTGATAGGTTACAGTAGTCCGTTTATCTGTCTGCCTGTATGCCTGTCTGTCCTGTCAGCATTCGATTTCATGAATGGCTGAGAACTTTAAAACAAGTATGACCTGACCCAGTAGGAGTAAGTCCCTTAAATTGACCACTTTTTCAAATTTCGAGCTAGATGTAGAGTAAATGCAACGAAACTTCAGCTCCAAACAAGCGCAAGCTAGATGTAACGACCCTTACCTTTCACGTGCATTGGTTACACCGTACTGCCGTCACGTGATCACTCATAGTTCGCGTATTTTCTCTTAATCGCGTGAGTCCTCCGGTTTGAAGTTGAAATAATCCAAGAAAGCTTAGTTGTGTACTATTGCGCTGAGTATTTGACCCTTGGTGCTCTAGTTGTATCTGTGATTAACCCGAAGGTCGTTAGCTATAGCTATCTATGAAGCACTCTAGATGTGAACCCTCAGCGCCACCTGAAACTAAAAGAATAATTTATTGGCTATTCTTTTCATCATGCATCATGCATGCTCGAGCAACGTAAATGCAGTCTTCATAAGAGAAGAGGCTGAACTGGCCAGAGACACTAAAACAAGCAGTACCTACACTGAACTGAAAGCTTCTCGTTTTCTAAAAGATCAGCCCTGGATTAAAACTAGTGATGTGCATGAGCTCAAAAGGCAAGCTAGCCTGTGCATTCAGGACAAGGAGGCAGAAAGGTGGCCTGATAAGAGTATGGCCACTAGGCATAACTAAGTGTGTTCACAACTTCTCGCTTTAATTCTGTATGGATTATTACATGAATCATTTTTGGCTGTATCAGTGCTGATTTGATTTCAGGAAATATACCGGTGATGTCATCAGCACAAATTGCAAAAGAGCCATTGTGTGCACCAGTAAAAAAACAAACAAAAAAACAACAACCAATTAATCTGATACAAGTTGATTTTTGTCTTTACAAAACCTGCGTGCAAAAAAATAACAAAAAGGCTACATGAGTATTTAGTTGTCCTTAAGTTAATGTTTTAGCTCCTTTTACAAAATTTAGGAACGCATCATTTCTCCCATTTATTTCTAAAATATAGCTACAATCAGCTATGTATTTGACCATATGTATTATTACTTTAGCTTACAACTATTAAATTGCTTAGTTTCTTAGTTATTTAACTAGTTTATGAAGGCATTATTCAATCCTTTCATTCCTAAAAATACAAGTATGTAGTAGCCTTTGAATGTTAATTGGCAGTTAACAATCAGACTTAACATTCTTACCCTAGTAGTAGTTGTTCAGTAGTAAGTAAGCTATTTTAACTATCATAATGACCAATAGTTCTTGACAAAAAGTACACATAGTACTTACACCAAAACTTTGTGGGACTAAACAACAACCATTTTTATTGAATTTTTGTAGCTTAATCCTAAAGTACGACTTGCTTACTGTTGTAAATGAAGAAATTGGTGGGAAGCCTAAAATGCTGTGCTTTTCAGAACAAAGGGAGGCCAGGGGACTCCTATAAAACCCACCTGACTCTCAACAAAAGCTAACATAAATAAAACAAAATGACCTATCACAATACAAAATAATCTCTGAAAGTAACCAAAACTCTCTACAAAGGTTATAATAATATACTGGTCCTTAAGGGGTAAACTCTGTGGAGAAGTCTCACTGTATATCCACAAAAAATATGAAGTTCAGAGTAGCAGGGAATAATAGAATTCCTGATCTTAGTAACTGAACCTGGAAAAATTAACAACGCAATTTTTTCGGGACCTGCGCATCCGCAGTGAGGTGATACTAAAGCACAATAACTATTGAAAAGTTACAGTTAAACCTAGTGGGAAGCGGCTATAACTTGGAACGGTTGTATTTCTCTCGAGCAGATAAGATGTCTACCTGGTATTTCTGTTTGCTGCTGCTCTCTTGGAGAGGAGTTAGCGCTAATAGTAAGTTATGTTCATCCTTAAATAATATCCGTTAGCTTAGCTCAAAGTCCGTAGTATTAAATTTGCATAAAAGTAGCATCTGTATTAATTATTCCAGTTCCATTTAATTATTATTTAATTTTCATGCGATGTTCAGCGTTCGAATTAACTGCTTGAAAGTATTATAGCTAGTAGTCATCATTGATTGATAGACAGCTTTCTTCATCGCTAAAGATTGCAATGTTAGTTTACATGGTGGGGTCATTCTGCTGTCCTGTTTAGACTCAGTTGGCTTCAATTCTAACAGGATTTCTAGGGATTCACTTTACATTAGACTTCATAGTTTACATTAGACAAGAAAGCAAATTGAGATGATACTTTTACTTTGGTGCAATTGAACTGAAACTAATCATGAAAGCTGAACACAACTGTGAGAATCCATAGGTATGCCTCATGTGAACTTGTTGACATCAGAAAGCATCAGCAAAATCTTGCACCTAATGGTTCAAAACAAGCAGTATCTATTTAAGCTAAAATGTCCTGCATCAGATTTTGTTATTAACATAAATATTATTTGTGGAGTTATAAAAATGATTTTTCATGATTTGCTTTAATTCATGGGCTCCACAGAGTTTCCTAAGAAAGAAATGATTATCAATATAATAATAGTGAGTATAGAGACATTACCCTCATTAAATACTCTGATGAATTTTTCTTATTATATAAATGAATAATCTAATAAAATGCCTGAGTGTCAGTAATGACGACAACGATGGTGACCAATGGCCGATGACGATATGTGTAGCCATGAAAAATTCAGGAGCTGATCGGAGTTGGTACAGCATCGTCATTACCAGAACAGAAACAACGTTTGACAAGGAAAAAAAGTGAACAACAAGCAGCACTCACGGCATTTGAACCTGCAACCGTCAAATGAGGAATGAGCACACAAACCTTTATACCGTAATATAGGGACCCTAACAGCTTAGTAGTATCTTGAAGTGCCTTATTAACCTATTACCCTGTAAAAACTGAACACTGCATAGGTCACCGAACTGAGTTAGGAAAGAGTGTTCATCTACAGTAGCTAACCATAATGGGCACCGGAGAAGCAGGAGAGTGCAAGGGTCAATATAAAAAAAGAAGCAGGTGAGAAAAAGCTGACTGATGTAACTACTTCAAGCAGGAGAGGTAGACAGAGGAAGAAAAGGGAATTTACGTAGGTTGAAAAGGATTGCTGAGGAAAAAAAGAGAGCAGGAGAGGGGAACAATGTATAAAACTACTTTATGCTACTGAACTACTAATTAGTACAAGTTAATGCAGGTGCAGCTGTGTGATGGGGTACTTGCTAGTAATAATAACTAGCAAGTACCCACCATACCATGGCGCTTAAAGTTATTTTTCTGTTTCATCTGAAATTGTTTCCTGCAGGAAAAAATGATTCTTTTTTTTATTTATGTTAATCTTATGTTACAAAGAAATATTTTTGCTGTACTACTCTGACGGGAGGTTGGGGGGGGGGGGGGGGGGGGAAATCTATAGGTACTGACAGAAGAGAGTAGCTGCACCATTGAAACAGTGAGATACAGCTAACACCTTGCACAAATCATGCATATATTTAGTGTATAAAATGTGGTTTGAGTCCATATATGTATGCTCATTATACATATCTACTGACCTGTGTAGTGTGCACTTTTAATGTAGCAAAGGACTCAGCACTTTTCTGACATTTCTTCTGGTTCCTAGCCTCAGTGGAGCCAGTGAATAGAGCTTTTAGATAGCAAATACCAAATTAATTTTTCCATTATGTCAGCACTTTAGCACCTTCATAGGAATAACCTGTGAGTGTGTGTGTTGGAATTATTGCTCTTCTTATTCTCTGGCTTTCTCTATTTTTCCATTTCTTTCCTTCCTCCATTGATCTTTCTCCTCATCATCATCCTTTCTAGCTATTTCCCTGTTACTCTTTCCCTCCATGAACCAAAATACCCTCTGCTCTTCTGGTCCCTTTCTCTTTCTTTCTTATTTACCTTTGTTGATCAAGAGATATACTCTTCTGTTTCTATGCCACTCTTGCCTTTTTGTTGTACCTGGTCTGGTAGCTAACGAATTCACCTAACCAGTAGTCTAGCATAGCCTGACCCTTTCCTTCTTTACAATTGTGCTCTTGGTTTACTCTGTTATTCAGTGCTAATTCACGAAACCTGCTCATCTGTTCCTCTGCCACTCCCATCTACTATCTGTTTTTGTTGTGCTGGTTTTGATGCTAACCAGTTCGCCTCATGTTCCTGGTTTACCCGGAAATTTTACACACAAGTTCACGAGTATTGCGCATCTGCGTGTTCTAACTCATTAGCTCATGAATTTTTCATGAATATGTACATCGTCGTCGGTCATGAGTATTATTGTAGCTATAGATAATAATAACAATAATGATAGTAATAATAATAATAATAATAATAATAATAATAGTAATAATAATAATAATAATAGTAATAATAGTAATAATAATAATAATAATAATAATAATAATAATGATAATAAATTATAATATGATAAAATAATCTATGTAAAACACTTGAATTTTTTGTTGGTGTCTTTATCTGCAATACTACAATGAACCCAAAACAAATGGAAATTATTCATGAAAGTTATGAAACTTTAATAGAACATTTGAATGTCAATACTGATTTTGATAGGAGTCTGTTTGTTTGTTTTTTGGTTTTTGGTTGTTTTTTTCAGGTGAGGGTATTGATTTGGTGGTGCTAACGAGCTCATTCAATATGTCAGTTGGTGCAGGAGACTACTTGGTTTGTGTTGGTTACAGTGACTTGGGAGTAAACATAACTTGGACATTAAATAACCAAGTACTAACCTCAGACAGAGTGAGTGAAAATGACATTGAAGAAGGCAACAAAGTTTTTAGGGCATCTTTTCTTCGTCTATGTGATGCACAAGTTGATGATTCTGGGATGTATTCCTGTAACATTAGCAATGGTAGGACATCCATTCAAGGAAGCATTACTGTCTGTAAGTTCTACTAAAACAATGAACTTAATTGAGATTCCTTTAAAATAGTTGCAGCAGACATTCCTTTTACAAATTCCAACAGTTTCCATTTACAGGTATAAACATAGATCCATTATGCTCTGTGGATACAAAATTTACATGTAGGCAGCGCAAGTTCCTGTTTCCTAAAGATATCATTTTTAATTACCATTGAATTAGTGCACTCTGTTAAAAATGAGTGTTAAATAGTGCCTCATGAGATGTTTACCAGAACGGGCTGTCCGGACACCCTACTTTGAGACCTTATCACTTACACAACAATACATTTTTATGCCCATTATAGCCTCTCTAGTTGTTCCTTTTCATTTAAAATATCTTTTAGTAATGGCTAACTATATGGAGTCATTATGAGGCTTTAAACTGGGGTGTCCAGACAATACCGCCTATTAAACACCAAAACTAAGTTGTCCAAACACCCCATTTTTAACAGTGCAGGTTTCTGTATAATGATAATCTTCTTTTAAAGTTGTGATTGCAGTGCATAGTGATAAGCTAAGTATCGTCTACATTGTGTATACATATTGTATTATCTCTATCTCTAAATGTAGATGTACTACTAGAAGATAGACACACCACAGTTGCCATGCAAGCAAGCACTCCACAGTCAACAACACAAGTGACCACTCAAGGTGTGCCAGTGACTGCTCTCATTGGTGGTATAGTTGGAGCCATTGTTGGAGTTACAGTCATAATAATCATTCTGAGCATATCTGCCATTTTGATTATCATGTTTCATACCAAAAATGGATGTGAAAAGCCCGTGAAATGCCACGACACTATTTATGAAGAAATTCCAGTCTCAGGCGCTTCCTCTAAAATCACTGAAACTGGGATCTCAAATGGAAAGAAAAACTTTCAAGATGGCTCAGGAAAGAATCTTGAGAATATCAGCAATGATTTGTATGAGCTAACAGATGTTCACTCTAACAGTGAATTAGTTGACCTTACCATGTCAAGCAATGAAGCTTACAGCAATCTGAATGATTTAAAGAATGATGAAATCTACTATACTTGACAAGTTAAAATTTAATGTTTGTTCATAGTAGCTAGTTCTTGTTATTTTCTATCTTATTCTTGTATTGAAAAACTTTGTTTGGTTTTCGTCAATATACTCAGATGTAAATATCATTGTATGCATATTAACTTGTAATATGAAACAGATACAGTCTGGATGAAATTCATAGACTCACAACCCCTGGTGTCTACTGACAGTCTCTTCACAGGCTACGTCTCCATAAAATACAATGAAAATTCATACAGAGAAAATGATTAAGATGGGACTTTGGCAGATGCACTAAATGTCAATGTAGCCAATTTTTATTTAAGAGTTAAACATTTTCAGGTAAAATTGCTAAAAAAATTTAAATTTGGGAATTCAGAAGTAAGAAGAGCAACAGAAATTGGATAGGATGATTGGTATGACACTCCCTTGCCTTCTATTGAATAATGTCTGCTTCAATATAATTATAGTAATTATTTCTTGTGTCAGAGTGTGATATGGTGAAAATGTTCAAGAGCAGGCTAATTTATTTTCAAGAGCCAGAGGCAGAGTGAAAATAAAGCCTGAGAATGAAATATCTTTCCATATCACTCTGACTAGTGTAATAAAGTGGTTTATTCCACACTAGTTGTCTTCACCCCTGTAGTTAGTAGAGGCTACTGGTAACTCACAGGACTGGTAACTCACAGGACTGGTAACTCACAGGACTGGTAACTCACAGGACTGGTAACGTCACAGCTCACAGCTTAACCTTGGTTATAGGGGCTACCCACACCTCCAGCTGATATTTTAGCAGCTGTTCTAACCCTGTTGAGTGAGTAGGCTCTACCTAGGAAGGTAGCTGTAAAAACCAGGAAAATTGACAAGTTTGGCAGGTTGCTATAAGGTATAACTACAAGGGTAATGAGCTTGCTGCAGTGTAGCTTGAAATAACAACCATGAAATATGGTGAGTAATTTCACATTTCAGGATCATTGTAGAGCTCTTTCCTGCCAATGCAAAATAGACTTGCTCGGCTTCAAGAGAGATGTTTTCTGAGTATCAATTTCAGGTCAATGCATGGCTAGCAAATGTTAATCTCTGACAATTTTAAAGATACTTGATTGAACTACAAAAAGTAAGAGAAAAGACTGACTGACAAAACAGGTTTGACCAGTTATAGCTAACCACACAGGTATGCTGATTAATACATTGGTTTAGATGAAGGTTAGATAACCACTACATGTTGCACAAATCATGGAGACATGAACAGTCATGTACCTAAAGATATCATTGTGAAGATGTCTAGGGTGGAATAAAATGAGTTATAGCATGACTTTGAGCATGTCTGAAAATATGAATAAAATATTTATTGAATCACTCATGAGTAATCATGTTCTGCTTCTTGCTAGCATCACCACATCATCATGACAAGATTTGGTTCCCCTTTATCACTTCTTTCTGTTTAAATTATAGATAAAAATTATTGAGCAAAGAAGCGTCAATCTCCTCTTATCATGTTTTAACTACAGGCACTTCATACATTGTTTTTGTTTTTGTTTTTATTTATTAATGTTTTGCTTCTTTTTGTGGCTAACCAAGGCAGTTACAATAAATTCAGACAACCACAAATGATTAAGAAGATGTCATTTGAGGCTACAACTGATTCAGCACTGAAAGTATTGATTTGGGTAATTAGTCCACCCATTAGGCATGTAGTATTGCCACAACTTCTTGTAATTTTATGTAATTAAATTTATAAGCTGCATTGATAGTTTAAGTTGGAGACTACAGAGAAATTACTCAATGTTCTACTAATTGAAAAATGGTATGTACAAACATACTAGTTCCTGTCTTTCACAATACAACTAAACAACTTCCATTAGTAGTAAGTAATCATCGTTAATAGATGCAACTTAACTCTCTGTTGTATATAGCAGAAGTTATCAAACTGCTTTCGTCCTTATATTCTAATTTTCATGATGGGCTTCTTGAAGCTATCACTTGCTATTGCATTACTTATCCTCTCCACATCATGTATTGTGAATGGTAAGGCTATCATAGGTGTATTTGTTTCAATTTGTATGATTTCTTTGAATTCCAACTGCAGCAATGGGCCCTGAAATTTTGGCCATATCTAAAGACATTGTAGCTGTTCCATTTGAAGGAGCTGCACTTATGTGTGTCTCACTAAGTGATAGTTCCATGGTTTGGAGAAAGAGTGGCAACATAATTGATTCAAGTCAATATCTAAATGAGAAAGTGACTCACGAAAATGTGTCATACACTTTGTCGTTCTTGAAATTTTGCCCAGTTTATGAAAGTGATGAAGGTAATTATACTTGTTCAGTAGGAGACAACAACAGTAACAACACCATGGAAGCAAACGCATCTCTTCAATTAAAAGGTAAATTGTACATCGATTACAGTAGCTTCAGTCACTTATGCTCGTCTAATATTTGATAGAACGATATGTGGAAATAATTGGAAATGGAACACGGACATGTAAAGCCAATGGTTTCAACAACACATCTGTTGCAGTCTCTTGGTACAAAGGTAATGAATACATCAATTCATCAGCTACTCTCGATCTTCAATGTCCTTTGGAGAAAGGAACCTATACTTGCAGAGCAGTGGATGAAATTTCAAATTTAACACGGATGATAGAAGTCATAAGTAAGACTTGTGTATGTTAGGATATAACATAGCTCAAAGCTGAAATAAAGTGCCAACACACATTTGTTAGTACCCAGTAGTATTAGATCAAATTGATACCATACAATTTTTACGTAGCATAAACTTTACAATGCAAACTTATTGGAGAGCCAGCTGCTTACTTCAGGGTGGTACAAAGCACCACAATTGTACAATTGTGCTAAAGGAATTAAAGTGAGAAGCTACACATTAAGAGTTGTAGCTCAAAACTCTAATTTGTTTCACCAAGTATAACTTGAATAGGTTTATGAGAATGTAATATATTAAATCATACAATTATAGCTGGGCTATCTTGCTCGCTGTTGTACTGAAGCACACCATTAGTTTATTATGTATTTTGAACGTGTGAGGTGTCTGAGCTTAGACACAAACTCCTAATCCCCTGGCACAGTTATTGACTGGAATATAATATGTGGTGACACCAGATCCTCTCCAGGTAGTTTCCCCATTAAAAATCCATTTAAAATGATCAGTGAGGAAATGGGGTCAAACTAAGACACCCATATGTCCTTGCACTTCAGCATAGACTTGTAAACAAGAGGGCTGGGCACCTTTTTCAAAAAATGAAGTGATTGTATGTGGTCAGCAAAAAATAATGCACACATCAAATGACTAGGTATACATCAATAATCTGTAGTAAACTTATTGTTATTAAATTACAATAACTTCAAAAGGTGATGTCACTGATACAGTTAATATTTGATATGGCCAGCAAATATATGCAATGATGTAATGACTTGGTAAACACCTATAATCAGTAATAATTTTCAAACAATAAATTAATGCAGAGCCTCTGGAAATTACCGGAATCTCGCCAGCATTAGTGGCAGCAGTTAATGACAATGCAGTTCTACAATGCACCGGAATCAGTTGGAGAAAAAGAGATTTAGATGTGGTATGGACCCACATGATGAATGGAACTGAACTCGAATATAACTCAAACTACACAGATGGAAAATACAGAGTAGTATCTACCCTTATATTGGAGGATATACAACCACAAGATTTTGGAATTTATAAATGCTTTGTGTCTGATGGTGTTTGCCTCATATCGTCTGAAACAAACCTCAGTCCGATGGGTAAATTTTACAAAATAGATGTGACTAAGACTGAAAACAAAATAGACATTGCCTTGTGATGTTATAACAGATATTAATTTAGTTAATTGGCTAATTCATGTCTTTGTGTATACTTCATTCTCAGAATGTAAGTGCAATACATCATTTTGGCAGTAAAGTTCAGTAGCCTGTGGTAAATCTTAGCTATCGCTCAATTCTGTGCACTAAGAACTATTTTTAGGAGGTATTAATGGTCATATTGATTAACTCAGCACGCTATTTTTTTGTCCATGTCCACTTCATGGATTACATTAGCTGTTTGCTTGCAACCCAGGATAATCATGCCTTATCAATGATTCATGCGGATCTGAAGCTCATCCATGATATTAGTTGTACAACAAGAAACAGCTGACTGACATTTGATGGACTATTAGTATAATTTTTTTCTCATGTTGTAATCTAACCTGTCAATACTGCCATGACACCCAACACATTAGCTGTTAGTTGTACAGCAAAAAACAGCTAACTTATCCTGTGAAACTTGTTAAAAAAATTATAGGTGAGCAACCACTTAATTTATTATAGGTTACAACAATTATGCCACATACACACTCTCTCTGTTCAATTAAAATGCTTGTTTATGTGTTAATTGCATTGCTTATGTCAGAAGTTATTGAAAATGTGGAGTTTGTAAGAGTGGCGGTGAATTCCATTCCTTATGTGGGAGGCTCTGCTAGTCTAGTCTGTGTCTCTCGGAGCATGCCCAAGTCTGTCACACCCACCATGACATGGAAAAGAGATGGCAGCCATTTTCTAAACTCTACCAAGTTTAAAAATACCACCACGGAGTCTAAAACCACTGGAGACGAAAGGATAACCACTTCCTATCTGCATATCTTAGAGTTGGCAGTGAATGACTCTGGGATGTTTACATGTATGGTAACAAACAGTGGCTCTGATTACAAGCATTCACTGAACTTAACTGTTGGTAAGTTATGGTGGTTTGTTTACTTCAAAATAACCTATACATAGTTGTGTGCATGCCAGGGTTCTAGCTATATTGAAAATTTTGTACGGGGAGGTGGTGGGGGGGGGAAGTTCGGGAAAGTCTATTGCTCTTTATACATAATAAGTAACAAAACAAAAAACATGTTTTTCTTTAAATTATTGAGAGCAGTTTTCAAGCCAAATGCTGTAATCTTGAGCTCAGCCTTACAACATACTGCACACACCATGAGGATTTTGATAGGGAATCTGGAAAGTTTAGGATAGAAGCTTCCTCTCCACAATCCTCCCGACTCCAGCTAATTGTGATGTTATCTTCTTTATCTTCCAGTTCCCAATGATGAGGTCTTGTCCATTGACATCGTTGATGAGGCTACAAATAACAGCATCTCTGAGTTATACCTGAACTATAAGGATTCTGCTGCACTAACCTGCACAGCTACTGGAGGACCAAATACGAACATAACACTGAAATGGATGAAAGATGGGAAAATGCTTCAGGAAATTGACATGAGAGAAATGATCCATGATCAGACCTATTCCATATTTTCGACGTATCGTCTCCTGGATGTGTCAGCATCTAATAAAGGAGTTTACTCGTGTATTGCTTCCACTGCCAACCATTCCCTAAGAGTGAACCTTACACTGACTGTGGGTACAGACTGTAAGTGTATTATTGAGGAGTAGTTTCACTTTAATAGAAAGAAATTAGCAAATATTTGCGATATATTGAAAACTATTCATTGCAAAAATAAACATCTCATCCCCCTTACTTTTTGCTACCGAAATATGCTATCTTCATTTTTAAAGCATTATTTTAATTTCACCTCATTGAATGCTTGCAATATATATATAATATATATAATATATGTGTGTGTGTGTGTGTGTGTGTGTGTGTGTGTATTGCCATATGAAAATGTACTTATTGCATATAATATAATAACAGACAGAGATCTCGAGCTTGCCATGGTCACGAGTGATGCCATTTCTGATTTGAACTTTGGAGTTATATTCACTTGCGTAGGGTTTGTTGCAAGAGCTTCAAACATATCCATATCTTGGATGGATGAAAAAAATAACAGTATATCAACAGGAGGTGTCTTCTGTGTTGAGGAAAGAAATTTTTATTTGGAAAGCTACAAGTTTCAGCAATCATTTCTTCAAATTAAAGGAATCATGTGTATCAATGCTGGCGAATACACATGCTCAGTCACTAATGGGAAATCAACCATTAATTATTCAATGACACTTTACTTACGAAGTGAGTACATTCTATATTAATTGCTATGCATCTGTTGAAACTTGTATATCATTGAAATATTAGACAAGGGTTTATGATTTTCATGTCACTTTCTTTAGAAATAGTTATTTTTTTATTTATTTTTTTTTTTTGTTCAATAAATTATTCTGGCTTATTATTATTGTTAATATTTCCATTTTTGTTGTTTTTGTCACTTCTGTTGTTATTGTTGTTATTTTGTATTTGTTTTGTTACTATTGTGGTTGTTTTTGCTAGCATCAGAAAGTACATGCAGTAATAATATGGTGATGGTTATGTCTTTAATACTAGTGCTAATCAATGAAGTAGTAGTAGTAATAATAGTAGTCATCATAACAGTAATATAGCAGTTTGTTTTAACCCACTATATAGTAATAGGCATCATATATTCATTCTTTACAAGAATTGATTTTCTGATACATTTCTCCATAAACAATACTCACTACCTCATTAGAGTCTAATTTTCTTCCTAGACTACCACCCATTAGTGATTGCCTACTCTATGTTTACTACTAGTAGTGTTCTGTCATCATTACTTGTTTCTTTTGCCTCAGGTTCTGTAGAAATTGTGGGGACCACTGCTGTAGTTGAAAGTCAGGTTGGAGGAGAAGCCAAGCTTGTGTGCATGGCAAACTCTCCCAATAACAGTCCGATTCACTTCGTTTGGAGCAGTGCAGGCTTAGACCTTGCACAGTCAGACGGAATTTTTCAGAATCAATCTTTTCGTTCAATGAACAGGCAATATTATGTTTCCACTCTTTCTAGGTGCCACGAATCAAGGAATCTTACCTTTTTAGACAACTCCATTTTCCAATGTCGAGCTATCAATGATCGTGGTTGCTCTGCACTTGCGGATATTGATTTGGTTGTGAGAGGTAAATATCTCTATAAAAAACTCCATTTTTGGTTCAAAGAGTATATGACATGACAATTGGGTGATATTTATGTTATTTATTACCACAAGAAAAAAGGTCTGGAGGTAACACTTTGACACTTAAAAGTATGCCACGAGAATGATACATAGTAGTTTGCAAGTATTTTTCACCTTCTAAGTCACATTTGTTTTGTCATATGATTGTGTGCTTGTATGTGTGCATGTGAATTGTTTCTGTGTAGAAAATCCACAACTCTTTCAAATAAAATTTCGACTTACACAGGATCAACAGTGCATTAATTGGAAGGTGAGAGGAATCTAATCTATAAAACAAAATGTTCCTAATAGTATTAAGGATGATGGTGTGCAGTTCAGATACACACTACAACAAGTAAATACAATGTTACTCAGATGGCTACCTCGATGGATAATTTATCATGACTTAATGTTTAAGATTTTTACTACTGTCAGCAAACAGCTTCTACTACACATACAAACACACACATGTTTGCGCTAACACATGCTCACATCACACTCACACACACACTTGCACACACACTTGCACATATATGCTCACAAACGCATGCTCACACACACACTCACACACACACACATGCTCACACACACACTCACACACATGCACACACACTCACACACACACTCACACACACACACTCACGCATACACTCACACACACACTCACATACACGCACACTCACACACACATACTGACACACACACATGCACACACACATGCTTGCCTTGCACATTTAAACACTAATTTAAGAACAAAGTTGGCCTCTACAATGAACCAAAAAAATGTCAAGTACATACATATCACACTTTACCTGTAATGATAACACTTAGTTGTCGATGAAAAAGCAAGCATACACATCAGGGGCGCCGGAACAGGTGCGGCCAAATGGCCATGTTTGATGAAAGGGGGTGTGGCTCTTAATGTCTTCTAGCATCCCACTCCCATGGTCATTGTGGCAATGCCTTCTGAGAGAAATAAATGACCAAAATCAACCGTTTTGGAAGATGTTCCCTGAACTCCATGCTAGCCTGGTTCTTCCTTTAACTTTCAAGAGCTATCTTTTGGAAAAACGCACGAGCACAGAGGTCCTTCCTGTATTGTTCGTTTGAGAAGTGGCCATTTCTGCACTCTAAGGAGTCAGCTAATGTAGTTTTTTGCCACACATGCTTAAAAATTTTTAAGGAATAAAACAAAGACTGCCAATAAAGCAGACGAGGCATTTTTAATAAGATCTGATTTTTCATTGTTTTTTAGCTGTTGTTGTTTTTTCATTGTGTTACTGGCTTTATATGTCCAAGTAGCTATGTTAGCTACGTATACAATATAGAAACTCTACTACATAAAGTTATTAAATTGGCATGAACCTACTGATTATAAAAATCATTTGCATTGTAGTACAATTAATGTGCTTGTACTTTTTGGTTCATTTGATCTAGAAAATAGACTTCAAAATTGTCTTTTATATATAAGTCCAGTTCACTAATTAAATGAGTAAGAGGGTGTGGTTAAATGAGTGTAGTTAAGTGGACGTGGTTATATGGGAGGGGTTACATGGGTGTGGTTAAAGCCGCACCAATCCAATTGGGCTTCCTACTCCACTGCACATGCCTGCTTGTAATTCTTTGGTGCAATCATTCAGTAATTCTTGGCTGATATAATTATACTACTATAGCAGTGTTTTCACAGCCAATATGTTTAATTTAAGCAGTAAGCATGCCCACCAGTCCTGGCTGTGTAAATGGTGTTTATGAATTATCACAGAGAGTTTGACCTCATTGACCCCTAGGAGATCTTTGGCAAAAAGTCAGAATTACAGGTTAACTTGACCTATTATACTGGCTGTTAAAATGAGAGAAACTGCTATTATTATATTACAGCTATTCCATGAATTAGTTAATATATTCTTAATGTTATTAGTAAATTAATTAACATAATAATTATATAGTGTACTTATTGCAGTATTGATATTTAATAGCAAGATGTTTCGGCTTAGAAAGCCTTCATCAGTTGTGAAATGGTACAATTGTGAAAATGAATTAATACAGTATTAGTTAATATTATATTGATATCGTACTATTACTAAAGTTATTTGAAAAGGTTAATTTGTAATTTTACTGGTAACAAATGTAGCTGCTTTCTATAGTTCTTCTTGACCCTTCCCACTAATTATTTTACTAAGTTTCCATTGATATAAGGTAGGCCTAAAGTAAATGATAAGTGTTATATAATAGATACGTAGAAGGGAAATGATTTATATATAATAATATATAATATGCTAAAGCTACTTAAAAAAAATTTTTTTTAATTATATCTAAATCCAGGAATAAAACTATAAGAAATTACATAATTATATATCAATGTATGATTGTAGGCTTATGTCCCTGAATTAACATCAAAAATTATGAAAGCTATAGCAGAAAACTGTGACTGTGACCTATCCAAGAATAATAATCTAATCACTAATTTTAACAACAGCATTTGTCCAAGACCTAAAATCAACTTCCTAATCTATAGAGCAGAGCTCTCTGGTACTACAACAGTTAGTGTCGGCCATTTAACTCAAACACTTCAAGAATGGGTAAACGTAGAGCCTTTAATTCAACACAAGAATGATTATATTCAAATTGTATCTGACTGTAATTTACTCCTCTCATCCTTTGACGACAAGCATTGTCCAATTAAGTATGCTCATGTGACAGAAAAAACGCATCTCAAGCCAGAAATTAATAGCATTATTGCACTAAGTGTTCTCTTCTTCATTGGAATTATAGCAGCTGTTGTTATGATTATATTTTTGAGGCATAAAGCCAAAAAAGTTATGAAATCCTCAGTGTAAGTGCTACAATAGGACTAGTTTAGAATACATATTATAGTGTACAATGATATATTCTGTACATATTTCAAGTTTAATCATCAAAGTCAGTGCCATTTATATGTTGCAATAATATACCAGCTAAACACTAAAATAAGCCTAAGTTTTTCTGGACTACTCTGTAGTTACAAAACTAAAACATTTGGTAAGCTGAGTCAGTGAGTGTCTGTATCTCTATATCTTGTCATGAATATTGCAAGTTAATAATACTTGTCAGACGGTCAGCCAAGCAATGTAAGTGTTTAATTCCATCTAATTCGTTTTAATTCTCTTTCAAACTTGTGATCATCAATTCAGATCATAGTTGTACAATATAATATTAGCTGCAGCTAAAAATTAAAAAATAGCACTTGTAATAGATTTCAAGTGGTGAAACTAGTTGATGTGTTTTGTTGTTGTTTCTGCTAATATTGTTTCTTTGGTTCTTCTGTACATTGCATTGATTTTCTCCCGTACATCTTTGGCACACACTATGACAATATTTCCACCAGCTACAACTACGTTGATGCCTACCAATACCGATTCTTTTACGGAACAAGTGGGCATTATGAAGAATTAAATGACTATGAATATGTTGATGTTAGTGGGAGTAGATACAAGTTCTCCCAGTGCGATGCTTACAACAAGATTTATCTCAAGGATGATGATTACAACCACTATGAGCCTACAAAAGAAGGGATTTACGATGTTAACACATGTTCGGCGTATCAAGGACGTAAAGGTGATACGACTTGCAAAAGTGATGCTTACTCAGCAATTCAAGATCAAATCGCTTCAACTGACTGTAACAGGATTTATGAAAAGATTGATGACGGCCATGATGTCAAGCCTATTGGTGAAGCTATACTGTCGCAGCAAAATACCGAACATGTCAATCCTTATGAATTCATAGATGCCAAAAGCTTGTCTTCTGGAATTTATGAGGAGGGAACAGTTTGTGTTGACGAAAGCAATGGAGGGTATGCCAAAATAGAAACAACTGAATTATAAACCACTTGGACACGAAAATTGACAAATTATTTTAAATCGTTTTATAGATGTAGCTTTTTAGTAGTTTGTATGTGTGTATGCATATGGTTTGTTTGCTTCTCTAGTAATGTTTTTAGTAGCTTGAATGGTTATAGTTTGTTCATTCTTGTATTTAGTTCATAATATTAGATTTTGTTTCAAACAATATAATGCCAATTTGGTGCAGTATTATTGTAACTATTGAAATGATTGGTCCACGACATGTATAAGGAGCATTTCTGTAGATAGTGTAAATCTCATACCACCCGAAGATGAAGTGGTGCAACTGACTTGTACCATGGCTCTAGGCTATAGGAAATGCACAAAAACTAAAATTTGATTGGACAGTTTGCTTATTCACCTCCTAAGAAGTCGGTATGAAATATATTAACCTCGAATTGAGCAATCTGATTGGACAGTTTGAACACAAGTATGGAAAAACATGATGTAAAGATATGCTATAGTAACATCACTATAGCTTTGAGTCCCAACATGACTTTGATCAATATCTGTAGTAAACAACCTGTCTACATTACATATTCACAAAATACTGTATTTAAAGCCTCAACTTCCCATTTAGTGAAATCATCTTTACAAATGCCTTCCTCGCTAATCATTATATGAACAACAATGGTAACTTTCTACTCCTAAACTACCGAATTTTCTCTATATGTAATGCCGTATGAAGGAATATTTACATTTAGCGGATAGTTGAGAGAATACTTTGAATTGTGCAGAGGGATGATTGCCTACACAGTTATCTTGGCTGCCTTTCCTCTACTGTTTGCTAATGTTATTGACTGTGAGTTAGGTTGTGCTTAATCACACATTATCTTACAAGTAAGCAATTGCTTCTGTCTAAAATTAAATATCACATGTCATTTCCTTCAATCATAATTTAATCACACTCAGGACTATGTCATCCAGCTAAATGTAATCTTCTTTATTATATTTTCTTTTTTTTGTTGTTGTTGTTTTTTTGTTGTTGTTTTTTGTTTTTGTTTTCCATTTTTTGCAAATTAGTATGATGTACAATAGCGGATTTCATCTTTGAATAAAACTGCAGGAATCTAGTTTTAAATGAAATAATTAAGTATAATTATACATACAATAATATGTCCGCTATGAATTACAAAGTAAAAATAATTTATATTATAGTTGATGACAACATTATAGCCATACTCTCTCAGGATGACATGGTTAATCTCAAACAGGACGTTATTCTAACATGTGTTGCATTTGGAAACCTAAGCTCCACTTTAAGCATCACATGGCATAAAAATAATGATAAGAACATCACAGGACGCACCAGATCCTACTGTATGGCTAGCAAAGAATCTAGATCAGCGCATTACAGGTTCTTGCACTCATTCCTTCAGATTTTAAACTTTCAATGCGAGCATGAAGGAAAATATACATGCCAAGCGTCCAATGGAGTTATCACTACACGGTCTGACGTGATACTTGAACTCAAAGGTAAGTCTAAGAATAGTAAGTGATTAAGTATCAGCTGAATTTTCTCAGTTTTTATTCGAATGCACTAGTCTTATTAAATAAAACAAATAGACGTTTCGACCACTCTACAGTGGCCATCATCAGTGTAATGGTAATATTTGATACAAGTAAGCAATTTGTATCAAATATTACCATTACACTGATGATGGCCACTGTAGAGTGGTCGAAACGTCTATTTGTTTTATTTAATAAGACTAGTGCATTCGAATAAAAACTGAGAAAATGAGTATACCTAGTCACACAGGAATTTTTCGTATTATCAGCTGAAGCAGATTTATTAGGAGCCATTTCAAGTCTATATAAAGTGTCCCTTTTAGTTCAAATAATGTCGTCTAAGTCTAATAATTGGACTAGTTAAGGTCAACTGAAATTTCTGATTACATTTCTTTTCATTTCTGTATTTTAAAGAATCTCCTAAAGTTATTGCCACTTCGGAAGTGGCTTATGCCCATATAAAAGGTGATGCTCGCCTCGTATGCATGGCTTACTCTAATACAATGTCACCGTTAGACTTGACTTGGAAAATCAACGGAGTGACGATACCCAACATTTCAGCAAATGTCATCACAGAAGATCATTTTCATTACCAGAGCAGGCTCTACTTTATGTCAGTCTTCCACCGATGTAATGACCCTGTGCCACTGTCGCTAGCTGATAACTCCATGTTCCAGTGTCAAGTTGATGGCATTTGTTCTGTTAAGACTACTGTAGATCTGGTTGTATACGGTAAGTGGAAATACTTGATGGGTAGTTTCATATAATACTGTGAAATAATTTCTGCTGTTTCTCTAACCATTTTTTAGAATTCATTTTGGTACCTCCAACATAAATGTAATGTTAGCTTACATAAAATATGATGACCTTGTAACTTATAGATTTAGGAAACCATAAATCTGGAGCCGTCAATTATATTTATAACTGAAACTGCATTTTATTCAAGTGATTTCCCCTTAATGATTTTAATTAATCAAATATTATAATTTAAGCATATTTTTATTAAAACTCCTTTGACTTGCACTAATTTCTCCTTCATATATGATTATTTGCTATTTTTTCCACAATCAGAGGATCCATTGTATTTTCAATTGGCTCTTCTCTTGCCATCAGACCACTGTGAAAAATGGCATGTAAGTTTAAAAAGCTGTGTAGCAAGTACACTTCTTCAACTCAACTTCACTGTTTAATTGTGTTTGTTTTCAGACTAGCAGCTTTGCTAAGGAAGTCAGTCATATAGTATCTGATGTCATAAAACAATGTGAAGAGTGCCAACTTGAACATGCTGATGTTATTTCAAAGTATGTCACACAATGCTATGCCAAGCAGCTACTGGGGTATATTTTATATCGTGCACAGCTTAACGGCACAAGACACGTCAGTGTGGAGCGTCTCCTTATGGTCATAGATGACTGGGTCCAGAGTAATCCATTCATTTTTGTGCAAGATGATATTTTTAGTGTATCTTCAAGATGCAACGTTCGAATCAAATCCTTGCAGGATCCTCCCTGTAATGTTGAACTTACAGTCGTAGAAGACCCAAATAGTATCCTGGAGCCTGATCTTACAGGTGCCATCATAGTCATTGCTGCACTTGTCGTTTGTGCTCTCATAGCTGTAGTCACTATTATTGTGCTGCGTCGTAAAGCAAAAGCTGCCAAAATTGCGGCAGTGTAAGTTACATGTAGAATGCAGAACCCATTCTTGTTTTGCTGTATTATAACACTCATATTATTTAGTCACTCTCGGCTGAAATAATTATAATAATAAAAAAAAATTCTTGTTCTAATAGTCAATATTGTTATTAAAACTTAACCTGACATTTCGACTTCTTGCTGAAGTCCTCTTCAATTGACACCTGAAGAGGACTTCAGCAAAAAGTTGAAACATCGGGTTAAGTTTTAATTAACAATATTGCTTGTTAGAACGAGAAAAAAATTGGCTATTATTAACTCCAATAGAATCTTACTCATGCACCATACACTTTTATCTCTCCCTCATCAGGTATATACAAACACAAACAGATAGAGGAAGCCATTAGGCCTAGGTAGTATGTCTACAGGAATAATTTACAAGTCTTGTTATTGCATTGCTATGGTTCCATAATATTTACAGTAGATCATAAAGAGAAATTATATTGCTGCTTGCCTAATTCATTACAATGACTTGTCATCTATTCATTTTGAAATTTCAAGACTTGATAAATTTGGCTCACTTCATTGATATATGCACTCATTCAAAATTTAGTGATTATTCTAAAACCTCCAAAAAATATATATATATCTTTTGTGTGCAGATATAGCATAGTAGACAACTATCAACTTGTAAACTTTGGAGAGGATCTTTATGAAGACATACTAGAGTTCCATGGAGACTCCAGTAGCAGTGTGTCCAGAAGAATCTTGCAGAACAGGAATGACATTTACGAGAGAGTGGATGATGGCAGCTTCACACTTCTCCTTGGTGAAAGCTGCAATCAACAAATTTATGCAAGAGTTGATGAAAGCTCCAGTGCCACCAATGCTACTAGCAATAACACAATTACAGAAAATGGACCAGATTTAGATCATATTATTGATACTGATACTTCTGCCATATTTGTAACATGCACAATTAATCCTGGAAACGACGAGTATGAGAGAGTCGAAAATAACAATTACGAGTTAACTGAATGTAGTGCATACTCACATGGAGGAAATATGCAAGAAACATCCGCACGAAGTGATGACTATGCCTTCACAGAGTGTGCCGCTTACCAAACTGTGGAAGAAAAAGATAGCTTGAAGGAAGGAGAGTACATCAATGATTATGCCCTGCTTGATGATAGACTGTATACTTTCACACAATGTACAGCATACACGAAGGTCGATAAGAAGAGCAAATCTAACGAGGAAGACTGCAACGAATTACAAGACGGCACTATGTCATCTTTGGCAGATGAATACGCCATCACTGTGTGCGCTGCTTACAGTCCCCTCACCAACACTGCTGCCCTGGAAGAGATTGTTAGAAACAGCGATGCAGATGGGACTGAAGGTTATGATGACATTATTATAGTGCACACTGAAAATAGTGAAGCAATATGCCAGTCCATTGATGACCAACACCTTGTTGATGACCAAGACCTTGTTGATGACCAAGACCTTGTTGATGATCAAGACCTTGTTGATGACCAAGACCTTGTTGATGATCAAGACCTTGTTGATGACCAAGACTTTACCAAGACCTTGTTGATGACCAAGACCTTGTTGATGATCAAGACCTTGTTGATGACCAAGACCTTGTTGATGACCAAGACCTTGTTGATGGGAAAAATTCCCCTACTAAAGATAGCAATAAAACTGACTAATGTAGTTTTTGCTATTTGTCATTGTGGTTGTTGTTGTTTTTTTCTTTTACTAGAACAAAAATATATTTGAAATAGTATAATTATGGGACAGAGACATAGTGATTGTCTTTCAGTTGTTGTTGTTGTTTTTTGTCTTTGTTTTTTGTTTTTATTTTTTTACTGAGACAGATGTTACCATTAACATATTTACAGCATAGTTAATAAAAATGAATTTCATTTCTTGATCAATAAATATAATTTGCATATTATTTTGAGAAATTAGATATACTGCTATTGCCAAACATATAATTTTAAATTGTTAGTGATATTGATCATTTCTCTTCCCTTTTAATTATATGAAAGTAATAATAGCAAATTTACTTTAGTGTGGCGTGTTTCTGAATAGTGAGGTAGATTTTAAGTTGAGTTGTGGTAGCTTTTGCAAAGAGAAATGTAGTATGGGTAAAAGAGAGACAATATTTTACACATACATAGTGTTTATTATATCATCACAGAGAGTTCGACCTCAGTTGACCCCTGAAAAGGACTTCGGCAAGGAGTCAAAATATTGAGTTAAGTTTTAATAACATATTAGCTGTTAGAATGAGTAAATTTGCTATTATAATAATTATTTCAGCCGAGAATAAGTGAATCATAATTATGCCAAAGAAATGATTTGTTTCACATAAAGTGTTGAATGTTTGCATATTTTGATTGAATCTGTGAACCGAAATTAGAATTTTCAAAGTAAAAAGGAAGGAAGTATTACACTTATATAACTAATTAAGTTGAGATGTTCCTCTGCCTTCAGATGCATCTCATCATATCTATTTGTCTTTTCTTTCTAGCTTACGTGATAATATTGTCTCTCATATTTACCCTTGCTACATTACTCTTTGATAAACGCTACCATAACTCAACTTAAAACCTACCTCACTATTCAGAGAGACACACACCACACACACACACTCCTAGCCTGGAAAGTGAAAGAAGACTACCCAAAGGAAAGGACATACTTTTTCTGACACAATTGGCAGTACTTCGAAAGAGTAAGTGATGTTTTGCAATATCCTGCAGTGGAAGGAATATTCTTCAACATGAGGAGTGCTTACAAGATATGTAATTGCATTTCTGAATACCGCATGTTGTATCCTCTTCTAGCTCTAGGCCATTAATATAAGTCTCTGTTATTGCCCACCACTCCATCCTGCAACCTAGCCCCTCGTCATTTCTGTCTCTTGCACCGCATATTGATCCACCTGCCACAAAGTTGCTATTCTCATTGACCTCTTACATCTGGTTCTGTTATTAAACTAAACCAGACATGAGTAGTAATTTTACCACGTCAAAAATGACTCCTTAAAATCAAACTCATTACCACACCCTCTATGCTCACGTCCTATGTGTATATGTAGAGTGGCGCTAAGGCAACCACTTGGAGAGGATTTTCTTCACGAGTCTCTGATCCTCCACTTTACCACATAAATAATTGGCTAGCCAATCCTCCATCCTGAACCTGATGGGCCACTTGGACACTACCTGTCCTTTCACATTCACTGGTCCTCCCATTGCTACACCCACACACACACAAACTGCCGACTCACAAAATTGGGAATTGTCCTCATGCTCACACACACAGCTAGTTGCACACATTTTTAGCAAACTGCTAGTTTATTCCTTTAGTTAGAAATTGTCATTGTGATAAGCTTGATGTTGGAATTGTAATGAATACATGACCTAATCACTATTGGAAATTGTAAAGTTTAATGATGATACATATTAACTATGATGCTATGTGCCTCCATGAAATCCCCAAGTCAATAAAGGGGATCCTTTCCTCCACCCTTCCTCCTCCTGCCCCTCTCATCAACCCTGGATTATTGTGCTAGTCTCACTGATAGAAATTCTTTACATCAATTATACTGTAGAAAGTAGCATGTGCACACACATACACACACACACACACACACACAATTATATGTATAGCTGGAATGTGGTTCTAAATAGAGAACATTCTTGAATGCAAGATGACACATTATAGGGCCAATGATGTTACCTAAGAACTCCCAAGTTGACTAGCTAACTTAATGATCTGGATCAAGTTACATGTACTATTTACTCTATCCCTTAAAAAATGTATATCCTTAATTCCAAAAGGCAGTGGTTAATATTTTGTTGCCATTTTAGTTATTACACCAAAAAAATTATTTATGGTAGCTATGAACTGCCATAAAGGTCGATATAGCTATACTGAGAATAGGAATAGCTAGCAATTCATATTATGCATAACCACGTACAGTGAAAAATGTTCTATCTAACATACAATGGAATAGTTATCATAGAAACCAGGAAGGATAGTTTCGTTAAGTTATTTACGTTTGCGTACGCGAATTACGAAAATTATTCTAGTCAGGAAATAACGCGTTAGTGTGTTTCTTTCTTCCTTGGTTATGCAGCTCGTATCTGGAGCATAGAAACTTGTTTGGAGACGAATTGGTGAGCGGGGCTAAAAAGATGCAACTTTGGATGTCGTGGGGACTACTGGTGCTCCTCGTAGGAGGATTTCTTGCAGATGCCCAGCGTGAGTATGAAGAACACACAAAACTAGCTTATGGTTTCAAAAATACTTTCAGTTTATTTATATACAACAGAATAGAATAAATCCTCTGATATAATAGTGAAAATAATAAGTTAGGCCTATAGCATATGGAAAGATGGAAAGAAATTCTAGAGAATTTGTGGTTTATAAGAAGACTACTGGATGCATAATATTTTTTGGCTTAAAAACACACCAATTATGGTAGCTAAAACTAATTTGAGTATCCTGTCAAAGCCCCTTCTTCGTCGGGCCTTTCTTAGAGTAATATGTCACTAGTACAATACAAAATGCTCATATTGTTTTTCTAGTACAGTTCTAATTGTTACCATACTTGCCAACTGTCCCAAGAGCTCAGGGACAGTCTCGGGTTTTCCAGCAATAGAACTATACACTTTTTATTGTTTGTACTGGAAGTCTAGGCTCTCTGATAAAGTTCATAACTGTTTTACTATGCATGGTATTGCTTTGCTGACCCAACAGCCAGTAGTTTTTGGTGCATATCTCACCATGCCTCCATCTTCCCAAAATCTCAGTTAAAAATAAAAAAATAAGTGTTTATTTTTCTCTAAAATTCCTTTTTTTTTAATGAAACATAGCTACTATATTGATTAAATCAGAAGCCTTACTGCGCAATTTTCAACTACCACCAATTGTTCATTCACATTATTTATTGCGTGGCTCCACTGTTGTCATATAATTCAACAAAGACTTGCAGTGAATTGATACTAAACTCTGTGGAGAAGAATGCATGGCATTATTGTCTTTCCACAAATTGCTGCAGGACAGCTCCAACAGCTGTGTCTGAAGCATCATCCATGATGCACAGTGGAGTATTTGGCACCAGGTGTACCAATTGGCAAGGGAATCCCTAATTGCTGCTGTGCTGGAGTCGTCTCAGGCTAGAGATTAGTATTACCTGTTGTGCCTGACAGTAGAATGTTCAGAGTAGCTGCACAATGGAGGATGGGGTAGCGATAAGGTACTGTGTCCCCTATATTTCACACAAGGCTGCCTGTCACTAGTCGTCTATTTTTGCAGTTTTGATGACTAACTGCTAGAGGATGGTCAGATAAGGAGCATGTGATTCCATAATTGTCCTGCTGTCACGATGTGATGTGTGATATCATGCTTGACTGGAAGATAAGTTGATGTAGCCTCGGTTACTGCTTAAGAATTCTTGTAAATGAGAGAGGTGAGGGTTGCTTGGATCCTTTACAGAGCAGGAAGACTGCTAGTAAGTACTCCTTGAATCTCAACTGCGTGACTAAATCCAGCGTTGGAGGTCAACCACAAGTCCAAACTTTCGAAGGAAGTTGGCTCCTAAGATAAGATTCTGAACAGCAATGATGAATGTCCACATAAATGGTTTTCGAAGAAGTGAGAGAGCTCACGTCATGTCCGTATTGTTGACATCCAGAAGTTTGAACCATCTATGGTAAGTGGCATGATCAATGCAAAATACTGATAGCTAGCTGCTCCAGTGTACACTGAATAATCCAGACTGAACGTATAGAGTGTAGGCAGCATCACTCACCACCACTAGTGACCAGCCCATTTGTTTTAACACCTGTGAACATGAGGGTCAACACTCGTCTGTACTTGTGGTGGTACCTAGAGGTTAAACATATCCGTTATTTTATTATGATGTTTCTACATACTCACACAAATCACTAGCCATTGTTCTTTTCACAAGTTTCTTACTCTGAACAGTATTCATCACATCAAGTGAGGCACCTTGGATTACATATCCTGATTCACCTCAGACATCCAGCATGTGAAAGGTACCCACAACCCAGTCACCAACACCTCATCACGGTTATACCGTGGCTGTTGTGTTGCAGCCACCATACAATGGGATTTTCCAGTTAGTGCTCGACACAAGAAGTTTCATATGCTAGAAGACAGGCACTGTGTCTTAATGAACTGGCTAAAGCCAGGTTACATGGATAGCACATTGCCTTTGAACATGATTTCACCCTAAAAAAAACATCTACGTCATCACCTCCTACCACTAAATCACCTATGCCTTCAGTTAACACTGAATAAGCCTACAGTTATATGAACAGCTTGCTTAGGTTGCATAGTGCACTGGCCTTCACAGTTGGTTGACTACATTCCCTAATTGGTCATCGAGTAGGTAGAGGTGTAGTGGATACAATACTTTATTGCATAGCATTGCACATGAATTCATATTGCTTTATTTCTATTTTCATTCCTTACCAGTTGTCATGTGATCAGTTTCATGATAGTAGGTAGTCCAGCTCTAGTTTGATCTTTTTTACGTTTGTGTTACCAGTAGCCATCTACACTTAAATTAAATTAAATAAAGTATGTACATAATACTTTGAAATGAAATTCGATATTGGACTTGTGCATTTCTAATAGCAGGAAATGGTTATTAAATTTTCCCATTTTGTGCGCTACAGTCTACTGTAGAGTTACAAGCAAATAGATTCATGAAGTGTGGGAGTGGTGATACCTAGTTGTGCTCTCAATATAATTAGAGGTTTATCGTTAGATAACATTAGTCATGCTGTGCCTTCTCACTTAATGGAGTAAGTCACACTTCACTAGAACCATATTGTAACATGTGCTAGAAAATTGCTAGACCCGTACCACCCTTAGGCAAACAGTATGGAAACCTTCATGTTCAGCAAGATAGGTTGGCTCTAAATGACCAAAGTAGCTGTTCTCAGCAAGTCAAAAAATTGAAATTTTTTTCCTGTCATTAATTTCTTCACTATTTGGACTTTGAGATTGCTGTATTTATTTGCTTGCTTCCTGAAATTGTGTTGTTTGAATTGGGTGTGGCTGATTCATTCCTCAAATTGCTTTGTGAGGAACAATCTTAAAAGTAATTATGGCACTGTACTTGACTACCGATAGTATTATTAGGAAAGGTTACATTTACTAAATTAGATAGTCACTTTTGCAGCTGTCAATGAACTACCATGTTAATTATGTTTAATATTTGTAGTATCACGAACAGAGTGCAAATTGCAACAAAAGCAATATTTATCATAAATAACAGAAAAGCCATTGAAGTCATTCTTTTAAGATTAATTAATAAACACCATTTTAAGCACTTCCATGTTTTCGAATTGCAGAGATTGTTATTCTTTCGGACAACATGACCATGCCAACAGGAGGTACAGCACTGCTGCTGTGTGTGGGCTATGGGGCCAACAACACGGAGGTGAGCATTATATGGAGCAGAATGGGCCAAACCATAAGAAACTCGTCGTTAGCAACCATAACAGAGGAGAGCGTACTTCGAGGGAGGACATTCTTGCTATCTTACTTGCAGCTGTGTGAACTCCAGTACGAAGACAGTGGGGAGTACACTTGCTCGGTCACTAATGGAACCCAATCTAGCATTGGATCTTTGATGGTTACTGTAAAAGGTGAGGCTCAATGAAGGAAATAGGAGAACACACAAGGTAATATGAATAGATCCCATCAAGATGTAAGCAACTATTTCAAGCATAGTCAACCATAATAACAATTGATGGAAATTAATCTTCAATTTATTTCTTGACCTTACTAGTGAGACCTTTTAGTAGCATTTTGACAGTTCAGGAATTGTTTCGTGTGAATGTAATTAATTTGTGTAGATCACTGATAAGTTGTAGCCAATAAATCTAGTCAGTTAAACTTTCATCATTCAATTCTTAGTTAAATATTCAACAGTTTCATCAATAGACAATATTAGTTTCCTTATCTCAAACATGGTGGGGTGCTAATTTCACTCCGTGTCATCACCAAAGTTCCATTATCAGACTTCTCAACTTTTTGAGCATATTATAATTGTCGTGAGATGAATCCCTTCAGCTCCTGTTTCCCAAACCTTTCCTCCACACAAATATGATGATATACTTGATGTTACTGCTTAATTATACTGAAGAAACCTTCAACAGGTAAGGCATTTTGAGTTTAACAATTGAGTACTTGAAGTGTGGTGTGCATTGTTGTAATCTCACAGGATGCCTCTATACTTGTGCTTATATCTAGTGTCAATAAAAGTAGTTAACACTCCCTGTTCACTTTAGATGATTCTCTCTAAGATTTTACACATGTGAATTGTGGTCACTTTTCAAGATAGAGAGTAAAAAGTATACAGCTTTTTTTTTTTACTTTAACCAGAAAGTATAATCAAATAGAGATCTGATAGGTCTCATTATCCGATACTAGCCAAAATTGTAAAGTAAGTATAACATGTATCATCCATTTTGTTTTTAACTAGGTTTTGCACAGGTTGTAGTCATATCCAATGACACACTTGGCCAGACAGGAGGCAGTGTCTTGCTAGTATGCACGGGCTATAGTAAACCTCACAACTCCTCTACAATCATGTGGCTAAAGGACAACCAGGAATTGACAAACTCAGCGACAGTGAACATCACCCTAGAGGACACGGAGCAAGGTGGACGTCTACTCAGGTCTTCCTATTTGTGGCTCAGTGAGCTACAGCATTCATCTTCAGGGAACTATACCTGCACTGTCGGCAGTGAAGATCAGCTGGCTAGCTCTACTGTCAATCTCTATGTTCCAGGTTGGTAGCCATTATTATCCTAATATCAATTACATATCATCCACTCAAAAAAAAATTCAGTGAATTCTTTTCACATTAGACATTCTAGAAATATACATACATTCTATATTTATTATTGAAAACTTACCATAAAAGTACAATGCATACTGAATTCACATATAACTGCTTTCCCATATTATTTTAAAGCCTACTATTTTTCTTGTGCTTGTAGATGATGTAATAGAAATAGTCGTCATGTCTGATCGAACTATGGGAACTGTTGGGACCTCAGCATTGCTGACTTGTGCCACATATGGTAGACCAGAAGCTACAGTTTCCATTGACTGGATCAGAGGAGGAACAACTGTCCAGAACTCATCCGATATGACCATTACATTTGAAGACAATTTACAAAATGGTAGAAATTTCAAGCAGTCCTTTTTGCGATTCTGCAACTTGACATATGGTGACTCAGCAAATTATACCTGCTCTGCCAGCAATGGGAATGGAATATTTTTTGACACTTCAGAAGTGGAACTATTTATACAGTGTAAGTAGACTCTATAAAGGTGCTGGTCAGAGACATAGGAAGCAAATTTAATATGGAAAGGTTGTTTGTCTTTTTAATGTCTTATTTTAAATGTGTTTATACTAACTCATTTTGAATATCAAATGTGATTAGTACTGCAAGTGAAAGTTGTTAGGTATTGTTGTCAACTTTCCAGTCACATGGTAAGGTAAGCTGTTGTTATAGAATGTTCTATTCTACGTTGTTCTGATCTGGTGAAGACCTGAACAATACCTCTCTTACTAAGTTCTGTTTTTATCATATTAGTTCTTAAAGTATTATTTTTTAACTTTTTACGTAGAATAATGAAACAAACCATGACTACGTTTTCACCAGTGTTAACCAATTATATCGTGCAATGGACTAATCCGATTCCTCACTAAACATATTATGCTATAACATAATCAGTCACATGCAAGTGATCAAATTGGTTTTTTATATGAATCAATTCAAATAGAATCATGCCCTGAGGCACTTACAATAATTAGTAAATTGAACTATTGCTGTATTCCAGACTTTATCATCACTAATTTTTGTTGGGTTATTTTGTTATTTTTTGTTTTTAGAATTTAGCCATTGTTACATTCCAAAAAAAAATATATATATATATTTGGATATCATGAATTGGCAATGCTTAAGAATTCTTAGTCTAGAATAACACGAGCTATGATAGATTGCTACAACTCATGGCCTCGGATTCATAAATATAACTGATTCATGATACCCTATTCTAGCTTATAATAAATGTGCATATATATATTATTATATTATATTATATTATATACATGAACATACATTATGGCTGCCGACTTTATTCTCAATAGATGACATATTACAAGCAGAAACACAAACAGTTGCCATTCGAGCAAGTACACCACAGATGGCATCACAAGATAACACAGTACTGGGGAATACTCAAGAAAATATAGCACATGTGGACACTGAAACTACCATGCTAGTGACTACTCACAAAGAATCAGGTCACAATATCAGCTTTATTGGTAGTTTGGTTGGAGCCATTAGTGCAGTCATAGCTGTAATAGGCTCTCTGAGCATGTTAATCATCATTTGCCGTACCAAAAATGGATGTGAAAAGCCTATACAACACCAGGACAGTATGTACAAAGAAAGTGTGGTCCCTAGCGCTTCCTCTAAAAGTACAGAAGCCGGGATGTCCTCTGAGAAAACAAATGATCCATCTGACATTGAAATGTCAGGCAATGAAGCATACAGCAATGTGTATGCTTTAGACGAAAATATGTACTATACTTGAACACCTGACCTTTATAAACTTGTTTGATGCTATTTTAATTGTGTTGTTGTTTTTTAAACATTCTAGTATAGACAAACTGATATTTCTGCTACAATGCTCAGATATGATTATTATGTTGTTGTATGTGAATATTAATGTGGGATTTTTTATTATGCAGTTAAAGGTGTGTATCAAATAATATTATTGCATAGTATGCTGGAGTATGTATTTACACTATAAACTGATTTTTCAACAGATTAGGAGGAGCCATCGATTAAAGCAAAGTTCAAGAGAAAGTTTATCCTGAAGTACAGAGATAGTGATTGCACTATTCATTGTAGCCACACTATAAATGATCTTTAGCTTACAGTAGTCTCGTGCAGTTTTTATAAAGCTGGCCTACTATTAGCGTATGATAGCATGGGTAACCGTGCAAATCGGAGTGCTATTTCAATAGCTTTGCGAGCGCTACTGATCCTTCATAGAACAGGTTACCCGTGCTATCACTCGCTATTAGTAGGCCAGCTTAAATCCGTTGCTTGTGCTATTAATATGGAATCGCACGCACCAAATAATAAGTGCATTACATCACACTTTGTAAATAATAGATGTAATGTAGCAAGCTTTATTCATGCGGATGTGAGAGCGAAATTTTGTATCCAAGTAGCTGAATGTTTATTAGGTCAGACTAGGCCAGAAACAGCAGAGAATTCAAGCGCAGGTCCAGCACGATTGAACCTGTGATGATATTCCAGAAGTTATATGTGGGGTGTGGCTAAAATTTTACTTCCGGTCACTTTAAAGGGGGGTTCAACCGAACCCCTCGAAACCCTACGGGTATGCGTTGTTATCGTTCTGTCTTTCCCTAGATGTGACAGACTTTCAATAAGCTCTCTGGTTGAATTGTGATATCAATTAGACAGCCAAGACCACCACTGATCAGCCGGTCTAAAGATTAGAGTATTCTAACACCAATAAAATGGAATAGAGATAACTAGATAATTGTTTTGTTAATGACACTCATTGAGCACATAATATTATTATATGTGTCAATTATGTATGAGAAACTTGCTAAGCATGATATGTGTTGTACTTATAGTTGGGCGGAGCCCGACCTCTGCTGAAGGGAGAGGTCGGGTAACAAGCCTATACCCGGGTTTGTTCCCTGCTGCAACATATGTTGCAGTCCAATCAGATTGCAGTGTGGTTAAATGCTAAGAGAATAGCTGACTCAGCAGGAACAAACCCGGGTATAGGCTTGTTACCCGACCTCTCCCTGCAGCAGAGGTCAGGCTCCGCCCAACTATTGTACTTAATGCTGCATATTCCAATGCCCCCCTCTCCACCCCACCACTGGGTAATGAGCTTGCACAATATAGCCATGAGATAACACGAGCTATCTCACTGTTCATGTACCTAAAGATAGCATCTCTCTTTCACAGGCTTTTTAAACAATACAGAATTAAAAATATTTGGTCGCCACCGGGTCGAACCCAGGACCGCTTGTGTAGCGCACAAGCGCTCTGCTGACGACAACCACCCAGCGAACAAACACTCCAATTCTGTATTTATACTGTTAAGGGGTACTGCTATGCTGCAGTCTCACTTTTAACAGACCAACGAAATTTCTCTTTTTCCAAAGATTCTTATTATTCGTTGAATTTTTTTTCCTCATCTAATTTATCACTTCACAATTTCTTTCTCAGCCTATATTTACTCACTAGATTGTCTTAGCTCAGTGGCAGAACGCTTGTGCGCTATACAGCGGTCCTGGGTTCGATTCCCAGTGGCGACCAAATATTTTTAATTCTGTATTGTAAAAGCCTGTGAAAGAGAGAGAATACATCTAATGAGTAAATAAAGGCTGAGAAAGAAATTGCATTGTGAAGATATCTAGCACACATATATATATATATATATTATATATATATATATAATATTATATAAGTAGCACTAAGAATTTTGAGGCACTAAGAATTTGAGGCAGTTTGCATGAGGTGATTTCTCACATGAACAAGTTTTAACCACAAAATGAAGCCCCCCCCCTTACCAAAACATCTCCCTACACCACCGTATAATATATTTATAGTTAAGGTCAGGGTGAATGTATCACTTCGCAGGAAAAAAATGCAAGGTTAGGTCAAAGTATTAGTTTTCTTTGTTAACCCATATATTTTTAGAAATGACTTTATCACAATTCAATTGGTTTATTAATATAACAACAAAGACTGCAACAATGAAGCCAAAATAAAAACAACAATGAATAATTGCATTCAATTAAATGAAAGAAAGTTTCTACTCTCAACAAAACAAATTAGCTAGCTAGATAACATATTACACACCAATTGTTCATTGTATATATTAAGTGTTTTATACAAACTCATAGCTTATTAGCGTCCATGTATATATGGCTGTCATTTTGAATGACTCCATAGGCTGAGTTAGCCTGCAAGTTGTCCAATGCATATTTCTTCATGAACAGCTCCATCAGTGGGCCTGTTCGCCAGTCTGGGTGACATTTCTTTCTTGTGTCTTCTGACGCAGACCACAATAATTGCAATTATAATTATAATTGCCAGGAGACTCACAAATGCCACTGCGATGATTGCAATAAGAGTGTTTGAGAAAGTAGGTAAGGATGAAGGTGGCACTAGAAAACAAAAACAACAATAATAACAAAAGAAGCATATAAAATTTCACATTTTTATTAAGGCTTATAAATAAATCAAGAATTGTGTCAGTTCTCGGGAAAAGGGACCAATAGACAATATTCTTGCTGACTCAGCATGTAAAGGTCAACGAGGTCAACGGTGAATGATGTCGCGTCGGCAGTGATGCTTGTGGGGTTGCCACAACCGAAAGGGTAGGTTTCCAGAGGATATTGAGGGGAATCGTGCATGTGGTTGTGCCAACCTACTTTTCACTGGCTGTCCAAGGTCTGGAGAACTATTATCTTTACATTATGTGGAAAAAATGCCTGAAAGTTCGTGATAGAGAAAGTCAATATAACTAGAAAGAGCAGCAATGGTAAAAAATGAGCTCCCACTGCTGAATCTTGCATATGCAATTTTCATTATAAAGATTTTAAAGGTCCCACAAAATCCAACAATAAAATATTGCCACAATATTTTAAGAGACCAAGCAGAGCTGCTGATAATCCTCCATCCAAGCGGAGGGTTTTAATGCGTAATACTACTACACCAGATATAACTGAAGATGCTGGTAATGTTCAAGATAGTGAGGAAGTACCTACTACTAGTACAGATGGGAGTACTGGACCGGATGGCAGTTTAGCATTAATGGAAACGGAAGTGTCCAGGTTGAGACAAGAGATTTTGCAATAGGGGATTTGCATGATGACATCACGTATCATCCTACCACGCCCACCAATGGTATCACTGCACACCGTGTCCCATTGAAAATGTATTAGTTGTGCTGACCGCCTGGTCTATTTTTTGCTGTAGCACCAGCGCCAGGCTGCACAGAGCTTCCAAATTACAGGAATAGCTTTATTATGAAATTTACTAACTGCTGATAGCAAAAGTTTAGGATTTTCAGCCCGATAGATAACCATCACCAAATTTCACTCCCAGGAATTCCAATAGCTGTGCTGGCTGGTGATGTATTTTCTAGCAGGCTACAATATTTTATAGTTGATGAAGTTCATACAGTTGTGCAATGGCAAGTGGCATGATATTATACTGTTGCAGTGTTAGTTTCACAAATATTCTTTTTATGTAGGGGAGAAACTTTTCGAAGCATTTTGTTGCGAATAGAAGAAATTCGTAGCTTAATCCCTGAACATGCACACATCATGGCACTTACAGCTACAGCTACAGAGAGACTAAGAAAAGATGCCTCAAGATTAGTGGGATTGAATTGAAAAGATATTTGAACCATTAGCGACAAAATTACTTCAAAATAATTTACTGCAGTTCTTTTACAGACTGTTCAAATGTTTATTCCTTTTTTAAGACATATCTACAAAAGAATACAGCAGGAACCACATTGCCTGATATTCCAGGATTTATGCTTGTGGACATGTATATGAGCTGTACAGATCGGGAAGTAAAGGAGAAGAACGGGAAACTTTTTGTAATAGATTCTCCTCTACAAGTTGTGATAGCCACGACAGCTTTTGGATTGGGTATAGACTGTCCTGATGTACGTCATGTTATTAGCTTTGGTTTTCCCAGTGACATCAAATCTGATGACCAGGAGACAGGGCGAGCTGGTCGAGATAACTTTCTTGCACTTACTACCTTGATAACCAAAAAAAATTAGTAGATTTTTTATAATAAACAGTAAAAGATTATGCAATCAACCAAACAGTGTGCAGGAGAGATTTATTACTTACACATTATGACCACTATATCGAACATACCAGGGACCTCTATGTTTATGTTGTGATCTGTGTCAGCAAATTTGCAAATGCACCCAATGTCATACTCAACAGTTTGTACTCCATAATACAATAAAATAATGATCAAAGTATAGCGTATAAAAGTTTTCATATTATATATGTTTAATTATCCAGTCAATAACTGCATTTTTATCACATGAATGGAGGGTGTCATGTGGATTGGGAAAAGTTTGATGTGATTTGCCCTTCTGATAAGAGAAGATAGTGTACTTTTTCAAATGTTCAATAATTTTATTCAGGTCTTCTGAAAAGCCTGGTGCATTGTGTAGACCAGATGGTTTCTTGACATTATTGCATTCATCAAAATTGCCAAGCAGGGGTGAAATCATTCTGATAGTTATGCCAAGTTTGAGAATCATATTGTCCGTTTTATTCATGTTCAATCTTCTAATATCATCCTTTACAATTCTGTTCAGATGTTCTTGGTACAGGTCACATGGAATGTTTCTTTCAGGGGCATTGTGTGTATAAACACATCTGTTCCAGATGAGCTCTTGAGCTTGTCTAGGTGGTAGTTCAAATTCGAACTCGCACAGCATGCATAAGACTTCAATGCTATAATTTTTCTTCCTGAACTTTTAAAAGTAGGAAGCAAAAATCGCCAGCATCTAAGAATCCTTTCTCCATCACCCTCCTTTATGGCATCAGAAAATTCCAGGTAAAAGCAGCCAAGACCAAGAAACTTTTTGCCATATTCTAGCACCTACATTACATATATTATTTAATACAGGAGAATGTCATGAGTCTTCATCACATTGATTAGCTACAAATATCAATATTCTTCGACTTATACACATCTATACTGTGTATATGCTACACTTACCTCTTTTTTCTTTGCAAAAGTTGTATAGGCATAAAAACACTTCTTGCAAACATTCTGCTTCTTTCCTGCTGTCAATGGCGACCAGATTCACCCCTTTTCCTTCTTTTTGGGATGCATTTATTTCCATTATTAGTGACTAATTCGATTCCTGTGCTCCTAGAAGAAGTCTGTTTTTAACATTAGTCGAATTAGCACAAGCTAAACAAAGAGCTGCACTTGATGAAGCTGCCATAACACAGTTAAACTGTTTTTTTTTTGTTTTTTTTTGTTTTTAAACTGTAAGTGCGCGTGTACGTTACAGCGAAAAAAACGCTCACTAAAACGCAAACTTTACTTGGCCCTCAATGCTGACATCACATACGTGGGCGAGTACCAATACGATGTGGAGCTCTCACCAGACCCTTTCCTTCCCCCACGCCCACATATAACAGGAAGGTAAAGGGTGGGCTACACCAGACTACGTTGACCCCCGTTGACCTCTAGTGCTGAGTCAGCACAGATCACAACATAAGTTTTATATAGATACATCGATGTAACAACATGAAGGCCTTACGGGATTTATAGAGGCATGAAGGAAGGAAAGGGGCAATGTTGTGGGCCTGTGCCTGCATGTGCTTCTTCGGTTGTATGAGAGCCGGGAAAGCGTTGTCCCCGGAAGGGGTTGCATTTGACAAGAAGGCCCACCTGACATGGGTAGATGTCCAGCGGGAGGACGCCCGCATCCCCAACTGGATAAGAGTGAGGATAAAGGAGTCGAAGACAGATAGTTCGAGATCAGGAGCCTTTGCCACACTCCACAAAACAGGGCTGGACATCTGCCCAGTGATGGTAGTGCTGGTGTTCATGGGACAGAGGGCAGCAGGCCCAGGCCCGTTCTTCAAGGACGAGAAAGGTGTGAGCCTCACCAGAAGAGAATTCATGGCAGAAGTGAAGAAGGTGCTGACGGCCAAAGGAATACCGAGTGCAGGCATCTCGGGTCACAGCTTCCGCATAGGGTCAGCTACTGCGGCAGCATTGAGCGGGGCCACAGACGAAGAAGTGAAAGTGCTGGGTAGATGGAGGAGCAGGGAGTACAGGAGCTATATCAGACGCGAGGAAGAAGACCAAGCAATGGACCGAGGCTGTCAAAGGGGAGAAGCAAGTCTGAGGGACGAACCATGCCCTGGTAGCCAAGGCTGTGTATGGGTCACCCATCGCATTGTCTGTATCATGTCATTAGTGTATGTCATGTATGATCATAAAAAAGGAGTGAAAATGATAAGAGAGGGTGTGTGTTAAGAGGGAAAGGCAGGGTGTAGTAAGCAGGTGGGAAGGGAGCAGGCTGGGAATAGTCCCAACGTGGGATGTGTGTGGGTCGGAGCTGTCGGGGCTCTCCGAGGGGCGTTTGTTGGGGGGGGGGGGTATGTGGGGAATGTGCAGCTGCTACAAGATAAGCCTCAGCTACCCAAAGGCGAGACCTAGGCGCATGCGCCGCGGGCTCGCCAAGCCCCAACAAGCTGCACGCAGGGCATGGCCAAGCCTTAGTGATGAGCACGGCCACGCGCGCGCGACTACAAACCTCCGGCACTCACACGTAAAGGAGATGCTAAGCCAACTGTAAGCTATCGTTTCATGGACTTCTCACAGGCCCTCAGCAGGTAACCATTGATTGTATGATCCACTATTAATTCCACTTGTGCATCACTGGTAAAAGTTCCATTGCTCACTGAGCATGTGTAGTTGCCTGAGTAGGACACTTTCAGATCACACAAATACAACATGGAGTGTTTAAAGAGTCGTCTTCCTACGGGTTCATCTCTCTCCACTATTGTCATCAGGGAAGAGTTCATTATTTCATCACCATCTTTGTTCCAAATGATGCTAGATATGTTTGCATGTCTTTGATAGAAGATGACACAAGAGAGAACAACAGATTCTCCGCTACTGCTTCGAGTGCTGTTGGAGATGGCAATAACTTCAAATGCATCTTCTAAAAATGACCACAGTTTCTTATTAATGCAGTGTCATGGCTTACGCTATGTCATATGCAATAGTTTTTAGCTGCAAACTGAAAAAATGCACTCAAATTATTTCATCAATATTTGATAAATTTGGAAGCATCAAGTGATTATAATTCTATTTATGAGCTTGGTTGGTGAACTAAATCACTACAGTTTAAGTCTGAGTGTGACGAAAATTTCAGCAAGAAAGTCCTCAAGCATACATGTTAAAGTTAAAAAGACGGGGAAGAAATTGCTGAAATAAAAAGAAAACAAAATTGTACTATAAATTATCTTAAAATAATCTGTATAACAAAAATGATGCTTTTTGGTATGTTTAGTGTTCTCTTTTCATTTGCGTTTTTATGGTTATATTGCATAGGAAACTTCCATTATGTTTTCTGACAGTTTTCATGTTTTCTAGAATTGGGAGAATTTTTTACACAAGTTCACAAGCTTCCAATATTGTGTAACATTGAGCGAGAGTCTCGTTACTCAAGTACAAAATATTGAAGCATTAAAACATGAAATACAGTCAAAAGTAACATTGTACTAATGAGGGAGTCAGTTGTGTATACAAGGCAGAAAAAGTAGAGTTAAAGGTAATGAAAAGCAAAAATAGACATAGAAACATGGTTATAAAGTATGAAGACATGTTTTGAAGTAATGGAATGTTTCTAATAGTAAATTTTCTCAGTTCTAACAGCCAATAATATGTTAATTAAAGATTAACCCGAAGTTTCAACTTCTTGCCGAAGTCCTCTTCAGAAGTCAAGCAGAGGACTTCGGCAAGAAGTCAAAATGTCTGGTTAAGTTTTATGGCTGTTACAATCGAGAAAATTCGCTATTCTTATAACTATTCAGCCAAAGACCAAATTATTGGGATGTTTCCCCCATACTCATCTCTCACACCTCATTATATTGCTGAAAAATCACCTCACCTATAATCTGTGCAGTTTCCTTAACTGACAATTCCACATGTTCGTTTTTGGTAAGTGTTCCATTACTCACTGAGCATGTGTAGTTACCGGAGTCTGACACCACTAAATCGCAAAAGTACAGCGTAGAGTGCCTAAAGAATCGCTCTCCCTCCATTTCATCCCTCTCCTGTAGTGTTATTGACGAAGAGTTGGAGAATACTTGTTGACCATCTTTGCTCCAAACTATGTTGGAGAGGTTCACATCTCTACGATAGAAGACTGTGCATGTGAGACCTACAGAGTCTCCAGTGTTTGCTTGAGTACTGTTGGATACTCCAATCACTTCAAATTCATTTTCTGGCGTAAATAAAAACAATAATTATTATTGAAACATTCTACGAATACCTGAGAAACTAATTACAATACAATAAAATATAATTCTGATCCTGCATAAAAACTAGAATGAACACTTTCAATCAAAACAGTTAAAGTAAAAGCAAAGAAAAAAGTGTTGCCACACGAGGGATTTCTGGCTTTATCAACCAGGCTCTAGCCACTTAGACAAGAAACCCCAAAACTAGGTCAAATTCAGTAAGCTTCTATAATGAGCATTGTTGTAGCTCAGTGGCCAGAGCATCAGTGGATAAAACCAGGTGTCCTGTATTTAATTTCCATGGCGAAAGCTGAGATTTTTTTCTCCATATTTGCATTTTTACCTTTGTTTTTCCGTTGACCCCTTTGATTCAAAACGAGCTTATTCATTCTAAATATTATATTCCTTTGTTTGAATGTAATGCTGGGAAGATAATCCAGCTGCTGTAAATTTACTGTACCCCCTTTACTCAAACCAGCAGCTGTAAGTTGATTCTATTACTCTCAGTACATACATACACTGTATACTTGATGGACCAGGACCAGCAGCTACACCTATAATTCAGTATTGGGGGTGCCTGGTAGAGGGGAGCGCCCAGAACAGGGGAGTCTGGATAAGGGGAGCTCTCACCAGACCCTTTCCTTCCCCCCATGCCCACATATAATGGGAAGATAAAGGGTCCACTACGCCAGACTACGTTGACCCCGTTGACCTCTAGTGCTGAGTCAACACAGATCACAACATAAGTTTAATAAAGATACATCGATGTAACAGCATCAATGGCACTCTCATCACTGAACTATACATTGTCAAATGATATAAGTGAGGCAGAATAAAGATTATTGTCCATATAATAAATAGATCTTCAACTATTTCTCTATAACTTCATTTTTCATCCTAGTATTATTATTTAAAGTAATTTAAGTTTGCTAAGTATTTGAGTCCAAAAAGAACAATTTCATGAGTAAGTAAATGCATTAAGTCAATGTATGGCTTGCTGTAGTTATCTGTGGTGTCCTCATGAGATAGCACCTTGAAAGTATCCTGTATTCAAGATTGTTTAAAGGGTAACTGCGGTGGAAAAAAAAAAATTCTGCAAACATCATAAATAATACTCTTATATCATGCTAAAACAAGGCCCAAAACCGTTTGACCCAAAACTGAGTGGATGCTTCAAAATAGCACCTTTATTTTCAGCTATTTGGTTCATTAATTTTCACTTCCTGTTGTGGGCGTGGCCTCGCGATGACGAGGAAAAGGTTTCCTGTCTACCCACATTGGCTGGACTATGGATACTGAGAGTGCTTCTAGCAGCCATAGCAGTGCAGAGAGTGATCCCAGCAGTTCTGACGTTAGCTTAGAATATGATTCCTCCTCCTTTACATCTGAAGCTGGAAATAGTTGTGATCCTGAAGTGCTTACATTTATGTATGAGCCAGTCAGCTAGTTCCCATAGTGAAACTGAAGAAGATAGTGAAGACAGTGATTCTGATGAGGGTGTTCACTCCAGGCTTCTTAACTTAGATTGATAAGTTAGTCACTAGCAGCTATTAGTGGATATACCAGTACATGGTATGTGTGTTCTCCAAGGTGTTTTCTACCACAGTTGGAGATGTCCCAGTCTTGAGTCCGCCAGCTAGCTCATCTCGGTATCTGGGTCGTCGTTAGCCAAAGGGCGGATATTTTCCTCGCTGCATGCTCTTTCTTCCATAATAGTCCCGCGATGACCAGATCTGCCTTAACTTTTCAGCTTTTCTAAATGGAGACTCATCAGTTCCATCTCGTAGCAGCAACAAGGTCTCCTGGTGAAAGATTCTGTGCAGAACTCCATCAAATAACTCGTGTGCTGCATCCTCTGGTGTTTTCCATGTGCTCTTTAGTCTGTTTATAGATGTCATCAATTCCTTTGTATACGTCTCCAAATTATCATCAAGTCTAGGCCTCTGAAGCCAAATCACGTTCCTTGCACTCTCAACTGTTGCACTCATCCTCTTCAAAATATCAGACTTTACTTCAGCAAATGAAGATGTGGCTCCCGGAGAGATCTCCCGATATGTGGCCAAGGCTTTTCCTGTAAGAAGCTTCCGTAAGGTTGGAACCCAGTAATCTTCAGGTTGCTTAGCCTCTTCTATAGCCAATTCAAACATTTCCAGGTAAGATTCAGCATCTGTACTATCATCCCATAATGGAATTTGCTGTACAATATCTCTGCTAATTCGATCTTGACGTTCTTTTATCCTGTCATTCTCTCGTCTCTGATTAAAATCCATCTCCAATGCTTCTCTTTTCTTTCTGTTTTCTTTCGATATCTCAAAATGTTTCTCTTCATAATTCCTCCTACTTTCTTCCTCTTTAGCCCAATGCTGTTTCTCAGCTTCATGCTGAGCAGACTGAGCTGTTTTCTCCATCTTGGCTAATTTAGCATCTTCTCTAAGTTTATCCAGTTCCTCACGTCTCAATACTGCTTCCTCCTGTCTGTAAGCTTCATTCTTTGCCATAGCTTCCATCATGAGTGCCATTGAAGCTTGTAGTAACTCCATTTGCTTAATCTCACTTGTTTGGACCAGCTATCGTAGATGCATCTGAAGCCATGGAACCTGAGTCAGACCACTCTTCATCTAATTATTCCCTTTCTTTAACATTCTTTGCTTTGGCACCTCCTTTTTGAGTCTTCTTTTCTTTCTAAGACAAAAACCTAAATTTCTCTGGTTATTAGTCAGGTTGGGCAAACCGGTAGAGAAGATTATCCTAGTGTGGTTTTCTCAGCACTTGGGAGTACCTGAGCAGCACAGGAGACCCACATTTGGTGGCAGCGGTCAGCAAGAAAAGTACCCACACTTGAGAGATTAAAATGTCAGGTTCTGGGTCCAAGTGAAGCAATGGTTCATGAGAAAATACTCTGTGACTGAGCTAGACACTAGGGTAAATATATCCAGGGCTCAGCCCATAGAAAAAGTGACATAAAAATAACGGAGACACGTAACTAATACACAACACAAATGAACACACAACAGACACTAGTTGCTAAGAGCACACATTACAAAACATGCAACAGTCATAGTGACTGCAGCTAGTTATGTGAAAGTTCATTGGGACTTGACATCCAGGATGAAGCACTATGCATCCAACTCCTTCTGAAGTAGTTTTACCACAACAGACGCACTCTATTCCAGTCGGCATTAGTATTATGCAACTTTCACATGAACACCTTGGAGAACACACACACACACACACCATGTAATGGTATATCCACTAATAGCTGGTAGTGACTAACTTACCAATCTAAGTTAAGAAGCCTGGGATGAACACCCTCATCAGAATCACTGTCTTCTTCAGTTTCACTATGGGAACTAGCTGAGGCTACTACTGGCTCATACATAAATGTAAGCACTTCAGGATCACAACTACTTCCAGCTTCAGATGTAAAGGAGGAGGAATCATATTCTAAGCTAACCTCAGAACTGCTGGGATCACTCTCTGCACTGCTATTGTTGCTAGAAGCACTCTCAAGTATCCATAGTCCAGCCAATGTGGGTAGACAGGAAACCTTTTCCTCGTCATCGCGAGGCCACGCCCACAACAGGAAGTGAAAATTAATGAATCAAATAGCTGAAAATAAAGGTGCTATTTTGAAGCATCCACTCAGTTTTGGGTCAAATGGTTTTGGGCCATGTTTTAGCATGATATAAGAGTATTATTTATGATCTTTGCAGAATTTATTTTTTTTCACCGCAGTTACCCTTTAATTTCCTGGGCTATTTCTGCACCCCATATAGCTACTCTGATAAGGATTTGCTGGAGATGATCTTTTCCGTGAGAACCTTAGCAAAAATAAATAAAAGGGATAATGATTGAAGCGGTATTAGCTGCTAAAAGCAGCAAACATTCAGCCAATATTTAGCTATGACTTTTTGTCCCTGACAAAATTAGTTATTCGGCATCAGTTGTGCAGTATGCTATATTTTACCTATTCACAATTGGCTTAAGCGTGACCACAATCTCAAACTTTCAATAGGTGTGGCCTTTGGTTGCTTGTAGAGGGGCGAATGTACTTATTTTGAGCAAGACGGGGATGAGTTATTGGTCGCTGGTTGGAGATAAGAGGTGGTTGCTTCTTGAAGGTTCTAAAATTATTGTAGTTGCAATCGGGGACGCATGATTTGGTCGCTCAAGAGAGATCAATTGCTTTTTGGAGAGGTCATTAATAGAAGTTTTACTGTATTTCCTTATACCAAAACATAATTAAAACAAACTAATATTGATATTCCTAACTTGTAAACAAAAAATATATGCACAGACTGTACAGAAACAATTTTGTGAGTTCTCAATAAGAAACTCACCTTCTTGCATGGATACTCTAATGGATGAACTGCTAGTGCAATTGTTTTGATGGACTGAGCAGGTATACGATCCTTTATCCTCCATAGTGATGTCATACATGACGTACTGAGTTGTGAGTGTTCTTCCTTGTACAAACATTTCTAACATGGATGAAATTTCATCATTGTTTCTGCTCCATGTGACTAGGACATCACCATTCAGTTGGCCAGTTATAACACACGTAAGGGTCAAATTTTCGCCTAGTTCAACTATGGCATCTTTGGGGTTCAAATCAACCATTACATCTCCTGTAATTTAAAACAAGTTAATTAATAATAGCAAATATTCTCGTTCTAACAGCCAATATAGTGTTAATTAAAACTTAATCCAACGTTTATAGACTTCTTGCCGAAGTCCTCTTCAGAGATCATTGAAAGTTTATTAATCAATACACTTAGCTTGACTATTTTCTTTAACACAATAATTTATACAACAAGAAAATTTGTAGAAAAGTGATCCTTACCAGTCACTGACAGTACAGTAGAAGTGGAATCTGAAGAAACAGAGCATGAATATTGTCCTGATTGGAGACACTGTATACCAAACAACCTGAGTCTAGAGGTCTTGCGTGCTATACCCATATCACTACTGTAATTCTCTAATATCAAACTGCTGATGGAGTTGATGATTATTTTGTCATTAAATGTCCACGTAATATTTGAAGTGAGATTTACAAATGCTTCACAAACCAGAGAGACATCATCTCCCACCTTGACCACCTTCGAGCTAATTAGAATATTGTTTACGCTACCTATAATAAAATAATTAATGAAATAAAATCTAGCTTTAATTTCAAGGTTTTCTTTTTATGTTGAACATTTTTGGAATTGATATTTTGTGACCATCTCATACTAACATATGATCACATTTAAAAAAAAGGGACTCCAAACAAAGAATGGTTATATCTTGAGTAACAGCATTTGTATACCAACTTGAAATGTAGTCGGATCATTTTGCACAGGAGGATAATCAGAAATGGTTTAAACTACTCAAATTTAAATAAAATATTAATAAAATTATAATGCCACTCAATAGCACATAGTATGCTAATATTTAGTTTTAAGAACACTGAGCAGATCCACTTATCTCTAACATAGCCCTAGCCCCAGCCATAGCTTTATGTTTTCTAAATGAACCTAGGACATTTTAATGAGAAACATGAAGTATTATGCTTACCATTGATTGTATGATCCACTATTAATTCCACTTGTGCATCAAGGGTAAAAGTTCCATTGCTCACTGAGCATGTGTAGTTGCCTGAGTAGGACACTTTCAGATCACACAAATACAACATGGAGTGTTTGAAGAGCCGTCCTTTTACGGGTTCATCTCTCTCCACTATTGTCATCAGGGAAGAGTTCATTATTTCATCACCATCTTTGCTCCAAATAATGTTAGATATGTTTGCATGTCTTTGATAGAAGATGACACAAGAGAGAACAACAGATCCTCCGCTACTGCTTCGAGTGCTGTTGGAGATGGCAATAACTTCAAATGCATCTTCTAAAAATGACCACAGTTTCTTATTAATGCAGTGTCCTAGCTTACGCTATGTCATATGCAATAGTTTGTAGCTACAAACTGAAAAAATAGACTCAAATTATTTCATCAATATGTGATAAAAGTGGGAGCAACAAGTGATTATAATTCTGTTTATGAGCTTGGTTGGTGAACTAAATCACTACAGTTTAAGTCTGGGTGTGACAAATTTTTCAGCCAGAAAGTCCTCAAGCATACATGTTAAAGGTAAAAAGACGGGGAAGAAATTGCTGAAAAAAATAGAAAACAAAATAGTACTATAAATTATCTGTATAACAAAAATGCTGCTTTTTGGTGTGTTTAGTGTTCTCTTTTCACTTGCGTTTTTTATTGTTATATTGCATAGGAAACTTCCATTGTGTTTTCTGACAGTTTTCACATTTTCTCAAATTGGGAGAATTTTTTACACAAGTTCACAAGCTTCCAATATTGTGTAACATTGAGCGAGAGTCTCGTTACTCAAGTACAAGATATTGAAGTAAGCATTAAAACATGAAATACAGTCAAAAGTAACATTGTACCAATGAGGGAGTCAGTTGTGTATACAAGGCAGAAAAAGTAGAGTTATGAAAAGCAAAAATAGACATAGAAACATGGTTATAAAGTATGAAGACATGCTTTGAAGTAATGGAATGTTTCTAATAGTAAATTTTCTCGGTTCTAACAGCCAATAATATGTTAATTAAAGATTAACCCGAAGTTTCAACTTCTTGCCGAAGTCCTCTTCAGAAGTCAAGCAGAGGACTTCGGCAAGAAGTCAAAATGTCTGGTTAAGTTTTATGGCTGTTACAATCGAAAACATTTGCTATCCTTATAATTATTTCAGCCAAATGCCCGAATTATTGGGATGTTTCCCCCACATCCATCTCTCACACTTCATTTTATTGCTGAAATCACCTCACCTATAATCTGTGCAGTTTCCTTCACTGACAATTCCACATGTTCGTTTTTGGTAAGTGTTCCATTACTCACTGAGCATGTGTAGTTACCGGAGTCTGACACCACTAAATCGCAAAAGTACAGCGTAGAGTGCCTAAAGAATCGCTCTCCCTCCATTTCATCCCTCTCCTGTAGTGTTATTGACGAAGAGTTGGAGAATACTTGTTGACCATCTTTGCTCCAAACTATGTTGGAGAGGTTCATATCTCTACGATAGAAGACTGTGCATGTGAGACCTACAGAGTCTCCAGTGTTTGCTTGAGTACTGTTGGATACTCCAATCACTTCAAATTCATTTTATGGCGTAAATAAAAACAATAATTATTGAAACATTCTACGAATACCTGAGAAACTAATTACAATACAATAAAATATAATTCTGATCCTGCATAAAAACCAGAATGAACATTTTCAATCAAAACATTAAAGTAAAAGCAAAGAAAAAAGTGTTGCCAAACGAGGGATTTCTGGCTTTATCAACCAGGATCTAGCCACTTAGACAAGAAATCCCAAAACTAGGTCAAATTCAGAAAGATTCTATAATGAGGATTGTTCTAGCTCAGTGGCCAGAGCATCAGTGGATAAAACCAGGTGTCCTGTATTCAATTTCCATGGCGAAAACTGAGATTTTTTTCTCCATTATTTGCATTTTTACCTTTGTTTTTCCTTTGACCCCTTTGATTCAAAACAAGTTTATTCATTCTAAATATTATATTCCTTTGTTTGAATGTAATTTATACACACTAATGAAAGTGAAAAAAATTGGTTATACTAAATTATAAATTCTTGATAATGCAATAAAATTTGTATAAAGTGATTTTTTTCTGCACTCACCATCAAATAAAATATTTAGCACTACGGACTCTTCATCTGTTCCTGTTCCATTACTCACTGAGCATGTGTACACAGCTGACTTTAGGACGCTGCAGATCTGAAGAAATGAAGTCCTGAACTGTCTGCTTCCTTGAATCATATCTTGCTCAATTATGATGTTCTCTGACGAGTTCTGGACGGGTACTCCTGCTCTCAACCAAGTGATGACAATGTTGACATCTCTTTGGTAGAATACTGTGCACACCAGTTCAGTTGAGTTTCCCTCATAGACAGATGTTTCATTGGATATCACAACTATGTCATACTCTGTCCCTGGTAACATAAAATGTAAAATAACATTATAGGGTATTATTTTATCTTCGTGCCACTAAAATACAGTTAAATTTCAGGGTTTTATTGTTCCTATTATACTAACTACATTTAGTGCCATTTATGCCATTAAAGCTAAAGTTAAGCTAAATAGTTCCATCTATAAGCAATATTAAAACTTCAAGTTCCCTGGCAATGAATATACAACATGGCTTTCAATTCTTCCCTCTTTCTCGCACATGCTCAGATACGTTGGCCGTAGTACAGTGGCTTACTTAAATATGGATATATGCTGACCAATGACTGGATCATGGTGATGGAAGTAGAGACTGCAGGATGAGTAGACGAGGCATGAACTGTGAATGTAGTTACTTCTCTTGTTCCACCATCAAGGATGGAAATATTGGTACATAGGGTGGAGCTTGAATTCACGCTAAACATCAGAAGAGACATGGTGTCTTGATAGTTGACACCAGCTGCAAATTTTAACAAACTCAAAATTACAATAATTTTGCTATATACACTGTATAAAAAGATTAAAAAGGTCAATATAATAATCTGTAAGCTGATACCTTACCTATTGCAGTTCCATTCTGAGTGGTGACTTCAATGGCAACAATTTGGTCTGCTATATCACCTGATGTCCTGCTCAGGCATATCGTTACATGAGAATCAGTCTCAGAGACATTAAAGAAAGTCTCTAGAAAGCTAAACTCCAGAGCCACTGCAAAGTAAAAAAAGTAATTCATATATCAATACCTACTTTGTAGTGATAAATTGTATCAAAGAAATTAATCATTTGAAAAGAAGCAAGTCTAATTTGCTTGTCATGATATATAATACTAGTTCCAGCAAGTAGCCATTCTGGTGATACATAAGTTGGATTTGCTGAGAAGTACCATCTGGTTAATTTTTATTGATTATGTTTATTCATTTATATAATTAGATTGTTTCTTGTTATTTTGTTTCTTTGCAAGAGTTTTTGGTGAAGTTAATTACAGATTTAATTAGTCTTACCAGATAATGACTTAATTTGAATTCACATTACTCTTTTCATATCACAAGAAACTGTTTGACTATAACTTTTGGACCATCTCAGTTCGTTCTCATTTGGATAAAAAATGAAATGGCTAACTAGGAATGTTATTCTAATCATTATTAATGCTGCAACGTGATATCATACAATTGTATGAGGATTTGATCTTTATAGAAGTGTTTTCTAATAATATAGCTGAACTATATTGGCCAAAATTTAATGAATATTGCTCTCAAGTTTTAACTGAAGAATATTTTTGTATTGGGAAAGAAGCTGGGCTACTAATAATAATATGTGATGATTTTTAAGTTCCTATAAACAATGGTAAGAAATGGTTCTAAGAAATGAAGCTTTTCTTTCAGTAAATAGGAATAATGAATGGTTCCTCTTATTTATAAAGATACATCGATGTAACAGCATCAATGGCCCTGTCATCACTGAACTATACATTGTCAAATGATATAAGTGAAGCAGAATACAGATTATTGTCCATTAATAAATAGATCTTCTACTATTTCTCTATAACTTCATTTTTCATCCTAGTATTATTATTTAAAGTAATTTATGTTTGCTAAGTATTTGAGTCCAAAAAGAACAATTTCATGAGTAAGTATATGCATTAAAATACAGTAAAACTTCCGAGTAGTGACCACATTGCGGGCGGGACTTGGTGTCTTCTCAGAGGTTAGTCCTTTCTCAAAAGTTCCTTTCTAAATGTTATTTTTTTGCTTGATTTATTAAAGATTTAGTGAAATTAAAAATTAATTCGTAAGTCAATGTATGGCTTGCTGTGGTTATCTGTGGTGTCCTCATGAGATAGCACCTTGAAAGTATCCTGTATTCAAGATTGTTTAATTTCTTCTCAATTCTCAGTTGCCTTCTTGTAGCTACTGTTAGCAGGGCTATTTCTGCACCACATTTAGCTACTCCGATAAGGATTTGCTGGAGATGATCTTTACCGTGAGAACCTTAGCAGAAATAAGGGGATAATGATTGAAGCGGTATTAGCTGCTAAAAGCATCAAACATTCAGCCAATATTTAGCTACGACTTTTTGTCCCTGACAAAATTAGTTATTCGGCATCAGTTGTGCAATATGCTATATTTTACCTATTCACAATTGGCTTACGCGTGACCACAATCACAAACTTTCAATAGGTGTGGCCTTTGGTTGCTTGTAGAGGGGCGAATGTGCTTATTTTGAGCAAGACGGGGATGCGTTATTGGTCGCTGGTTGGAGATAAGCGATGGTTGCTTCTTGAAGGTTCTAAAATTATTGTAGTTGCAATCGGGGACGCATGATTTGGTCGCTCAAGAGAGATCAATTGCTTTTTGGAGAGGTCATAGAAGTTTTACTGTATTTCCTTATACCACAACATAAATTAAAACAACCACCTTCGAGCTAATTAGAATATTGTTTACGCTACCTATAATGAAATAATTAATGAAATATAATCTAGCTTTAATTTCAAGTTTTTTCTTTTTATGTTGAACATTTTTGGAATTGATTTTTTGTGACCATCTCATACTAACATATGATCACATTAAAAAAAAAGGGAGCCTCCAATCAAAGGATGGTTATTTCTTGAGTAACAGCATCTGTATACCAACTTGACATGTTGTCGGATCATTTTGCACAGGAGGATAATCAGAAATGGTTTAAACTACTCATATTTAAATAAATTAATAAAATTATAATGCCACTCAATAGCACATAGTATGCTAATATTTAGTTTTAAGAATACTGAGCAGATCCACTTATCTCTAACATAGCCCTAGCCCCAGCCATAGCTTTATGTTTTCTAAATGAACTTAGGACATTTTAATGAGAAACATGAATAAGTCTTGAAGTATTATGCTTACCATTTATTGTATGATCCACTATTAATTCCACTTGTGCATCAAGGGTAAAAGTTCCATTGCTCACTGAGCATGTGTAGTTGCCTGAGTATGACACTTTCAGATCACACAAATACAACATGGAGTGTTTGAAGAGCCGTCCTTTTACGGGTTCATCTCTCTCCACTATTGTCATCAGGGAAGAGTTCATTATTTCATCACCACCTTTGCTCCAAATGATGTTAGATATGTTTGCATGTATTTGATAGAAGACGACACAAGAGAGAACAACAGATCCTCCGCTACTGCTTCGAGTGCTGTTGGAGATGGCAATAACTTCAAATGCATCTTCTAAAAATGACAACAGTTTCTTATTAATGCAGTGTCATGGCTTACGCTATGTCATATGCAATAGTTTGTAGCTACAAACTGAAAAATGTACTCAAATAATTTCCTCAATATGTGATAAAAGTGGAAGCAACAAGTGATTATAATTCTGTTGATGAGCTTGGTTGGTGAACTAAATCACTACAGTTTAAGTCTGGGTGTGACAAAATTTTCAGCCAGAAAGTCCTCAAGCATACATGTTAAAGTTAAAAAGACGGGTAAGAAATTGCTGAAAAAAATCGAAAACAAAATAGTACTATAAATTATCTGTATAACAAAAATGCTGCTTTTTGGTATGTTTAGTGTTCTCTTTTCACTTGCGTTTTTTATTGTTATATTGCATAGGAAACTTCCATTGTGTTTTCTGACAGTTTTCACATTTTCTCGAATTGGGAGAATTTTTTACACAAGTTCACAAGCTTCCAATATTGTGTAACATTGAGCAAGAGTATCGTTACTCAAGTACAAGATATTGAAGTAAGCATTAAAACATGAAATACAGTCAAAAGTAACATTGTACTAATGAGGGAGTCAGTTGTGTATACAAGGCAGAAAAAGTAGAGTTAAAGGTAATGAAAAGCAAAAATAGACATAGAAACATGGTTATAAAGTATGAAGATATGTTTTGAAGTAATGGAATGTTTCTAAAAGTAAATTTTCTCGGTTCTAACAGCCAATAATATGTTAATTAAAGATTAACCCGAAGTTTCAACTTCTTGCCGAAGTCCTCTTCAGAAGTCAAGCAGAGGACTTCGGCAAGAAGTTAAAATGTCTGGTTAAGTTTTATGGCTGTTGCAATCGAGAAAATTCGCTATCCTTATACGTAATTATTTCAGCCAAAAGGCCAAATTATTGGGATGTTTCCCACATACCCATCTCTCACACCTCATTTTATTGCTGAAATCACCTCACCTATAATCTGTGCAGTTTCCTTCACTGACAATTCCACATGTTCGTTTTTGGTAAGTGTTCCATTACTCACTGAGCATGTGTAGTTACCGGAGTCTGACACCACTAAATCGCAAAAGTACAGTGTAGAGTGTCTAAAGAATCGTTCTCCCTCCATTTCATCCCTTTCCTGTAGCGTTATTGACGAAGAGTTGGAGAATACTTGTTGACCATCTTTGCTCCAAACTATGTTGGAGAGGTTCATATATCTACGATAGAAGACTGTGCATGTGAGACCTACAGAGTCTCCAGTGTTTGCTTGAGTACTGTTGGATACTCCAATCACTTCAAATTCATTTTCTGGCGTAAATAAAAACAATAATTATTGAAACATTCTACGAATACCTGAGAAACTAATTACAATACAATAAAATATAATTCTGATCCTGCATAAAAACTAGAATGAACATTTTCAATCAAAACAGTTAAAGTAAAAGCAAAGAAAAAAGTGTTGCCAAACGAGGGATTTCTGGCTTTATCAACCAGGCTCTAGCCACTTAGACAAGAAATCCCAAAACTAGGTCAAATTCAGTAATCTTCTATAATGAGGATTGTTTTAGCTCAGTGGCCAGAGCATCAGTGGATAAAACCAGGTGTCCTGTATTCAATTTCGATGGCGAAAACTGAGATTTTTTTCTCCATTAGCTATTTGCATTTTTACCTTTGTTTTTCCTTTGACCCCTTTGATTCAAAACGAGTTTATTCATTCTAAATATTATATTCCTTTGTTTGAATGTAATTTATACACACTAATGAAAGTGAAAAAAATTGGGTTATACTAAATTATAAATTCTTGATAATGCAATAAAATTTGTATAAAGTGATTTTTTTTCTGCACTCACCATCAAATAAAATATTTAGCACTACAGAGCCTTCCTCTGTTCCTGTTCCATTACTCACTGAGCATGTGTACACAGCTGACTTTAGGACGCTGCAGATCTGAAGAAATGAAGTCCTGAACTGTCTGCTTCCTTGAATCATATCTTGCTCAATTATGACGTTCTCTGACAAGTTCTGGACGGGCACTCCTGCTCTCAACCAAGTGATGACAATGTTGACATCACTTTGGTAGAATACTCTGCACACCAGTTCAGTTGAGTTTCCCTCATAGACAGATGTTTCATTGGATATCACAACTATGTCATACTCTGTCCCTGTAACATAAAATGTAAAAATTATTATAGGGTATTATTTTATCTTCATGCCACTAAAATACAGTTAAAATGTATTGTGTTATGACCATACCAGTTGTATACACCAAACTGTCCTAAATCAATAATAAACAATAACAAAGAGCAAAAATATTAACTTGAAACATTTTATATTTAAAATAGCCTATTAATTAATCTACCCTTTATCATAGAAAATGAAATATAAACTCAAAATAAATTTGAACTCATGTGGTTTCAAATAAGACATAGAGTTAGCTACAGGGAATGCTTAACTTAAACTTCCTACAAGAAAACAAGAGTTTTAATAGTGAGAGTATAGTGCTTTAATGAGATATGATTATAGTGAGTATTAGAGGAATTAGAGATAATTCATAACTGAATTGAGCTGCATGAACTGACACTTAGATAGCGACTGCTTTACTAATACTTGCTGATAAACTCCTAAAAATAAAAAAATATAAAGTTTCTGTAAATAAAACATTATTATAACTTGGAGGTCTAAAAATATCGAAGGAACGGGTACTTATTCTGGGTGAAATATAACTTTTTGACAGTGCCAGCAATATAGTATCAATGCCTTAAGTTTACTAATGCAAATAAAAGCAGGCTAAGACAGCTTTAAAATCACTAAATTGGAGATCACTAGTCATTTTGTTTGTGTCCAATGTAGCTACACATAAAATTGAAACATGAAATAACATAAAATCGCATGTCTTGAAAATGTCACTATCTCACAAGTTAACTAACTTCCTGCAGCTACAATGTGGCAGCTTGTTGAAACCATTACAGTAAAGTGTCAGTTTTCCACAAACAACTATTATATTAGGCCAAATTGTTTTAAAATCTAGAATAACTAAATCAAATTAATATCAAAACATTTAGATAAATGACATCAAAATATTTATTTGAGCGTTTATCAATCTTTGATATGGATACACTACAGTTTTCCTCCTCATGCAAAGGTATTGAATTAGTAGTATTTAAATGCATAGTGATCACACACCATTACAAAAATATATTCGAATAACATTCAAATAATATTTGGGTGAAAGCCTAGTCTAAACCCACTTTAAGTTTGTATATCTTTCCCACCGATATTGCTTAACTAAGTACTTAATAGCTTATATCTCAATTTTGTGGCTACATCATTAGACGTATTCTAATAGTTTTTCACCTTTGGAAATCGAACCCAGGTCCACTTGCTTAATGCACAAGCACTCTGCTACTGAGCTACAACAACCAGCTGGCAAGTAAACACTTCCATTCTGTATTTATATTGTAAAGGGGTACTGCTATGCTACAGTCTCACTCTCAACAGACCAACGGAGATTCTCTTTTTTCAAAGATTCTTTTATTCGTGGAATTTTTTTACTCTGCTAATGATATCGCTTCATAATTTCTTTCCTGGGATATATTCTCTCTCTCGGGATATATTCTCTCTCTTTCACAGGCTTTTTCTATGTACAGAATTGAATTGTTTGTTTACTGGCTGTTGTTGTAGCTCAATGGCAGAGAACTTGCCGTTACACTAGTAGTCCTGGGTTCCATTCCTGGTGGTGACCAAATATTTTAATTCTGTATTCTTAAAAAAATAGGCCTGTGAAAGAGAGAGAATACATCTAATGAGTAAAAGAAGGCTGAGAAAGAAATTGTGAAGAAACATATTTGAGATATAGTGAAGAGTACAGGTAATATTAATGTTTAAGCACTGGTGTCAAGGTAGTGATTCAACAATAAAGTTTATCATAACAGTCCATTTGTACTTTTGATGATGCAATTATAGTTTTTTGTGTAATGCCATTATAAATCACTAAAAATTAACCTAATATAATGTCGGTACCAGAATTTATGAAATATCAGGTCATCTCACAATATAGCAACATACCACTAACTGTAGTCTACACCAACTTGTTAAATATGGATATCACGAATAGCTTTACTTTGAAATAGTATGGTCAACGCTGAAGACATTCCTACTTAATAGCTGCAAACATAGATAAATAAACTTCTAATATTACCTTGAGTTGAAGCTCCATGAATACTGCAGCTGGCAAAAATCACCAGAAAGCTCCAAATCTCCAGCATCTCACTTCACTCGTAATGGACTGGATGACAATCTCTCACGCACCAGCTACTAATTCACTTACACGTCCTGACCTTTTTCAAATCCTGTTGTTGCTTCCGCTGAAGTATCTGTGGAAGTTCTATTAGCTTTAATTAATCTCCAAAACTCAAGAAAAAAGTTGCTTCGTTTTTATATGGCCTAGTACAATAGTACATCAAATTTAGGAACAATTAAATGAATTCAGAACTCAAAGTCTGAAATTAAACTAAAAGCTGTCATTACATTGAACCACATTTGTATGTCATCAATCACTGGTTCACAAAAATTTTGTTAATATATTCGTTAAGTAAGAACCATGCAGCCTCACATGCCTTAGCATCAATACTCTTTGAACTCCACTTTAGGTTCCTTGTAGAAGACATGCTGAAACTGCACACTTGATTGTTATGGCTAGAAATACGTGACAGGTAGTTTAGTAATAACAAAGCCTATTGCCACAACTTTCCCAATAAATTGGCTAAGTTCATGGAAAGTTATGACAGCTTAGCAGCAGGCTAGGCGGGGTTAATACCAGGCAGAATACCCTCGAGTTGGTTGGGTAAGGTGTAGTAGGGCTGTCGGGGATAGACTGCATGGGGGGTAGGTGGGCATAATTAGAGTGCCCACGTGGATGCGCGAGCACAACTCCTTATGAGACACGAAGTGAAGGAAACAGTCAAGTTTTTCTGATGGCTTCTGATGGACTTAGCAGTTCTAAAAGGAGGAAGGGTACCAGTGGAGAACCCCTACCAGGTGGTGGGGAGGCGGTGGAAGAGAGGGCTGACGCAGATTTTGACAGGAGAGTCGAAGCTGGAGTTGAAGCGATGGTGGAAGAAATTTTGCAAGAAATTTTGCGCCGGCAGGCCAGTGCTAAGCCTACATCATCAGCCCCTGGGGGCAGCAGTGCCTGTGGGGCCATCGAGAAATTGGCAAGTGAGACAGCCGAGAAGACTGGCAGCAGTAGCGGACTAGTGGCACCACAGCTGGTATGTTGGACTTGCTATCAAGAGCAGTAGGGGGTAGTTAGGGCAGCTGTGCTTCTCAACAACTTTGGGGGGTCAAGCCAAATTTTTATATTTTTGGTGGGATGTTTGTCAAAAAAAAAAAAAAGTATCTGGAGCTAGCCACCAGAATCTTCCACCTATTCAGAGTAGTGTAGCCTACTCTACTGGGGCAGGGTTGGGTGTGAACCTTACAGGGTATGAGGCTCTATTATGGGGTAGATTAATGCATGGGTATGGGGCAGTCTTTCTTTGCAGCCTAGACTGGGGCATGTGGTCCACTTTGTCTGGGTTGACTATTGTTCTATGGGCTTGTGGCTCAATTTCTGGGTGGCATTTATATGCGGCAAGTGGCCCAAACTTGAGTGTTGTAGATTAGTGTGTGTGGGTAGATGACTCACTGTAAGGTCAATTTATAGAGGTAGATCAATGTGGGGCATGTGGCTCAGTTTACAGTACTTATATGGGCATGTGGCCTATTTACATGGTTAATTTAGTGATTGTACCTGAGCATGTGGCTCAATGTGTAGCACTGATATGTGGGCATGTGGCCCAGTGTACGTGGATATTAATTTGTGATGTACTTGAGCATGTGGCTCATTGTGTAGCACTGATATGTGGGTATGTGGCCCAGTCTATATGGGTGGATCAGCGAGGTGCTGGAGCATGTGGCTCCGTTACATGTGTTCTATTTTGTCATGATGCGAGATTCACCTCTCCAGGTAGTGTTGTGACCAATGTTTGTAAAGGCCTGGCATTGTAAATATTGTCAGGGTGTGCTGGGGAATGTTGGCAGCGAGACCAATGTGCTAATGGCACTAGTTTGTGTTGTTTCTGTAGGCCTGGGCATGGTTGATGAGCGTGCTGTTGCCGCTTTAGGGCTACCGAAGTCCACAGTGCCTGAGTTGGTTGTCTCAGAGAAGGCCAGCTGTCCAATAGATGGGGCAGCAAAGTTAGCTGGTGGAGAGGTCCAGAAGTTTTCGATGGGCGTGACACTGCCTACGGTTCCTACCAGGCTAGTGAAACGTATTCTGTCTGGGGAGTACGTAGATATGGGGGAATTATCCCAGGAGGCTCTTCGGGCAGAATTTAAGCGAGCCACAGAGGGGGAGGACCAAAAGTCGTCAAAGTCAAAGTCTCTCCGGCAGATTGCTGATCGAGATGCCTGGGCAGCTAGTTTTGCTCAGTATGCAGGAGTGGTGTGCCGCTCTCATAGGTGCCAACTTTCCAGAATCTATTTCAGGGACAAAAACCACACCCTGGCCACACCCAAATAGCACACCCACAATGACATAATTTTTAATGACATCATCTATGCTAAAGTTTAAAATTATAATAGCTGTTCTTCTTCAACCTTTTGAACTTCTACCTATTCCTTGAAATTCTTCTACCTACTTTCTATCAAAGTGACACTGCCTTTTCAATTTCTGCTTTTTTGGTGGAGGAAGACCTTCTTCAGACATGACCAGTTCAAACTAGTGCGTATATGATGAGTTAACTGAAGTCAAGTCACGTGATTGAAGTGTGATTGCATTATTGTTTTTGTGCATGTCATTTTGACTCATGTATATCAGGCTGCATGCAAATAAAAGCTAGCTACAGAAATTTTGCTGTAGCAGCTAGCTTTAGCCTTTTACTTGTGGCATGTTTATAGTTAGTGTGGTTACTAGTAGCTTTGATTAGGTCTAGACAGCCAGCTGGCTAGCACAGCTATAAGTAAATACCCAAAGGCCTACTACTTCACTAGCCTACAGGCTTCCCGGGACAAACCATAGAGCTATTGTGCACTTTCCGGGACTCCGTGACAGAGTGATAAATCCGGGACTGTCCCGGATGATCCAGGACAGTTGGCACTTATGCGCTCTCACCGGGAAAAGGCTGTGGCTTTGTGGAGTCACTTGGCTGTTTTGATGTCCTGTCAGAACAGGACCATTTCAGGGTGGTGGAAGACATGATGAGTTGCTACGGCACAGCTACTCCTCTATGGAAGAGGCGACTTTTACCCTGAATCAGTGCCTGTTCACTCAGGCCATGGTGGAGAGTTCTGAGTCCATGCAGCGGCCCACACCCCCAGTATCTACTTTGCCAGTTCCTCCAAGACCCAAGAAGAGGAGAGCACAGGCCTGCTTTGCCTGGAATGATGGCAGGCCCTGTACTTCGATTCCTTGCCAGTTTTCGCACTGCTGTGCTAGATGTGGTGGTGACCATGCTAGGAGGTTTTGTCCTCCCTTAGTTGACACACCTTCAGTGGAGGAAGGTTGCCGCGGGCTGAGCTGACGAGCGGCTCGTTCATGAACTGAACTGTGTATCTGTACTCATTCAGACGGGGACTGTTAATTTGCTTGTGTGACACCACCCTTGTTATGTATGGTGCTATATATGATCATGAAATTGTTGTGTTGAGATATCATAGTGAATGCCACTTGTTATGGGTAGGTGTTGGGGGACTATATAGATAGAGTTGGGAGTAGCAGTTGAGGGGATTGATTGGGGAAAAAATATATAGGCTGGTGTTCTTTTCTCTGCATGTTAGATGGGTGGGTTATTGTACTCTCTGCTTGTTGCAGGTGTACTTGGTAATGCCTATGTGTACATGGCCGACTTGCTAGCCATCAGTGACAAACGACCAGTGGGTCTAACTTCGTGGCCTGACATTCCCAATTGGAGCAACATAGTGACACCTATGGTGGTGGGGGAGTGGGACAGACTGTTAGCATCTCACCCAGACCAATCGTATCGAAGGTACCTAGTCGATGGCCTCCAGTATGGCTTTCGGATTGGCTTTAGCCATGGAGTGGCTGATTGTAGAAGTGCCGTGTCAAATATGTCGTCTGCTAGTGAGAGGCCTAGTGTGATAGACGAGTTTGTTGCCACTGAACTTGCAGCTGGAAGGATATTTGGGCCGGTCGAGGCTATTCATTCTTCACTGCACATAAACCGATTTGGGCTTGTCCCAAAGGGTCATGGTTCTGGAAAGTGGCAGTTAATTGTAGACCTCTCCTTTCCAGCTGGAGGAAGCGTGAATGATGGGATTGGCCCAGCCCTGTGTAGTTTACAGTATACATCAGTGGATACTGCTTGTCAGAATATTCTGAGATTGGGTCAAGGAGCAAATTTAGCAAAATTTGATGTATCTGGAGCTTTCAGGACAGTGCATGTTCATCTAGATGACCGCCACCTCCTAGGTATGCAATGGAGAGGTCACATTTATGTTGACAAAGTGCTCCCTTTTGGCCTTCGGTCAGCTCCCAAATTGTATAATGCATTGCAGATATGGCTTGCTGTGGATATTGGTGAGAGTAGATCAAGTTACGGGCATCCACTACCTGGATGATTTTCTGATATTTGGTGCATCAGACTCGCCTCAGTGTGGGGAGTCTTAAGCATTAGCCCGGTGTGACTGGTTGGGCGTGCCAATATCTCCAACAAAGACGGAAGGTCCCGCTACCAAGCTTGTCTTCCTAGGTATTGAAATTGATTCAGTGTCAATGACTATTAGCCTACCCCCTGAGAAGTTGAGTCGTCTGCGAGCCATGATCCGAGATTGGGAATCCAAGAGGTCATGTACCAAGAGGGAGCTTTTGTCCCTCATTGGCTATTTGCAGCACGCATGCCGTGTGATTAGGCCTGGACGTTCTTTCCTACGGCGCATGATCGATCTCTCAGCGGGGTTAGGGCATTGCACCATCGAGTGCGATTGAATGCGGGGTTTCGATCAGACCTTAAGTGGTGGAACTGCTTCCTGCCGGTGTGGAACGGCACCTGCCCTATGTCCAGTGTTGTCAGGGAAAAACCAACGATGCGTCAGGCTCATGGGGCTGTGGGGCATACACGTCAATGGGGTGTTGGTTTCAGCTCAAGTTTCCTGATAGCTGGCTAGATGTTCACATAACTGTGAAGGAGCTGCTACCAATTGTCCTGGCCGTTGCACTGTGGGGACATCTATGGAAAGGTGTAACAGTGTCTTGTAAATGTGACAACATGGCAGTGGTGGCGATTGTAAATTCTGGGAGAAGCAAAATAGACAAGGCCATGCATCTGATGAGATGCTTATTTTTCTTTTTGGCACAATGGGACGTGACATTAGTATGTCAGCATATTCCTGTTGTGGAAAATAATGCTGCTGATGCATTATCTAGAGACTCTCTGTCTTTGTTTCAGCAGCTGGTGCCGTAGGCAGCGAAGGATGCCACTCCCATTCCAGAAGGCCTCGTTCAGTGCCTGGTCACCGACTCCCCGGACTGGACAAAGGTGGACTGGGTGACCCTGTTCAAAAGTACTATATGATGGGCCTGGCTGATTCTACACACAAATTGTACGCATGTGGGGTGAGGAGGTTCACGGGAATCTGTGCAGCTGCTGGGCGAACACATGTGCCGGCGGATGAGGATACATTATGCCATTTTGCAGCTACCTTGGCAGCAGAGGGTCTGCGACATAGGACCATTAAGTCTTATATGGCAGGAGTTCGTCACCTTCACATATTTGAAGGTCACGGTGACCCCTTCTCTGGTGGACTTCACAGATTGCACTATGTCTTACGTGGTGTGAAACGTGCTGAGGGGATGTCCGGGGTGACGAAGCGTGAGCAAAGGCCAATTCTCCTGACCTCCTTCGCAAGATCAAGAGTGTGTGGGATCCTCGAGCACATGAGGCGGACATAGTGATGCTATGGGCTGCATGCTGTTTGGCATATTTTGGGTTTATGCGGATTGGGCAACTCACGGTGCCAACAGAGGATGGTTATGATGCTTCAAGTCACTTATCATGGGGCGACGTGTTAGTGGATTACCCAAACTCTCCATCTAGGATGGAGGTGCGTATAAAGGCATCTAAAACTGATCCTTTTCGTCAGGGAATCTCTCTATTCATTGGCAAAGCGGCATCAGATCTTTGCCCTGTTTCTGCTATGCTAGCATACATGGTGGTAAGGGGTAAGAGTGAGGGCCCCCTCTTCTGGTTCAGAGATAGAAAACCGCTGACTAGACAGAAGTTGGTTACAGCTATAAAGAATGCTTTGGGAAAAGCTGGAGTTGATCCCGGGCAATACTCTGGGCACAGTTTCCGCATTGGGGCGGCTACCACTGCAGCAGCTAGGGGGCTGGAAGATTCTACAGTGAGGACATTGGGCAGGTGGAAGAGCCTTGCATACTTAGAATATATTAAGATTCCAAGAGAACAATTAGCTGCATACACCTCAAGAATTTGTTAGTCACTCATCATTCACTCTGTTATTTGTGTTGATTATATATTATGTTTCCAATGTGCTAAGTGAGTCTCTCTCCCCCTTCTCTGTCTTGGTCTTGGCCTGGGGCGGGTGGTCGTTCCTTCTTTGGCAGAATTAAAGGGGCTTGCCCCACCCCCTTTAATTATGCCCCAGTCAGCCCAAGCTGATTGGGGGTGGGGTTTCCGGCCCTACCTGTGCCAAACAACTCAGCTACTAGAGCTGCGGCTAAAGGGGGAGCAGGAGCGTGAATGACTGGAAAGACAGGTAAGTTACAATGTATCTTTATAAAGTGAGGTTAATATAATTCATGGTTCACGGCCAAGACAGAGGAGAATGGCTGTGAACAATGGGGTGTGTATGGGGATGAGCCGCAGGATTAACTGTTGTTTCTTTTATTGTTTAAATGAACGCATCATCAACCACAAGCAAAAACAATTCTTTTACATTGGCAACTTCAATCAATAAAATTAAGTAATCAATCTTATCAGTAATTTGGACATTTTTATTCCTTGTCTTGCCTAATATTGTCCAAAACTGATTGAAGTAATTATAGTTGTTGCATGATTTCACTATTTTAAAAACTAAGTATAATCAAAACTAAAGAATTTTTACGGAAGGGTCATAAAGGAGTACGTATATTCCATAAAACTGAAATTTTGGAAAATTAGACTGGTGGAATTGATAATCCACTTACGCTGCTGTGATAATCACCACTAATTTTCTGTTTTCTGTGAATGCATATGTGTGTCATGTGTGAGGCAGATGTACGAAAATTCCTTCCTCAAGATTTTTAATAATATGCTGATTCATCATAGACTACTGGAAGCACAAGTGCAACCTTCTTTACACACGCACAGGGTTGAAACAGTGGTTGGGAGTTTTTACCAATACTGGCTGTCTCCTGCTTTGTACGTACAAAATGTTTCTACAAAGGGAAATGAGTAAGCTTTTTTATGACTCATCTTCACCCAAATTTAAGCTGTAAGATTGCATATTTAACACAGCAACTCATTTCCACCAACTCATTTCCACCAACTCATTTCCACCAACTCCATTTCCACCTACTCATATTAGCTATTATTCTAATTGAGCATGTGAACTTTTTCTGAACATGAGTCTTCAAGTTCACACAAATACTAATGTGGAGTGTGCAATGGACCATTTTTCTATGGGCCCATTCCTGCCATCAAAGAAAGGAAGTGTCTTTCATTTCCAGGTCATCTTTTCTCCAAACAATGTGTGACATGCTAGCCTGCATTTTTATAGAACACAAAGCAAACAGGAAATGACAGATTTTCTGTTACTTACCTGTGCATTATGGGATGCTGAAAACTCATGTTTCACTGTCATGTAAATTAGTTGTACTAGTGTTGAGATGAAGCCATAAATTAATTGAACGTGGTCATTCAGTTCCTGGAGTACTATAGTCACGAAGTATTAGAGCAGATTAGCAAGTGATGTTTTTTTATGGTGTGTGCCATTTAAAAGCTGAGTATGTGTAAGTGTTCTGCTATTTGCATCACATTGCTAGAGTGTTCCTCACTGAGAATATTCTCATTAATTCAGCGATGCGAGCTAAGCGAGCTGAGCTGACTTACTAATGAGTCCGCGATATATATATTTAGGTCTAGGAATTGTTTTTGTTCTTGCGTGGGCGTACGTGTGCACATTGTCTCCTACGCGCTTGCGCGGGCCGGGTAACCTTCTTAGCAACATTTTGTTTCCCGCCGTAAGATAGCGATGCCCAGTGAAACAAATTCTAGAGACAAAACGTTAGAAACGCTCGGTCAAGAGCTTTGAGGGCATTAGAAACTCCAGAAGAAAAATTTGTAAGGAGAGAGATAAGAAATGAAAAGGACAGGGCAAGGAGGAGAGCTAAAACGAAACAGAAACAGGTAAGCAAAGTAAAGAATCTTTCTTTTTGAAAAGCCATTAAATGTTCCTAATTTATTTATTAGACTATTCCTCATCATAGAAAAAAGCTACCACTTTGTTTTCTCACTTTGACAGTATTTTGTAGCCACACCAAGCATGCATGGAATAGCTGCAATTACATTGAACATGCATCGCTCGCTTCGCTATTTTGTGCTATTAGAGCGCATCACTAGTATTAATTTATGATGTTTATATATTGTCAAATAATGAATACCACTCCCTCTTGGCTGCTACGGTCCCCTTGCTGTTGGAACCCTCTGGTGTCTGAGGTTTGATGGCAAGAGACATCCACAAAAATGTCTACAAACACATATTAAATTTTTTAAACTCAATATCCCTAGGGGAATCCATGGCAGCTGTCGTAAGTAGTGTACCTATGATAATATGGAAAACATGAAGTTTTCTTTATGCAGTTAACCTAGGGATTTTTCATGATTTTTAATCAAATGCAAGCACAATGATTTGTATCAAAATCATTCCTTTGGTTAAAAACTGAGACCACATGTACTTTCTGCACTTGAAACTTCACATAAAAGGATACAAATGTAGGAGTGTTTGTGTATGAGATGTGTGGAGGATTTAATACTCGTACCAACAATTTCAACAACAAAGCTTGACTGATTCTTGAGACATGATAATAAAATGCATTCCAATTCAGATGACATAATACATAGCTCTTAACTAGTGGTGTGCTTCAGCACAATGGTGAATGAGCCAATGTGCACAGTAGTTAGAAACATCGTAACTTTGATTTTCTTTCTTTATAATTTTCCCGAGTAGTGATAGCTTGTGTAGTCTAAACAAGCCATTCCTACCACAAAAAAATATCAGAGTTTTTGAAATTATGTATGGTAAAAGGTTTTCAACCATAATAATATATGCAACTTTTTTTACTTAGAAAAACACAAGCATTTATTACACAGTTTTGAGCTTAACCCTAAAATGAGTATCTATAACACACAGCCCTCTCACTTACATATTCATTCATTCATTGTAACTGACAAGCATGCACGTATGTTGTATGGACAAGACTACTACATGCACTCAATTTTAAAGCTATTATTAATACTCCCATACACACGTTCGGTACACACCAGCAGAACCTCAACATTAGACTTCTTCGTTCTTTTCCTTGGGGTTTCGTGAGCTACAATTCCCAAACGCTTTATTAGTGCTGATTTCCTACATCATTTTGCACTTCTGGTAGACAATGAGCATCAACATCTCACTGACACTACTACAGTAGAACCTCAATCCAGAACTCACTAATCCGAAATACTGGATAATTTGAACAGGTGTCAGTTGAGCCACCCCTTTAAGCCGCATATCCCATATGAAGCCGTAGGTTTGCTACATTTACAACTGCCTCGCTACTCAAGTTGTTTCTTTGAAAAAAAATTTAATTCTGCACCACAGGCAACAACATTGCTCTCAAAACAAAAGCTCAAGCATTACCTGTAAAAATGTATATACTCGATAATCCGAACTTTTCACTAATCCAAAAATCCTTCAGTCCCTGAGTGTTTGAATTTCTGAGGTTCTACTATACTCCGTTGCTGGTGCATGGAATTATTAGTTTCCTCAAATCTGTCCATCACCCCAAATAAATTTAGCTATAATCCCTTCATCTCTCTTTTGTTAGAGCTTCCTGTATTGACAGAGGTTTTCTGTGCTGATTGTGTAATCAAATATGAGATTGTGTATTATATCAACACTAAGGGTTCCCCTGTCACTGCAAGCTCCTCACTGCTTATCCATTACCAGCCACGAGTTTGAACACATTTTATCACTCATAATTTGTCCTTCTTCCAGTAACTGATCAAGCCCATTTGAACATGATGCCTAAGAATAGCCCTGGAGACTGGTGTACACGTGGGGACTGTCGTGCCCTCAATCACATCATATATCACTACCGTATGCAACACCTCCATGAATTGTCATGGAGTTTAAAAGGTTGCACAGTTTTCTCTTAAGCTTGACCTCGTGATCATAGCTATTCCTATCCTAGATGAATTTCCTAAAAGCAGTAGATACCACCCCCATGATCTCGTCTATGTGTCACCACATTGACTGCAATGGCATCAAGCCACTCCCATACAAGGTAAAGGTCATTATTACTTCATCCTCCCAACCACAGACACAAAGGCAATTGCAGGCCTAACAACCTCCTCCAATGACTGAATACTGCATATGAGAACTGTTCTACAAACATTTGAGATAAGCTAAATAATACCTAGCCTCTCCTACAAATTACGTCACTAACATAATAATAAACTAGAAATTAATAGCAAGATTACAAAAAAGATACTACCTCGTTGCAATATCTGATTGGCTGTCAAACAACTCACACAACTCATCTTGTCTGAACAGACAACACATTTACTTGCTGACATTACTGCTCCAAACTCACACACAGTGCCACCTTTTACCCAATTTTTAAAGTCTGTGGGGCTATACTAACAATACTGGCAGCAGGTGAAGATCTTTGTGGATTTATGAATTACAGAAAACCTAGCCTTGGGAATCAAAGAGTATGAGTAGGCCTGCAATTGCATGAGTTTTTGAGCATGGACAATTTTTACCACTGTTTTGTGCTGAACATTGCACTCACTTCTCCAGCAGAAGTCATAGTTAGTTGATAGTGCTCAGGAGGTTTGCTGGACTCAACAGCAGAAGCCACTCTTCTCTCCTTTCCCATATCTGAAGCACTTCTTGTATTGTCACTGACACATCAAGTAATGTCACAGTCAAAACTGTTCTTCAACAGTAAAATATAGATGGTACCTGGCAGCTGCGCTTCTGAATCTCTACATCCTGCTCAGAAGAAATACAGCACATTTCATCGAGAGCTTCTTGTTGTCTAATTGGCCATCAAACACTTCAAAGCTTCTTTAATGCTATATCTACATCAAACGTCGACACTCATTGCTTGTCTAGGCAGACAATCAACCCGGCAAGCACTCCAACTTCACCTATTATCGGATAAATAATTCCATTAGCTGCAAGGTAATGGCACCATATTTCTGTGTGGTACATTCACTGGCACTGCATACCACCCTCTTAGTATCGAGCTAGCTACATGCACAATCTGTCCAACCAGGACATTTGCCTTCCATCGGATAAATGTGAAAAAAATGGCATGTAAGTTATGAAAAAAGGTATGTTTAAAGTGTTTCTTCAAATTCACTGTTTAATTGTGTTTGTTTTCAGACTAGCAGCTTTGCTAAGGAAGTCAGTCATATAGTGTCTGATGTCATACAATGATATGAAGAGTTCCCCAACTTGACAATACAAAGGAACGTCCCAACTTAGTTAATTGTGTGAACACTTCCTTCCTTTTTACTTGGAAGTTGTAAGGTTAAGTAAACAAGGCACACATTCAGGATGTGCTGAGGCTTGTTCTGTTGAATGGCCTAACATATGTTAGTTCTATGGAGCATGGAAACATTCAACATTTAGATGGAAGGAATTATGACTTTCATGTAGCTACTAAAGAATGAAGAAAAATTTTAAAGATACCACTTAACAAAGTAAAAATTTATGATTAGCATAATAGCTTAGCAATAAATATACATTCTCATTATATATGCTAGTTACATGCATACTAGGAATACATTTTATTGGTATTTAATATTCTGTAAATAAGTTGTGATGAAGTCTATCTCAGTAAGAAAAACCATGACAAAACAAACTGAAAGCTAATTACTATATGGTTCTGTCTCATAATTATACTATTTAAAGAATGTTTGCTCTGGTAATGGAAAGAAAAACATCAACAAAGCAACTGTAAAATTAACATTAGTCATTTTTATTGTATCAACAAGATCTTGGTCATCAATTGACTGGCATATTGCTTCATTATTTTCAGTGTGCACTATAATAATGTCATCATAACCTTCAGTCCCATCTACATTCACACAATGTACAGCATACACGAAGGCCGATGAGAGCTTGAGCAAATCAATCGAGGAAGACAGCAACGACTTACAAGATGACACTATGTCATCTTTGGCAGATGAATACGCCATCACTGTGTGCGCTGCTTACAGTCCCCTCACCAACTCTGCTGCCCTGGAAGAGATTGCTAGAAACAGTGAAAGTGTATACAGTCTATCATCAAGCAGGGCATAATCATTGATGTACCTTCCTTCCTTCAAGCTAGCTTATTCTTCCACAATATGGTAAGCGGCACACTCTGTGAAGGCATAGTCATCACTTTGTGCAGTTGTATCTTGCATATTGTAGTAATTAATCTTCTGATCATTATTTCCTCCATGTGAGTATGCACTACATTCAGTTAACTCGTAATTGTTATTTTCGACTCTCTCATACTCGTCGTTTCCAGGATTAATTATGCACGTTGCCAATATAGCGAGATCATCCTTATTGATATCATCTAAATCTGGTCCATTTTCTGTAATTGTGCTATTGCTAGGTGCTTTGGTGCTTTCGTCAACTCTTGCATAAATTTGTTGCCAAGGAGAAGTGCGAGGCTGCCATCACCCACTCTCTCGTAAATGCCATTCCCATTCTGCAAGATTCTTCTGGACGCACTGCTACTAGAGTCTCCATGGAACTCAGGTGTGTCTTCATAAAGATCCTCTTCAAAGTTTACAAGTTGATAGTTGTCTACTATGCTATAGCTATCTGCACACAAAAGATATATATTTTGTTGGAGGTTTTAGAATAATCACAACATTTTAATGAGGGCATAAGTGAGCCAGGTTCATCATGTCATGATATTGGGATGCTGAGATGACAAATTATTATAATGAAGCCACAATAATCAGTAATTAAGATCTTTTGTAAACAAGTAAGCATCGTAATACAATAAGATGACTGGTAAATTCTTCCCATACACATGAAGCCTAGGCAAAATGGCTTCCTCTACCTGCTTGGTTTGTTTACTTTAATGTTATGAGATTGGTACATGAGCAAGATAGTAGGAGTATTTTTTATTCAGCCAAACAATGTGTGAGGCTTTTAGAATATTAGGAATTTTACTATGAACTTAAAGCATTTGCTTTACTCTGCAGTACGATAGTGATGGCTGCAGCTATGGGATTACAAACAAACAACGAATGTAGCAATGAGTATGATGGCACGAGTGCCCATGGCACCTGTAAGATCAGTCTCCATGAACAGCACTCAGCCTTTCTACCCACTGTAGATTCAACATTACATGTAGGATCCTGCAAGGATTGGATTTGAACGTTACGTCACGTCACGTAGTTACAATGAAAAGTTCTTGCACTAGAATTAATGGACCACTCTGGTCCCAGTTATCAATAGCTATTATTAGATGTTTCACACTGATTCTTCTTGTGCCACTAAGCTATGCACGACACTAATGAACCCATGTAGCTGCTCTGTCTGATGACATTCTACAACATACTTTGAAATAACATCTGTCTTCAGTGGTATCATCATACTTAGCCAGAAGAAATGTATAATCGTGTTACTCACTCTTCCTTCTAACATGCTTATCTCATTTTTCAACTCTGGACTACATAATTTGCAAATTGTTATCACAAATCAACTTGAAATTCACCTCACCACATACACACACATACATGCAAACACACACAAACATACACACACAAACACACACACTAACATTGAAAGTGAAAGAAAGCCACTCATTTTTTAATTTCTGCCACAATAGAAGGCGCTTTGGACAATTGAGGGATGACTCACATCTGTGGTTGGAAATATCCTGCAGTACAAGGAATGTTCTTCAACATAGTGCTTAGATGTGTCTTCTCAGATACTTATTTCCTTTTCAAATGGAAAATAACCATCACTTATTTCCTTTCTGGATGCCACATGCATCTTTCTCTTCCAGTAGGCCACTAGATTGCCTCAGTAGATTCCTATAAGGAAACAGCCACTAGCTTGTGATTTGATATCCTGTCAGCAGCCATAAAATTATGATAAAAATAACTGTCAACCTATACTTTCAAATTACCCAGTAATTATATTTACTTTGGTCATATCTTATTTTGGTTATTTAATTACTGCTTCAAACTGTCAAGGAGACCTCTCAGATTTCATTCATTAGCTGCTATACCACAGGTAAGAGAAGCTAATAGCAGGAATGAAAAAAGTACTATCAAGACCCTGGGTTTGTCTAGGCTGATGAAGGGTTTGGTTTATCAACAATTCTAGCATTCAATGTGAACTCAGATTCTTTATTTTTAAAGCCTTCTACCATTGGTCCCATGCATTATGAGTGTGAAGTGACATGGGTGTGGTGGGTGGGTGTGGATATAATTAGTGGTGGGTGTGGTTTCTGTCTAGGATGATATTTTGAAAGGTGAATCCTATGCATCACTTCTGTCTCTTGCACCCCCACCCAGTTCACTGGCCACAAACTGATTTCTCACACAGTCAGTTAAACCCTCTATGTACTCATCCTCCTATAGCTATGAAGTGGCACCTTGAAAAGGATCTCCTTCAGGAGTCTGTGGTCCTCGTACTACTTTACAACATAAATAAGCCATCTCAATTGCTTGCGCAGTTACATCTCCTCTCCTAGTTGGGCGTAGCCCGACTATCCTCCACCCTGAACCTGACCCGTCAATTATCTATGATTAAACACTACGAAGTGCTTTTACACTCACTAACTCTCCCACCACCACACCCAGCCTACTCGCACATTTTTGGAAGTGTCCTCACTCGTACACATAGTTGTCATTTTCTTACACGTAATGTTAGTTTATTCCTTTAGTTTGAATTGGAAATAATCATTGTGCTTGGCGCTGCAATTGTATTGAATTCATGAGCGAGCCAATGAATTATTATGAGTTTTAATTCAGATGCTGTTTGGTGCTGATATAATTACACGGTGTAATAAATGGGCATGCAGTTCCACCTGCCCACCCCCACCTCCCTTTGTACTCTGGAATGTGGTTCTAAATAGATAACATTCTTATAGCTATACAGAATGATACATTGTAGGGCCTCTGATGTTACCTATAAGAACTCCCACGTAGACTAGCCTGCTAACTATATGGTCTGGGGATCAAGTTATTCGTTTACTATTTATAATGTTAATCAGTCCGGAAATAACACGTTAGTGTGTTTCCTCCATTCTCGGCTGTGCTGCTATGCTCGTAACTTGGCTGTGCTGCTCGTAACTTGGCTGCGCCGGACTATAACTGGGGTGCGTCGGACTGTCGAAACGTTTTGTGGGAGAAGGCTTTGGTGAGCGGGGCTAAAAAGATGCAACTTCAGTTGGTATGGAGACTACTGGTGCTCCTCGCGGGTGGATTGCTAGCGGATTCGCAGCGTGAGTGTATTAGCTAGCTAAAGAACACCTGTAATTAGCGAAGTGTTTGAAAAATACTTCTAGTCTATTTATATAAGTCTAACAAAATATATCCCCCTGGTAATAGTGAAAATGGCAAGCTACATAAGGCCTACAGCATGTGGAAAGAAATTCTAGAGAATTTGTGGTGTAAGTAGTCTACTGTATGGCTAGCTAGAAATATGTCAGATTTGGATACCATTTGGAGTATCCTGTCAAAGCTTCTTTTTCCTCTGGCCTTCCTAGGTTAATAAGTCATTATAGTACATTCACAATACTTGTATTTATTTTCTTGCAGTTGTTATTGTTGTTACTGCCCCTTCTGGAATGGAGTCATCCCAGGAAGGGCAGTGTTATCTTAAGTAAACATCTGGGAATGTTGTGTTTATTATTTGTGTTGCCAATGGCCACCTGGTATTATCTATATGCCTACTGATTAACCCAGTACACTTTACTAACCAGCCTGCAAGTTATCATAGATCTGAACATACAAACGAAACAGAAAACTTGTTATTGAGTGTACAATAGCTTAGCTAGGGGAAATTCAAAGGTATTGTTGAACCACCCAAAAAAAATCGAAAATTTAAGGTAAATTTTTTCCTGGGCAATTTTTTTAGGGTCGAAAGAAAGCCTTAAGGCAGTGGAATATGCTTAACCTTCCACTAAGTAGTTAGTGTAGAAACTTTGGAAGAAGTGTATTGAATGCATCTTTGTTCTAGATACAAGGGATGATAGGAGAATCCAGTGCTAATTACATAGCTAATTGTATATGTCAGTAAATAAGAAATTATATCTTCATAGGAAGGAACTGACATTAGATTAGTTAACTGTTTGTTTATCTATTCTCTTCCTGTGCTGGCTACCTTTTAGTGTATTGCATGTTTTCTAATTTTAAAATAACGCTACGGCAATCTCATTATTATAAATCCTCATAATAATAAAGTTCATAAATAGTTCAATAAATGTTAATATAGAATAGTGGACTAGTGTAATGGGTGGTGTGGCTTTTCGTACTAATTTGGCCCATATTAGCTTGATTTTAATTGAGCGGAACCACCCTCTCTGAAATCCTGACTATGCCCTAGTGTACACAACATTGGGAAACTGGATATCTGGACATATCCATAATTATATTCCTTAAAACACTTACCAATTGTTAGTAGTTCCTACAACTTTTTATGTGTACAACATTCTGGTTTAAAAAATATAGCAACACTCATCTTCATTAAGTCTAACCCTCAACATTGATGCACAAGAGGGGTTGTAGTATTTATCCTGTCTGTCTGTTTGTCTGTCTGTCTTGTATCTGTCACGCTCTGATTTTGGAATTACTATCAATTAACCGCTGATTTTAAGTATGAACTTACTCTGAACGATGATTTAAGACTTTTATTGTGCTACTTTTTTTAGTTTGAGCTAGTATACCGGAAGTGAAGTTTTGTACTGAAAATACATACCGGTGAGTGTCTCTGGCCTTTAGCTTCTCTTATGAAAATTGCGTTTACATCTACCGTTTTCATTGCTCGATGATGCATGCCTGATTAGAATAGCCAATAAATTAACATTCTGGTCAGACTGCAATAGCTAGCCAGTGTATAGTAGCGCTGAGGGTTCGCACCTTTGGTGCCTCATTGTTTTAATGTTTCAATTGCAAAATTTTATCAACCACAACAAAAACAAGCTTGCAGTGTGTTTTCTGTATCACCTGTTATGAGTATATTTTATTTATTGCACACAGCATAAAGAAAGTGTTTGCACACATCATCTCGATAGATTATTGCACCAGACATAAGTATTGTTTAACTGAGACATTGTTTTTACTGCTGAAGAAAGAAAGGGACTAAACAGAATCAAGACAATGGTATCAATACTAACCTATGTATAAGGATTAATTTATACCAATAATATCCGTCAGAGGCGGAGTTTGTGGGAGTGGACACCTACCATATGAATGCTTGCACTTTCTTTAAATATGAAATACGGTAGGTAGGCACTTACCCTGCTTGTATTGATTGATTACTTCGAAAAGTTTTCTAAATTTACCCAAGAGATCAACTATGAGTGGTTGCTATGGCATTGCAAATGAGGAGTTCGTGTACAATAGGGCATAGGGTTGGGACTTAATTCACAAAAAATGAAAAATGGTGGCTGCCAGTTTAGTCTCCAACTTCTCTGAGAACATTTTAGAATGTATTACAACTATTTAACGCACAAAAAATTGGAAAACATCACATAAGTAAGAAATATGTCATTTAGAACCTTAACAGAAGGGGGAAAATATAAAGAAAATGGAAGATATAGAAGAGTACCATTTGTCATTGACGCAGCTAGAAATTCATCTGCATAGGATGTACCATAAGTGTATTGGTAGATACCATGCTGAGGGGTCATCTTTGGCACACACATACACACACACACACACACACACACACACACACACACACACACACAGCATTGACAGGAGGTAGACTTGATTATTTACTGTAACAATGAATGCATATAGCAGCTTTTATTGGAGTATATCAATCAAACTGAAAGGACAGTGAGCCTTTCTGGGTTTTCTGTGTGTGGCTACATTTTTTAATTGAGTTAGAGGTCAAAGAAGATGCCGGGGATTCTCCTTTCTACATCAGGAAAGGAGTTCAGAATATGGTATATGAGGCCACAGATTTAGCATGCAGAGAATAGAATTGAATTATAAACACAACCTCTTATGTTTAAAACATTAGAAACTACAACTTTTGAATAAAAAACAACTCAAAACTAGCTATAGCTAACTAGCTATTACAAAATACCTCTACTTCTATCTGCACTAGTCAAATCCTCATAGTTCAAGATAATCAATGGAAGTTAACTAGTGCTGGCCATTTTGGGAGAATCTAAACCAGCAATATTGTACCTTACTGAGAGTATGTCACGAAATTGCAAGTTACATATGTACTTAAGCCAATCAAGATAAAATTATACCATTATTACTACTTTCAGTAGTACGTTTGTTTAGCCAACTCAATGTGTATGCAATCATGTACACGCCAGCAATTTCACTACAAACACTAGGAAAGCCATAGAAATGGTCTGATATATCTTTCAAACAATTTATCAAGAGCTACTGAGCAAACTACTAGAACCTACTGTGAACATTTCTCATGAAGACCATATTAAAGATGACAAAAGAATAGACCCTAAGGCTGTTGCAGCAAAAACAAGGTAAATGATTCGTTATAAGTTATGTGATCATGCAGTCACGGAATGACAGGTTTAGATTCAATGATCCTGTGCAGAATAGGTATAGCTACATTACATTTATATACACTGAACTGAGAAATGAGCTCAGATGTGAAGTTTGTAACAAAAGTTAGGCAAGAATAGTATCTAAGAAGAGAAAACTAGTAACATTTCAACCTCAAGATCTAGTATTTTATCACAAAATTTACCATCATCAAATGCAAAAGGGTGATATAATATATAATACTTATTACATGAGTCAGAGTGTGATATGGCAGAGATATTTCATGAGCAGGCTAATTTATTTTCACAGAGCCAGATGCAGAGTGGAAATAAAGCCTGAGAGTGAAATATCTTGCCATAACACTCTGACAAGTGTAATAAGTGGTTTATTCAACACGAGATATCTTCACTACCATAGTTAGTACTAGAGGTAGGGTAACTCACAGCATAAAGTTGGTTGTAGGGGCTACCCACACCCCCAGCTGATATTTTAGCAGCTGCTCTATATCATAGAGGAGAATATCAACTGAAACAACATTGTTGGCCACCAACTAAATTTGTACGAAATTCATGGCATACCCGTAGCCAGGGGGGGTTTGAGGGGTTCGGTCGAACCCCCCTTTAGAGTGACCGGAAGTAAATATTTTAGCCACACCCCACTTATAACGTCTGGAATATCATCATCTGTTAGATCGTGCTGAACCTACGATTGAATTCTCTGCTGTTTCCCTATATGTACTTCATACTCTGTATATGGACAGCCTAGTCTGAGTCCGAGTGACCTAATAAACATTCAGCTCCTTGGCTCCAAATTTCGCTCTCACATTGGCATGAGTAAAGCTTGCTGCACTAGCTACATCTATTAAAGTGTAACATAATACACTTATTAATTAGTACGAGTATTAGCAGGGTAAGCATGCTATTCGATATTAATAGAACAAGCAACGGAATTTTTTCAACATATTACATAGAAGGGGAACCGTCGGGAAGCATCTGAGAAAGTTAAACCTGAAATACATACAAAATAGTGTGTGCACTATATAGTGTAGCTACACTGCAAATGATTAAAAAAAAAGCTGTCCTACTATTAGCAAGTGATAGCACGAGTAACCTGTGCTATTCGGGATTAGTAGCGCTCGTAAAGCTATTGAAATAGCACGAATAACAAGGTTACCTGTGCCATCACACGCTAATACTAGGCCAGCTTTATAAAAACTGCATGAGACTGCTGTAAGCTAAAAATCATTTACAGTGTGGCTACTATGTATAGTGCAGTCACTATCTATCTTGAACTTTGCTTTCGACCGATGGCTCCTCCTAATCTGTTGAAAAAATTCCGTTTAATATCAGTAGAGCTTCTGCACTAAAGAATGAGGTTGTCTCCAACTAGAAACTGCAACTGTACATTTCCAAGGCTAGAGCTGCATGCTTGCGCACTTACCCTTATTATTTCACTTAAGTTACCGTGGCAATTTGCTTTGTCCCGTGCTATCTCACTTAGTTATAGCGATTTTTCCGATACATTTTGAACGGGCAGAAGTTTTAGTGCAGTTATATTTTGGTTGTTTTTTTTATATTGTAGAAGAATTAACGAGGAAACAAAAGTAAGTGTGGCTTTTTGAGTCTTCAAAATCCGAACTCCCTATTGCGAACTTCTGGCTACGGGCCTGCATGGTGTATACATATGCACACAAAAAGCACTTCTGAAATAACATTAGCAGCATCCTCATACATGTGTCTGGGTATACTATCATTCAGAGCTGGTGAGGCTTTTGTAGTGTGACTTAAGGACTTTAAGTCCCTGAGGTCTTTCAGGGAGGGACATTAGAGTTGGGATTTATATATGTAGTGTTCCTTGTATTACATAGTTAGGAACAATCTACACTATCATATATGTAGTGTTCCTTGTATTGCATAGTTAGGAGCAATCTACACTATCATAATTATATGTAGTGTTCCTTGTATTGCATAGTTAAGAACAATCTACACTATCATATATGTAGTGTTCCTTGTATTGCATAGTTAAGAACAATCTACACTATCATATATGTAGTGTTCCTTGTATTGCATAGTTAGGAACAATCTACACTATTATAAATTGTTTAGACACTACACAGATCGTTATGAAGTTTTGTTGCTCCCTCAGAGGCACCACCTAACTAACTACCTTTTCTTTTTAATTGTAGCTGAGATTGTTATTCTTTCGAACAACATAACCGTGCCTTCAGGGGGTGGGGCACTACTCCTGTGTGTTGGGTATGGGGTCAACAACACCGACATCAACATTATATGGAGCAGAATGGGACGAACTATAAGCAATTCGTCTTCAGCGACCATAACAGAGGAAAACTTATTTCAAGGAGGGAGGACGTTCTTGCAGTCTTACTTGCAGTTGTGTGAACTCCAGTATGAGGACGGTGGAGAATACACCTGCTTGGTCACTAATGGAACCCAATCCAGCGAAGGATCTTTGCTGGTTACTGTTGAAGGTGAGACTCAATGAATGGACTTGGGGAAGGGGTTTTTGAAAATTTATAATGGGCCAAAACATAAGCAATTTCTCTGAAGTATTTGCAACCACAGCATAATTTAATGAATAGTTGTATGAAAAAAATTTGCTGTTTTACTTCTCGGCCTTCATAGTGAGACATTTGGACAGTTGAGAATAGTGAGACATTTCTGAGTTTAACAATTAAGTAATTAAGGTTAGATCTACACTGTAATTGTACTAGATTTTGGTGTGTTTGTGTTTAGATCTAGTGCCAAAAGACAGTGAGTAATACAAGCTGCTCAGTTCTAGTGATCCTCTCTAATAATTTGCACGTGTTATTTTATTATGCTCAATTTCCAAGTTAGTGTGAATAAGGATCTTTCAAAGTTTAAAATAGCACTTCTGTTAATCCCGCAAGTGATTGAACTGAGACTAAGCATACTTCAGTCATATCTTCGAACAGTGAGCTCAGAATCAGTCAGTAATAATGGGGGCCACAATTAATTAGTCAGTAATAATAGGGCCACAATTAATTAGTTAGTAATAATGGGGCCATAATTAAGTAGAATACATTACTCTAGTAGTTTTCATTATCCAATACTTGTCCTAATTGTAAAGTAATTATATCATGTATCATCCATTTTGTTTTAAACTAGGTTTTGCACAGCTTGTAGTCATATCCAATGACACACTTGGCCAGACAGGAGGCAGTGTCTTGCTAGTATGCACGGGCTATAGTAAACCTCACAACTCCTCCACAATCATGTGGCTAAAGGACAACCAGGAATTGACAAACTCAACAACAGTGAACATCACCCTAGAGGACACTGAGCAAGGTGGGCGTCAGTTCAGGTCTTCCTATCTGAGACTTTGTGAGTTGCAGCGTTCATCTTCAGGGAACTATACTTGCACTGTCAGTAGTGAAGATAAGTCAACAAATTCTACCGTCAACCTCTATGTTCAAGGTAGGTACAGTATGCAAAAATTTATGATAAATATTTATCAACTAACTAGTGATGTGCTTGAGCACAAATGGCGAGCGAGCCTAAAGACTATACTATTTTTATATGAATGATTTTGACTTCTAACACTGAAGCTACTGAAAATAAGGTCCAGTTTTTTAATTTAGCATACACGGTAAAAGGGATTTCAGTGCCATAGTAACAATCCTCTGCAACTGCTTGAATTGAAGGGAAAAAACAACAACAAAACAATACACGTTATTTAAAAGTTTTCTTTGTGATATTGTTTAGCTAAGTAGTGGTTGTAACACACAATGCTTTGACACAACTGGACATGCACCTACACAGACTTACCTTCGCAGTAGTCTAGTGGACAATGTATTTTCAAGTAAATACTGTTGCGCACGGCTTATAACCATGACAAAGAGCGCATTGACTTACACCGCCACTAACTCGAATAGAAATGGAAGTCCCTTAAGTTTTCAAGTTTTAACTGCACCCGCAAAAGAATTCAAAACGGTAAACAATTCAATTTCTAGGGTGATACGGGTACTGATCGATAAACCAAAGGATTCTGTTTAGTGCAACTTGGGACGGGGTCGACCACATAACTAACACAAAAACGCGAGGGTCAAAGTACAAAAATGCCTTACGTACGTCCATACATATATACAAATAAATAAACAAACATCCCCGATTTTCAATTGTGTTACCCCTGCAAGTGTCTCGCTCGCTACGCTCGCTCGCCAAAAATACAATGAAGTTTTTATCATATTTGAAATATAATATAAATGTATTATATGATATTATATATAAATTATATATATTATATTGAAACTTCCACCATTTTTGTAATGTACATGTATATATACAAGGCTTTCCCATGGTAGCTATTAATATCATATAATATTTTATGGCATACCATTGTTTCTTACACTTGTAGATGATGTAGTAGAAATAGTCGTCTTATCCAATAGAACTATTGGAACTAATGGAGCCTCAGCATTGCTGACTTGTGTTGTATACGGTAGACCAGAAGCTACAGTTTCCATTGACTGGATCAGAAGAGGAAGAACTGTCCAGAACTCGTCTGATGTGACCATCACATTTGAAGACAATTCTCAAAATGGTAGAAATTTCAAGCAGTCCTTTTTGCGATTCTGCAACTTGACATATGGTGACTCAGCAAATTACACCTGCTCTGCTGGCAATGGGAATGGAATATTTTTTGACACTTCAGAAGTGGAACTATTTGTACATTGTAAGTAGATTATGGAAAGGTACATGTCCAGTTGACTGCGGCATATTGAATGTGGCACTTTAATTAGAGCCAATACCTGATAAAAAAAATTTTTATATATAAATTGTCATATGTTTCATTCATTCTGAAGCTCTACTTTAAAAAACTACAGTATTTATTTTAATCTGTTTACTAGCTAGTTAAGTATACTTTTTACAAGTAGTAAAAACAAACCATGACTGCAATTTAAATCAGATAATAACCAGTCCATTGAGTGCTCAATGCAATGATTCAATCATTCAGCATAAACATAGCTAGTGGTAGTTACAACTGTTTTTACATGTAATTGTCAACTTGACCTGATGTTATAACTTATTCTTGCCCACAAGAAGCCATTTTCAAGGCAATAATTAATAGATTACAAGACAGTTGTTGATGCATGAATAATTTAACCTGCAGGACTAATTTTAGAATTGTGCTTCCCAATCTGGAAACACTAAATTAAGCGGTTGGCTTTCAATATTGTATGCTAACTTGAATGCCTTCAGATCAGGAATTGTGCAATTCCGAAAATTTCCCACAAACAAACTTGCCCTCAATATTTTGCTGTTTATTTTTGCTTATAATATCACCATGGAATCCAGCCATAGCAACCCTTCATGAGGGCTGCTGCAAGAAGTTGAAATGTTTGTGTTATTGGCTGTATAAACAGAAACACCAGATAGAATAATGAAGTGGCCTCTATTCCAAGGTCCATTATTTTAGTTATATAAAAATTGTACAAGTATTGTCTTCAGTATCAGATAACCTGAAGCCATTTGTTACACTACCTTACAAATGTTTAATACTTCGAGTTCTGTAAAACATTATTGTGTTTGCTTGTTTGTTGTTGTTTTATTGTTGTGTTGTGTTGTTGTTGTTTTGGCTTTTAATTTATTGTTTGTTGTTGTTTTCCAGCAACTTTCAATGTTGGCAGCAATACCATTGATGAGACATGCTCCGTCGGATCAGCTGCTAGAGACGCCATATTCCGAAACACTCTGCAGCTTATTTCCAGTGAGAGAGGCGTTAACCTTGTGGGGATCACTAGAGAGTACGCAGCTCCTTCTTGTGATTATATTGCTATGGCTGATCCTACTAAGAAGAGCAGTGTGTATTGGATATCTCATGAAAATGGCACCATCGCACAGCAACATTGCATTCTTTGAAAGACACTGGGAGAATAATGCTGCTTTTTACATTATTATTCAGGGAACTATCATATCATTGACTTGTGCATGTTTAAATAACTTTTGTTCCTTATGTAAATGTAATAAAATCTTAACTGTACAAGGTGAAGCATTGTAAAAATAAGTTATCGTTTCTTTTTTTTTAAGCTGGTTAACGGCTGCTACTATATGGGTGGTGCGCTCTTATCCTGTACTTATTTCAGAGGAAAGGCAGAACTGTCCAATACAATTTGCTACTCATAAATGATCTCAAGTGAATAACGATTTTATTTTTATAAGAACTGGTTTAATCATAGAGGCAGTCACAGCTCATTAAGTGTGTGGGAGTGTATTGTATATGTATTTTAATCTGTGCAACAAGTTACACACTGCAGCCATGAATGTATGAGACATGAGCAGAAAACTATGATGGCACCTTGAGAGTGTTTTTCAATAAACACTATTTCTACAGCCTTAGAGCGGAAAAAAATTGGAGTATTTTTGCTACACTCGGTTGCATATTTTTGCTACACTCGGTTGCACCGGAGCGCTAGATGACGCCTTACCAAATATTACCGGAAGATTAATCGATGAGGGGCGTGTCTAGTTCTGTCATGAAGAGGACGCGATACTCAGGGAACGGCTAGTGTAACCTATAGAGACTGACTAGTGAAAATGGATAGATGTTTACTCGTTACACTTTTGGCGGCGGTTGCGCTACCTGCTGTTGTCATTTCACAGGGTGAGTAGTTCTGTGTTATTTTACACAAGTGTACAATTACAGACTGGATTCTTCTAGCCTTGGGAGTTGCTTTGAACAGTAGGACGTATAGCTAAAGGTGTGGGCTTGTAACCAGTTTTCCTAGATACAAGATCTTACATTATTTCAGATTTGTTTTGTATCTGGCAACAGCTGAGTTTAGCTATTATAAGAAACCACTCAACTGTCACCACAAAACATCTGTTACCACAAAACAAAACAAAACTAGAGAGAGTACAGCTATGTATTTGTAAGTGTGCTGCTCCAACTGATTGGAGTATGCACCTTTCAAAAATTATTTGTTTCTGCAGTCAGGAAGTCTAGTCCAGCTGTGCAACACTCCAGAACGACCTCAATTAGCAAATTTATTAATGAATGTTTATTTTGTCTATTTACATCCAGTTCCTAATAATACCAGTCACTCATAAGCATGTATTGAAGTTACAAAAGAAATTGTTTTTTTTTTGTGCCTACAACTTCCAATGCTGCCTGGTATAGAAGGTGCCAGTGTGTATTTGATATCTGCATGTGTGCGTATTTCCTAACCCCTTGACCTGGCATTAAATTACCCCTTGATCAACAGGTGACATACTAAGTATTATGTTAGTATCCTTTTTACCGTGGGGATGAGGCAATGTGTGTGGCAAGAAGAGGGAGGAAAAAATCCAAATTAAAGAGGTTCTTTTCAAGTGATTGTAGGTTACTAGAAGATGACTTTATGCTATTGTAATGCCACACCCACCTAACAATGAGCAAGATAGTGAAATGAGAATGCAAAATAAGTGTGATCTGAGTGGGACAGTGGACTTGTCCTGGTATGGAGTTTATTTAGTCTCTGTTGATTCATCTACAAGTTGTAAGGTTTTACTATTCAGCTTTGAGGAAGAGATAGGATGTGTGTGTGTGTGTTTGTGTGTGTGTTTGTGTATTATTGAATTCAAGCATTGTCTATACTCGTTGACCACAACTGAAGTCTCCTAGTGTATTGCAGAGGCCACGTATGTATATTGCACCACACATGCTGCGTATGCATGACATGCATGTGGGAGTGGCACGTCACATGACATTCATTGGGTGATGATTATACTTGAAGGCACCTCCAGCCATCTGTGTGTGACTGGCTCATTCCGTACAGCTCTGAGATGAATACCGCACATTAGAGCTATGAATTCCATTACACTGTCGGGATCACATATCATGTATTGTTGTTGTTTCTATAGAGGAGTGTACTGGAGGGAAGGAGTTCAGAGACTGTGGTAGTGCTTGCCCGCCTACTTGTGACAACCCCAGTCCGTTCTGCACACAGCAGTGCGTCAGAGGATGCTTCTGCCCGCCAAGAATGGTCCTGAACAGTGCTGGCAACTGTGTCAATTCAGACCAATGTCCCACACCCGCACGTGAGTAGGGCAGAGGGAGACTGTCTGGTATGTGCTCATCTCCTTGACTCATTAGGTGCAATGCAGGCAGAAACTTACTGATATTGCAGCCCAGGGGAGGATTCAGGTGGGGGGGAGGGGGCCAAGGGGGCCAGCCCCTCCTCCTCCCAACCATATTTATTGAAAAAATTGTATGTACAAATGCACCAATACAGACAATAGAGTTGGCAGGACAACTGCATGTTAAGTTATGTTCTTCACTCTTAATTTCATGTCCAATCAATCGTTAATATTTTGATAAATTTTGTAAGTTCTCTAGCGCTGGATCTGCCCCTGCAGCCATTCACATGGTTTATATGTTCATAAGGGCAATATAATTTCACCCCACTGATGGTGCCCCTTTTTGGGTATAACCATCTGTTGTTCTATTTGTTGCTGTTGTTTATATTTGGATTGTTGTTTTTGTTGTTGTTGTTTTTTCTTAAACAAGGGCTACTCTTCCTCTATGCACACATGTAACATTTCCGCTGGCTCATACCTCCGTTAACATTTTGCGATAAAATAACAAATATTGTGTTACCCGTCTAGAAGCTTTACTTGCTGGTCCTATCGAACCAAATTCTCCAATTGAGGCACACATTGATGCGTTTTGTAGCATGCATACAAATACGCATACACATATATACCCAGTGCTCACACATGCACACACACACATGCGCTCATGCACACACACACACTTCAACCCAGGTTGGAGTAGTATTACATGGTATTTTCGTATTTTGTTGTTGTTTTTTGTTGTTTTTTGCACCTATTGTATGGGTGTGGCTTTTTCTCTGAAACCAGTTTTGATCCTTCATATGTACATCATACATATTGCTTGGCATGAAAAACAATAAACAACAACAACAATAGGACGATTTGTTGTGACCTTGGCATGGCTTCATGCCTTTCGGGTGAAACTGTCAAAAAGGATAAGAATTTTATCACTACTGAATTGTGTTTCTATCATAGCGACATGCCCTGGGGGTAAAGTGCGAGTGACCTGTCTGAATACTTGTCCCGCCACGTGTGAGACCCCCAACCCTCCTCTGTGCACGTCTCTGGTGTGCAATGCCGGGTGTGAATGCCCTAGTGGCACGCTCCTTCACGATGGCAGGTGCATCACTCAAGATCAGTGTCCTTCCAGTGAGTTGGAATGGGGCGGGAGGACCAATGAGGAGTTTAACAACAACCTGCTGTTTGTTTATTTGTTTATTTGTTCCCTGCCTCCTTCTGAATGCTATTTATGCTATGGCTGTATTTGGCGAGCGAGCGTAGCGAGCGAGACACTTACAGGGGTAACACAATCGAAAATCGGGGATGTTTGTTTATTTATTTATTTATTTATTTGTATATATGTTTGGACGTACGTATGTCATTTTGTACTTTGACCCTCGCGTTTTTGTGTTAGTAATGTGGTTGACCCCGTCCCAAATTGCACTAAACATAATCCTCTGGTTTATCGATCAGTACCCGTATCACCCTAGAAATTGAATTGTTTACAGTTTTGAATTCTTTTGCCGGTGCAGTTCAAACTTGACAGCTTAAGAGACTGCCATTTCTATTCGAGTTAGTGGCGGTGGTAAGTCAATGCGCTCTTTGTCATGGTTATAAGCCGTGCGCACAGTATTTACCTGAAAATACATACTAGACTACTGCGAAGGTAAGTCTGTGTAGGTGCATGTCCAGCTGTGTTAAAGCATTGTGTGTTACAACCACTACTTAGCTAAAGAATATCACAAAGAAAACTTTTAAATAACGTGTATTGTTTTGTTGTTGTTGTTTTTTCCTTCAATTCAAGCAGTTGCAGAGAGTTGTTTTTATGGCATTGAAATCCCTTTACCCTGTATGCTAAATTTAAAAACTGGACCTTATTTACAGTAGCTTCAGTGTTAGAAGTAGTATAGTCTTTAGGCTCGCTCGCCATTTGTGCTCAAGCACACCACTAGTTACTCTACCATACATGAGAGCATACTTGAATGAGGGCCAGTCCGTCACCGTCAGGCTGGTTAGACTATTGGCCTGACCACTTCTTTGGGATGACCTTACATATTCATAGAGAAAAAAAATCTGAGAATTTATGTTTGGAGGCACGTGTGAACACTTTCATTGCAGACCATTATTGGTCAGTTTGGTTACTTGTACTGGAAAACACATGTTTACAATTACATGGAAGTGGCACGGTTCATTACAAATCCCCGTGTACTGGCCACACCCACAACCCACACCTTTTCCTGGCCTGACCACTAAAATAGAGTTTCCGCCAGCCCTGCATTTTCAACAATCAGACTGTGCTGCTTATGAATATATAGCTGTGTCCATTGGACTCTCCATCACACATTAAAGCATTACAGTGCCATCAATGCCTGAGTTTACACACTTTTAGTGTCATTCTGTGTGTGTGTGTGTGTTGTGTGTGCGTGTGTGTGTTGTGTGTGTTAATTAAAGTATGTTTTACGATGCGAGTATGGAACTGTACGGTTTGGTGTCTGCGTGTGTTATGTTCTCACAGCCACACCAGCGCCCGTTGCTACTGCTCCAGTCTGCCCCAGCGGCATGTCCTTTGATATGTGCGGCACGGCGTGTCCTTTGACCTGCGAGCACCCTGACCCCAGGCCTTGCACAAGGAACTGCGTGGCCGGTTGCTTCTGCCAGCCAGGCATGTTGCAGCACAACGGAGCCTGCGTACAGCGCAGCCAGTGCCTAGCAAGTAAGTTTGGGGTGGACACAAATAAGCTACAGTGTGTGTGTAGCTTTGCCTCTGAAAGATATTGTAATAATTAGGGCATTCTTTCTATGCAGTAACCACAATACCATTGCTTTAGGTTATCATTTTAAAGTTGCCATTTCTAAATATCTTCTGTTCATGAGTCTACAACTTTTGTGTCTCCAATTGAACACAAAATGCTATTTTTATTTGTACTTCATGTAGCTTCCCCTCCGCCAACTCCTACCTGCACTAATAACCGTGTCTACAAGACCTGTGGCACTGCCTGTCCACTCACATGCCAGAACCGGCACAACCCTCCGCTGATATGCACTGCCGACTGTGTGATCGGATGCTTCTGTCCTGAAGGTCTCTTACAAGATGGGGAACACTGTGTGACTGCTGACCAGTGCTCAGGTGTGTGTGTATGTATGTGTGTGCATGTGTGTGTGATGTGTGTGTGTGTGAATGTGATGTGTGTGTGGGTGCATGTGATGTGTGTGTTTTGTCATGAAATTGTACTATACAGTATGTAGTCCAGTTTATGTAGCACATATCAGCACACCCATACATTAGTTACATTCATACATACAAGAGGAATTGAATATGTGTCAAATTCCTTTCTTTTGCACACAGTAGCCATATAACTCCATGTGTGCATAGACCTATTTGAATGTATATTCCTCATTAGATGAACCCACTACTGCTCCGTCAGGTCCCCCGGCTACTTTAGGGACTCCGCCCACTCCTGCCTGCACCAACGGCAGGGTTTACGTGTATTGCGGCACAGCATGCCCGGCTACTTGTGAGAACCTCAACGGTCCAGTGTTCGCATGCACCGAACAGTGTGTTTCTGGCTGCTTCTGCCCGACTGGCATGGTTCTGAATGGAGACCAATGTGTGGCACCCAACGAGTGTCCTCGTAAGTGGAAGGAGTCTAATTCGGAAGTTTTGCTTAAAAACACACACACAGTAGTTTGTTTGTTTTGTGTTTGTTTTTATTATAATATATGAACTTATCTTTTTCAGAGTTCAGTTTTGGCCAGATTTTTTTTTTTTTTTTTTTTTTTTGGGAGGGGTGGGTGGGGGGGGGGGGGGGGGGGGGGGGGGGGGGGTGGGTGGGGGGGGGGGGGGTCGGGATTTGGTGCCTTGACAAACACAATCAAAGTATAATCAGGATTACTTCTACCAATTGCTTAGGAAGGAGCAGGTCATTTCAATGATGTATGTTTATTTTGATATTTTAGAAGCTACTACTACAGAAGTGGTGGTGGTGACCCCTGCCACGCCCACTTGCCCCCCTGGTATGATATACAAGCAGTGTGGACCTATCTGTCGCATGACGTGCGGCTTCAATGCGTGTTTCTCTCTGCGCTGTGCTCCTGGATGCTTCTGTCCCGGCTCCATGTTTGAACTGCAGGGTCGTTGCGTCTCTTCTTGTCCCAGTGAGTGATCACACCTACATGTCTAGCAACAGCAGCTGTGTGTGTGCACATGTGTGTGTGTTTATGGGTTTGTACTTGCCATTAACTCAATATTGGCGTTGTCTCCGACATTGCTAATGATTCAATTAATTATTAAGTAGTTCAGTTCTCACACAGTTCAGTTTATAATTCCCTGAAAGACATTTACAAAAGAAGAGCTGAATTTTTAAAATGGCATACAATCAGAGTCACTGGATGACTGTAGAAATATCACAACACGGAAGTCATAATACCCTGATATTCACGTGACTGTCACCATAGCAACCTTTTGGTCACATGTATACATACTTACATAGCAACACTGAAACATCCTCTCTTAGGTAATACAGAGGCGCCTCCCACCACTGGTACGGAGGTAGCTGTTACTGAGCCCGTGTGCACCAACGGCAAAGTGTTCTCCAGATGTGTCTCTACCTGCCCGGTCACATGCCAGAACCTGTATGCCCCACCCAGGCCCTGCCCACTGTACTGCCGGCCAGGGTGCATGTGTCCAAGCGGCATGGCGGAGGATGGAGACAGATGTGTTCCTCGCAACCAATGCCACAGTAAGTGCACGAGGGGGGAAATTACACTTGCAATAAGTTGCTTTGAATTCCAGAAGTACATGTAGTGGGTATGTATATATTATTTGTGAATACCAGCTTGAACTGGACATCTATACTGAAAATTTGAACAAATATCCTTTCTCTTCTGATAATTTATTTATTATAATTTTAAGCTTGGAGGTGTGGCAATTTAGTCGGATAACAAATCTTGAGTATGTATTTGTGATGTGTTTATACTGAAACTTAAGTTTGTTTGTGACTGTTTGCTTTTCCGCTTTCCTTAACACACATGCATGGATCACCAGGCACTGTATCAACATGAATGAACGTACATGTGTGACGAATCAGAGACATAAAGCAACGTCTACAAACTGTAGTTATGTGCCGTACATGATGTGTAACAATCATGTCAGTAACATGCATGCATGTACTGAATGGTCGTCTTGTGTGTGTGTGTGTGTGTGTATGTTCAGACCCGTGTGACACTGTGAGATGTGCGTCTCAGTGCGTGGTGGGCTACAACGGCAGGGCAGTGTGCGTCCCAGACTGCCGCGTCAACAACGGCAACTGCTCAGTGGACCAGATCTGCACGCCCAACAACTACACTTGCAGACCGGGCCACTACTGCGACCTCGGCAGATTTGTCAGCTGTTCGGCTGCCCGTGAGTACATAACTGTCGTGTTGTACTTGTTACAAGTTTGGAATACCTTTGGTTCCTGAAGAGACACTGGTAGTTGGTAGTGATAGTATGAAGGGTGTGGGACTTCACTGACCTGGGCTTTTGAAGTGAAGCAAGTTAGTTTAAAAAGAACTGTTCTCACCTATGTACTTCTGTACTATGTACTTCTGTACTATGTACTTCTGTACTATGTACTTCTGTACTATGTACTTCTGTACTATGTACTTCTGTACTATGTACTTCTGTACTATGTACTTCTGTACTATGTACTTCTGTACTATGTACTTCTGTACTATGTACTTCTGTACTATGTACTTCTGTACTATGTACTTCTGTACTATGTACTTCTGTATTATGTACTTCTGTACTTTTTTTTTCTATTGTGTTACGATGTTCATATGCACATTCACTCAAGCTGATAGAATTTCCCTAGGTAAAAAAATGAATTGTGTATCCACTTCCACCTATCGAATCATTTCATTTTATTACATTTTTAAACTCCAAATGTTTTATACGACTAAATTCCATTACAGCTGTGACTCCTCCCACCAATCCTGTTTGCCCCAGTGGCATGAGTTTCAACCAGTGTGGCACGCGTTGTCCCCTCACTTGTGAATTCCCCAACCCTCGACCTTGCGTGAAGATATGCCAGCCAGGCTGCTTCTGCCCTCAGGGCCTGCTGCAGAACAACGGGACGTGTGTGACACGTGACCAATGTCCGACTCGAGCTAGTAAGGAAAATGAAGGATTCTCCTTGAGGGATTTAGGGTTCCACTGTGTCATTGACTGAACTTGTAGGGAGGGAGTGGTAAAGGGTTGAGGCAAATAGTGTGGCTCTTGGTAAATAGAATAAAATAGAACTCAGATAACACTGTACATAATGTTTTGAGCCGCCACTGCAACAGTTGTAACAACCACTATTACGAGAGGAGTTAACGAGGAAGACACCTTGCAAGGATAAAAGTGTAAAATGGAATAAAGAAATCTAACTTCCAGACCAACTTTTTGGATCATTTCGATTTATCAGTAACATACAATACACACAATTATATAAGTGATAATTATCGCCACTTGGTTTGTTGCAATCCGCTACTTGCCTTACTTGAAGCAATAGTATTGTTATGTCTTTAATTCAATTAAACCAAGGTGGAACTGTGCATGTTGGTACCATGTTTACAATATGTCAGGAAGTATTGGCTGGAGACCAACCTTGTTCAATCAAGTCTTATTCAATAAAAGCAACTTTTTTTGTATCAACAGAAGAGCAATTAGTCCATTTACCAAAACATCCAACCCATTAGCTTCCTTTGATCTGCATTGTACAAAGGAATAGTACTAGTCAAACTGAGGAACTATTTCTAGGACTGTGTTCCTATCAATAATGATTGTAATTGCAGCTGTTTCTTGCTATAACTTGGAATTTTATATTTTTTTTCTTCTTTTTTCTTCTTGTTTTAGCTCAACCTCCCACAAGACCCACTCAGGATGTTTGCTTGGGCAAGACTTGTGCTGGCTCTACTCGGTGTGTCGTCAGCAATAGGACAGGAGAAGCCAAGTGTGTGCCCACGTGCAAAAACAATGGCGTATGCAGCAGAGACCAGACGTGCGAGATTCAAGCTGTTGGGTGTGGTTCCTCCTATTCACGGCAGCCGTGCGACTCTTACTTCATCCGCCAGTGCAAGGACGCTCCTTTTGGTGAGTTTACTACAACAGTTTAGTATTGTTCAGGTCACATATGTATCGTGCCTGACTCACTCTAATTAAATGTGTTTCTACAATGAGCCGAGTAAGTTGGTGTCAATTTAGTGAGTATTATAGTGTTCTCTCTTTCACAGGCTTTTTTAAAAGTTGGTCTGTTGAGAGTGAGACTGTATGTAGCATAGCAGTACCCCTTAAAATAAGCCTGTGAAAGAGAGAGAATACATCTAATGAGTAAAAGAAGGCTGAGAAAGAAGTTGTGAAATATTACAGTACATTAGTAATGGAAGTGTTACTGGTTGTATAGTGTTACAGTACTGTAGTAATGGAAGTGTTACTGGTTGTATTGTATTTTTAATTTGCCTTCACATAGTGGCAATTTCCGCTTAATTGTTAATGACGAGTCTATAATATTTAGCAAGGTGACTCACCGAAAATGATGAATGTTTATTAATGTGTTGTGATCAGTGACTACAGCTGATGATGTGTTTTTATCAGTCAGTAATGATTCTGTCACAATTAGATGTATAATTATATCCAGTACCAGTCTATACTGTTCATTTCATCGGTGCTTACTGTATTTACTGAGTTTGTGTCCTCCATGATCCAGTTCCTTGTGGGTCTGATGCCTTACTGGCCTGCGACAGTGAGTGGACGTACTGTCTACAGCAGAACGTGACGAGGAGGGCCAGTTGTGTGGCCTCGTGTCTGTCCCGCAACGGGAACTGTGACAGTGACTCCATCTGTATCACTAATGTCACTTCCTCTGGATCAACCAGACTGCAATGTCTCCAGAGGAAAGGTACATGTCACGTTCTTTACATGTTGTAATTCCTGCTATGTTTTAATGTGGTATGCTTATTTCACACTTTGAATTGGCACTAGGATTTTCTGGAATTGATAAGAGTGTGAATTTTGCTACACATGTTTCGCTTTACCTCACACTTTCTAAATGATCAAATACATACATACATTGATACCGTCTATTGCACATGTGCAGTAGTAGTACAATTATACAATCATACTCATTTGGAAGAATCAAAGGTTGCCTTGAAATGATTATTTTAACTCTGATAAAATGAATCACAGTGGTGTAGGAAGATGTTTTGGTATGGGAGGCTCCAAAGGCTTGTTTTTTTATAGTAAAATTGTTTATGTGAGAAATCACCTCATGAGATTGCCCTTCCTACACCACTGAATTGTGTAAGCATTTGTTTGTGTTGTTCTCTCTCTTTAGCTACTGTTTGCTCCTTGTATTTATTTATTATTAATTTTATTAGACCTTCCCACTGACTGTCCTGCTGGTCAAGTGATGAACCGATGTGGGAGTGCCTGCCAGGCCACTTGTGATTCACACCTCAAGGGACCCAAGATCTGTCCCCTTGTGTGTGGACCCCCCGCATGTGTGTGTCCCCCTCACCTGGTCTTGTTCAGGGACAGATGTGTGGACCCAAGACTCTGCTATGTCCTCACCACTTGTGAGTCTATTTTATTGAATGTCCCTTTACCAGTCAGAGCATCTTATTGATGATACTTTCCACAAAGGGAAGTATGAAAATGTTGTAACATTTTTTTGTTTAATTATATCATTTGCTTTTTCATTTATTTTCATTACACAACATAAATGACAATGAGCAAATTTTCTCATTCTAACAGCCAATAAAACTTAACAACATTTCAACTTCTTACCAAAGGGGTCAACTAATTTATTTTTTTATTTTTAGATTTTTATAGTACTGTACATATTAATTGCATAACTAGTGATGTGCTTGAGCACAAATGGCGAGCGAGCCTAAAGACTATAATATTTTTATATGAATGATTTTGACTTCTAACACTAAAGCTACTGAAAATAAGGTCCAGTTTGTTTATTTAGCATACAGGGTAAAGGGATTTCAGTGCCATAGTAACAACTAACTCTCTGCAACTGCTTGAATTGAAGGAAAAAAACAACAACAAAACAATACACGTTATTTTAAAGTTTTCTTTGTGATATTCTTTAGCTAAGTAGTGGTTGTAACACACAATGCTTTGACACAACTGGACATGCACCTACACAGACTTACCTTCGCAGTAGTCTAGTGGACAATATATTTTCAAATAAATACTGTTGCGCACGGCTTATAACCATGACAAAGAGCGCATTGACTTACCATCGCCACTAACTCGAATAGAAATGGAAGTCCCTTAAGTTTTCAAGTTTTAACTGCACCCTCAAAAGAATTCAAAAAGGTAAACAATTCAATTTCTAGGGTGATACGGGTACTGATCGATAAACCAGAGGATTCTGTTTAGTGCAATTTTGGACGGGGTCGGCAACCGAACTAACACAAAAACGCGAGGGTCAAAGTACAAAAATGCCTTACGTACGTCCATACATATATACAAATAAATAAATAAATAAATAAATAAACTAACATCCCCGATTTTCGATTGTGTTACCCCTGTAAGTGTCTCGCTCGCTACGCTCGCTCGCCAATAATTGTAGGGTCTAAATGATTATAACATGCCTAATATTACTCTGGTTGTTATCTATTATACAACAGATCCTCCTGCCATCCATCCTCTTCCGGTTGTGGTAAGTCTGCAAGTACAAATACTTCACGTTGACTTGTCACGTGAAATGAAAAGTGTGTGAGAGAATTTACCCACATGTCAGAATATGGAAATTTTGTAAGTGAGATACGCCTGCTATACTCACGCTATACTCACACACACACACACACACACATACACTCTAGGGCTTAATTAGAGGGGTAGAGGGGGCGGGATTAGTACCATATGTTGTCGTTGTTTTTAGTTCCATCCAGTGTTGTAAGAGAGAGTGTGGGAGGAAAGAAGATGTTAAATATGATTTATAGCTCATATTATATTGGGGTGGTACAGCTTCTCTTCAGGTGTTGTAGAGACACTCCGCAAGCCTTATCAAATTGTATATACTTACAATGTGTGGGCATGTGTTTGTGTCTGTAATAATGTGTCTTTATTAGTGTATTATTTTCCCTCTCAGAATAAGCAGTCTGTCCTGCTGTCCATGGTTACCAGCCAAATGTCCCAGGAGGCTTTTGAAACAGTTCAGGACAGCTTCCTGACATCTGTTAGGAACACTCTCAATTCCATGACCAATCAGCAAGTCAATGTCAGACTGCACGGAACTTATTTAGACTCTTCCAGCGGCTCTTCAACCCTCACGTAAGTGCCACGCCCACATCAAGGAACCACACAGTACCAGTATACATACTGGTTACTGTACTAGCTATTATTGTAACAAGTGCTTACAATGTGTGTATGTGTGTGCGTGTGTCTGCAGTATTGTGGTGGAAGTCACTGGCGACTCAGTCTCGCAAAACCACGCCCAGACCTTCGCCAACATCCTCAACCAGAACTCCAACTTGCTGTACATTGAAGTCAACGATGTCCAACCACGTATGTAGTTCATGTGTACGTGTGTGTGTGTGTGTGTGTGTATGTGTTAATGGCTCAAGCACGCATAAACCTATAACATACAAACACACATATATATAATTGTGTACATGTTGGTGATGTTATTTTGTGTGTGTGTGTGTTAATGGCACTTGAACACATGGATTTACAAGCATACATAAACACACGCATAATTATCACCACTGCATTGCATTATGATATCGTATGTTTTGTCTTATTGCAGTAAATTCTAAGACAAGTTCATTTCACACTTCAATGTCTCCATTTGTATCCATTGCTCTTTTTAGTGTGTACTTGTGAATGTTCAGCTCTCATGTTGTGCTACATCACCTACTTTGATTTTTTTCTTTTTAATGTTTTTTTTTAATTTTAAATTACATCAAAACAACGTCATAAAAAACGATTGGCAACATGCCAAAGCAGTTACGTAGATTACCAAGGGTCCTTTGTATGTTTGTGTGTGCACTTGGTGTGTTTGTGAGCTCCATGAGTGTACGTACACCATTTATGTGTGCATGTGTGTGTGTGTGTGTGTGTGTGTGTGCAGAGGAGGTAATCTATATTGACACGGATGCAAGTGAGTCTCAAGGTCTGTCTAACACTGCCATCATTGGCATTGCTGTTGGCAGTGCGGTGGTTGCCCTGTGCTTTGCCTCTGTCTGGATAGCTCTGGTGGCTTGCTGCTGCATGTTAAACAGGAGAATGACGACTAAGGCCAGTGCTTATGAGCGTTCACCTTCTCCCTCAGAAAAGTGAGTATTTGTAATACTACTTAATGTAGGCATAATATGCTAGTGTGCTAGGTAGTAATATATAACAAGGGAAGCCGACGGAAGGGAACGGTTAGGTCTATTATAGTGGGAACGACTTAAGCTACGACGATAAAACTTGGAGAGTTCAATATCTGGACGCCGACAACTCTGTAAGTGCAAAAAAAAATTTTTCGAAGGGTGCCGCGTTGTGCCCGGTTTTCCTGTAGACGGTCACATATGTAAGATAATCCTCAATCATTGAAACAATACATTTTTAAGAAATCGATCGATCTTTTCTCGATATTTACATACGCCGCGTTGTGCCCGGTTTTCCTGTAGACGGTCACATATACAGTACATGCTGTTATAAAAATGAATGAAGAAACTGTATAAAAGAGAGAATATTAAGAATTCAATAGCTAAATAATAGATGTAATAATAAATAAATAAATTTAATTTGAAACCTTGCGATGGAATATGACATATTTAGTGTTAGTAAGTGACAGTAAAATATTATTTGGTGATTATTTATTTATTTTTTGCTGTTGTTTTTGTAGGCCATTTGTGTTCTCAGATATGGGAGTTGAAGAGAATGACTATGTTGTCACGCCCCAGGACAACAAGGGCAAGCTCATCAAAGAGAGCCTCATGTATTGATTCCATCTGATGAACATTTCCTCTCATCTTACCTGTCATTGTTCCCTCTCCCTAACACACAATTTTTTTTTCTTTGTGCTTTTGAAAACAATATCCATGTCATTTTACTGAACCATTTTACAGCCTCTCAATTACTGTAAGTGTTGCTTTTATTGTTGAAAGAATTTTTAAACTTGTTTCTACAATGTAACAGATCGGAGTGGGAATGAACAGCCAAGCTATAATACATGCACCAGTAATTGCTTAAGGTAATAATAACCACGTACGTATTTTCACTCTTGTAGACTTTGTTTGATCCACACTGTAGTTAGCTGGCAACAGTATGTTATTCTATTATCGGATTCATATCTTCCAAAACAAAAACATAGTTTAAATTTTAGCTTGGATTTTCTCGATATTTTATGCAGTTAAATTCTTTCATTTATCATCAAATCAATACAATAGTTATGTTGCAATGATTCGTTTTGGCCTGTGTCTCTTACTGGGCTGGCTGGGTGATGTATATTGTGGGTCGACCGTCACTGGCCACAGAGAATCCGAACTGGGTCAGAAGGTAAAGGCTATAAGCCTGAAGGTAAGCCGCCAGAGGTAGAGGAGAAGTTATCAGTTACACTCTGTTACTCATACGCTCTGGTGACCCGCTGCCACCAGAGTTTGCCCAGATAGCTAGCCCTCTCCCTGAAGTCTGAATTCAGTTTAGGGTTTAAACTAACATTGGGGAACTAACTGATACGCATGCGTGTCCTGGCTTATATGTCAGAAGACACGCATGCGCACAAATGATGTGGGATGTGGTCACGGAACATCCGGACACAAAATAAGCACAACACACCATGACATGCGCATACACTGTAGATTACAAACACATACTGTGATTTACTATGCTAATAAATAATTATACATACAACTGTCTCTCAATGACACAACATCAATGTTCATGAATTCCTCTTCTCTTTGGTCTTCTTCTTTGTCTTCATCTCTTTCTCGTTCTCTCTTGTCTCTGTCTCTGTCTCCTCTCCGCCCACATCTCCCCCCACCAAGATTCGACTAGGAGGAGAAGCTGAAACAACACACTGGGCGGCTTCATCATCTGTTTCCATCCATGCCTGCCCACTCATTCCATCGGCATTCGAATGACTCTTGCCAGGCCTGTGCACAATTGTTACCTGGTACTGTTGCAGAGATAAGGCGAATCGTAGGAGGCGTTTGTTCAGTGAAGTACCCTCCATGAGCGCAAGACATGGCATGTGGTCAGTAACGACGACAACTTGCTTCGTGTAGATATAGTACTCGAAGTGCTTCAGTGAGGCGACTATAGCCAGGCTCTCTAATTCCGAGACAGAATAATTTTTCTCAGCTGACTTCAATTGGCGAGAGAAAAATCCAACAGGGAGCTCCTTTTCCTCTCGAGTGACGTGCAGACACCCGCCTACACCACTACCAGAAGCATCCATGTAGAGGACGAACACATCATCTGGAGCTGGAATGACTAGCATACAACTATGACACAATGACACTTTCAACTTACGAAACATTGAGTCCATCTCCTCCGTCCAGACCACCCGGAGAGGAGCCGCAAGGGAGGTAGTAGGAGTGAGAGTGCTAGAGCAGTCAGCAAAGTTGGGTATGAATCGCCTATAATACGACACAGACCCTAGGAAAGAGCGAAGTAGTTTCTTCGTCTTAGGTCTAACAAAATTAGCCAGTGCTGTAACTCTATGTTCAGGGACTGCTAGCAAGCCTGCACCTATCTTGTGGCCTAGGTACATCAAGTGCTTACGGCCAAAACAACATCTTCTGAGTTTAATTGTCAACCCAGAGTCACCAAGGCATTCAATCATGTTTCTCAGATGTGATAAATGGTCAGACCAAGTGCGACTATATATATATCCACGTCGTCAACATAGCTGCAACAACAATCAGAAACTGGTTTCAAAACATTCTCCACCACTGCCTAAAAAATAGCAGGGGCGTTTTTAAGCCCAAACGGCATATGTAGATACCTGAACTTGCCAAAAAGGGAAAACAAATGTTGTAAAGTCACTAGAGCTATCTTCCATCGCCAACTGATGGAAGCCAGCTGTAAGGTCTAATGTGGACAGACATGCATTTGGGCCTACTTGTTCTAGTATTTCCGTCAGTGACGGCAACCAATACCTTCTCAGAGGCGTAACGGCGTTCAGTTGCCTAAAGTCCAATGGGCTGGCCCAAGCTGAACTAGACACAACAATAACGCCTTCTTTCAACAATTTTTCTATTTCATTACGGACTGCATCTGTAATGCCTGCAGGGATTTGCCTGGGGGGCAAGTTGACAACAGCAGCGCCATCTGCAAGCTCATTCTTGCAGGTACCCGCTGAGCACAAGCCGGGCGTGTCACTGAAATGACATTTAAGGTCATGCAAAAGGGCATCCAACTCATTTTGACGGAAACCTGGGCATTTATCATCACTGAGGGAAGCTTTACTACTGAGCCGATCATGGTCAATACCCTGCTCCTTTGCAATGAAGGTGACCACATTGACTGACAACAGCCTAGCAATATACAACTTGAGGTTATCCCTGTGTGCAAGTCTGGTGGGATGGCCATCTCCCTTAGAAATTTGGTAAGTAACCCGGGATGATTTTCCGACAACAGTATAAGGGCCTTCCCAGGCTGCCTGAAGGGCTGACTTCATGCCAGGGATGCGCATGAGCACACCGGCACCAACTTCCAGTGGTTTATCCTGCTTGTGCCTATTAAAAGTGAGGGCACGTTTTCCACTGCTATCTGCTTGGTTAGCTACTGCCAAGTCATGGATGACTGCAAGCCGGTCATTCAGCTGAAGGAGCCAGTCATCAACACCAACTGACTCGAAATTTTGGTCAACCCATCCCTTATAAAGGACATCTAGGGGACCCATCACATCCCTCCCATACACGATACAGTGAGGAGAGAACCCTACATCTCTGTTCGGTACCTGCCTGAGGGCGAAAAGGGCTAAAGGCAAAAAGTCAACCCAGTCCAACCCTGCTTCCACAGCTTTAGAAAGTATCGGCTTCAGGCTACCGTGCATCCTTTCCACCACCGTTAGATTGTGGGCGGTATGAAGTAGCAATGGCATCAATGCCAAGCATATCACAAACACCTGTCATTAGCTTGGAGAGAAAAATAGTTACTCTATCTGATAGGACTCTAAGGGGTATACCTGAGCAACTAATGACTTCTAAGAAACACTGTGTTGCCTCAGTAGCTCAAGCAGTACGCATAGGTATAGCATCCGGCCAACGGCTGGCCAAACAAACATATGTAAACAGGTACTTGGCACCTCTCTTGCCTTTAGGTAAGGGACCAACTGGGTCTACACAGACACTCTCAAATGGGATGCAAACAATTTGTCTCTCAATCATTTTAGATTTACGGTTTCCAGTGCTATTGACACGGAGACAGGTATCACAGGATTTCACAAAAGCAGCTATGTCACCGTGAATACCAGGCCAAGTGAAACGCTTGCCCAGTACACTCCTCATGCCCCGAACTCCAACATGAGCCGTTTTGTCGTGGGCCAAGGAAAGCAATTTACTTCTGAAAACGGTGGGCACGACAATTCTGGTTACAGGGGAATCATTTACTAACACAGTGTGGACTAACAACCCATCATTAAATGAGTATCCATTGAGATTCCTAGCACCCAAGTCTCTGAACTTAGACAGAGACTCATCAGCTTTTGAGGTCATTAACACCTTCAGCTAGCTCAGGAGGTGCTAACTGCAGCTCATCTGCAGAACTACTACCGCTGCAAGTCTCAGAGGGCGTGTCTGCACTAGGCAAGGGGTCACAATTAGGTTGGGAAGAAGAAACACCAAGTTGCCCATCACTACCAGCACTACCTTCTCCACCAGCCCCATACTCATCCTCGTCAGAGCCCTGAAGAAGATCAGCATCAGAAGCATCTCTATCAACAGACCCAACACCTACTACTGGGGGTACATATGAAACATCTATGGCTGCAAGCCTTTCAAATTCACTGTCACAGCAGAGCATCTCTTGCTGGATGCCGCTTCTAAGTCAGATGTTTCTGGTTGGGGGCGGGGCAACTACGTGGCACCCGTAGCATCCAGCCATCCACTCAGGTGGATGCCTGCTCTAGTGGTGTTGTGGAGGAGGCCTCTTCTACCTCCTCTACTCCGACCACTACCCAGGAAGAGACAGTGAACGTTCGAGTAGTGACTAGAAGTCAGTCTAGAATGCTGGCTGGGAGACAATTGCATGATGAGAATATGCATGTTAGTGAGTCTGACCCCCAACCGTTTGATTCTGGCTGTTTCCATAGGCACGGAAAACAGCACACACCCACACAAGCTGTCTTCGTGTGCGATAACTACTTTAGAACTGAAAGTCCTGCCTTTGAACATAAAGTCCACTATGGCTGTATCTAGGGTGACAGGCCTACCATCCCACCCTTTTACATCAACTTGCTCACCCGTGAGTTGATCACCATAGACCAGGCATCCGGGCACAATGGAGATCTCTGCCCCAGTATCAGGCACTATTTTACACTGAGACCCATTTACAAACCCTATTACATGAGGGGCTCCATTCCTAACCGAAACCCAGTTAGTATTAAAGGTACAGTTCTTTCTCACTCCAGCCTTTCTGCTATACTCTGATCTAGTATCAGAGTTGCCAGCATCATTACTCCTTTTGGTCGGGCAGTCTGGCGATTTATGGCCGGGCTCATGGTAGGTAAAACAGACAATACCAGATGACTTACCACTAATACTGCTTGACACATTGATACTGTTGCCACTACTACTACTAGACACTTGACTTCTACACTCAAAGGACCAAATATGCCCAAATTTGTGGCATTTAAAACACTCAATAGAACTATTACCACTAGACCTATTATAACGACTACCACTATGAGAGGACCTATCAGGATCAGATATATTGAGAGAGCAAATTTGTTAAGGTCCCGAAAGGAAGTAAATTCTCGCTGGTCCATAAGAGCCCTTTGCGCAACAGGCCTGGACGCTCTGTAAGTGGCACAAGCAAAGAAGAGTAACAACTCATCTTTTCTTCTGCACAACATGTCAACCGAGTCCATTATACTCTTTAAGTGGACATAAGTTTCGAGAGGGTTCATCGATCTGGTAGAGCCAGCAAAGTCAGATGTCAGCTTGATGCCCAGCGAAGTTAAGCTAGAGCCAAGTGCTTCCATAAGAATATCTTTGAGCTGATCATAATCAGTGCCATCACAGTCGAGACCATCAACTATACAGGACGCAGTCTTTGATTGCAATTTCTGGAGCAAGATAGTTTTCCAGCGTCGTCTTGGGCAGCCAATATCACGCAGGTCTGCCTCGAGTTTGCGGATATATTTAGAAATATCAACACCATCCTTATGTGGGGCCAAAGCATTTATTTGCCTTGTCAAATCAGCATCAATTGAACTATCCCTGTGTCTGTCCATAACGAGACCAGACCGACTAAACTCAGTAAACAATTCACGAAACAGAGAACGCATCTCAGGATTAAAGGCACTAGGGTTTGTACTACTACCAGCACTCCCCCTTTCAGCATTACGTTCGTCATCAGACATCATGGGATATGTCAACGATGTATCACTATCCGAAGACTCACCACAAATATTATAGCCAGAGGCTCTAAGGTTATTAATAATTGAAGCAACACAGATTGGTTTAGACTCAGGACAATCAGTACTACCACTCTCACTCTTAGGTGAAGCAAGGGTAAGACAAGAAATATTACTAAGATCAGGGTCAGAATCACTAGCAACAAGGCTATCTGTCAGAGAAGAACTACCGAACAATGGACTAGACTGAACGGGAGTAACAGAACTACGCTCCGAGACACTACTAGAACTATAACTAGGAGGAGAATGGACTACAGTATGAGTACCTGTTTCCGAGGCTGAAGGCTCAACAGACACGGCAGTATTACTACAATCCGATACCACAACCGGCTTCTTGCGTTTACACTCTCTATCCGGTTGCTCCCCATGGGTCATCCAGGTGAACCAAAGGAGGAGATGTCCTACAAGAGACACAACGACAACAGCACAAAATGACGTCCAAAAATGCCAAGTAAGCCACAAAACACTCTGACACAACAAATGACAAAGTGATGATCAACACAGACCGACTAAGGAAGTATAAAACTCAAGCTGCCTGTAAAAAGCACACACAAAACGCCACAAATGACAAACAAAGTGCCACAAAATTAGAACCAATTTGTACACACGAAGTGATAAACACGGAAATTGACAAGTCAACTCACCCGAAATCCAGTAGGCGCCACGTGTAGTGTGCTCCAGATAGGGATGAGGAAGATAATGGCGAACCAGAGGCGATAGGTGAACGAAATCGAGCCGCGACGTAGTCCGAGTTTGAAGTCGGTCAGTAGCAGCAGTCAGACGCACACGTTAGGCCACAGAAACAATCCACCCGAGTTTGAAAGCGGTAGTAGACGTCCAAGTAGAAGCTCAAATCGACAACCGTAGGAAAAGACTCGTTTCCGCACCGCTGCCACCAATTGTGGGTCGACCGTCACTGGCCACAGAGAATCCGAACTGGGTCAGAAGGTAAAGGCTATAAGCCTGAAGGTAAGCCGCCAGAGGTAGAGGAGAAGTTATCAGTTACACTCTGTTACTCATACGCTCTGGTGACCCGCTGCCACCAGAGTTTGCCCAGATAGCTAGCCCTCTCCCTGAAGTCTGAATTCAGTTTAGGGTTTAAACTAACATTGGGGAACTAACTGATACGCATGCGTGTCCTGGCTTATATGTCAGAAGACACGCATGCGCACAAATAATGTGGGATGTGGTCACGGAACATCTGGACACAAAATAAGCACAACACACCATGACATGCGCATACACTGTAGATTACAAACACACACTGTGATTTACTATGCTAATAAATAATTATACATACAACTGTCTCTCAATGACAAAACATCAATGTTCATGAATTCCTCTTCTCTTTGGTCTTCTTCTTTGTCTTCATCTCTTTCTCGTCTCTGTCTCTGTCTCCTCTCCGCCCACATATATGTTGGAAGGTATCGATGCCTACACTACTGTAGCAGGATGGCCTGGGTAGGATCATTTTCCCTCAATACCTACTACATCATTGAGAACTATGTATGGCAATTCCCCCATATTGCAGATATTGTTATTCAAGTGATTTTCAATGGAGTCATTGGTGTAGGACTTGCTGGACTAGTGGTGAGCAGTATTCAGTTGGGATTGCATCAATTGGTAGATGCTTCATCTGTAGATATAGCTTCATACATAAGCTGGTGTACTTAGCTATTTTACCTGGCATCTTCTGTGGCTGCCTTGACAACTGATTGTCTCTGTGGCGATTATGAACAGCCAATATTATTTGCTCTTTCAGTGTCCTTTATGATGACTCTATTAGCAGTGACAGACATTTGTATCAATCATTATCTGATCAAAGAGCCAGTGACTCACAATCCTCTGAAGCTCATCTTCCAAGTGCTCAGATATGCAGTGAAGAACAAGTATCCTCGCCTGAGAAGTGCCTTCACCTACTGGGAAGACAAACCTTACTCCAGAATAGATCTGGGAAAAAGTAAATATGGAGGACCATTTACTACAGAACAAGTAGAAGATGTCAAGACTTTCTTTCGCTTTTTAGCTCTACTTAGCAGCCATAGTCTGGGGAGTTCTAATAGATGGACAAGAATTTGCTTATACATGAGTCATTATCAAGATGGCCTCTTTATTAAATCTAATGACAATTGTTTGACTTTAAAGGACTTTGGGAATTGTATCCAACAAAAAATAGTCAAACACGTTTCCATTTTTACTGTAGTTTTGTTTGCTCACAGCAGAAGAACTGTAAAATACCAAATGCTGCAATCAAAGCAGATTCCATAGAGAAAGTAATACAAACCTATCACTATCCCTCTCATGGAATGGGAGTTTGAGAAATTATAAATTCACTACAGCTTGTTGTACTAAAATATAATGATACTCCATATATTATTTGAGGCAAAATTAACCACACAAAATGCAGGTGAAATTTGTGTCTAGACATATCTTTCATAGACGAGTAGAAGAAGCAGGTAAAGCTGAGTTACGAGTCTGTACTAAATGTATTGGCAATTTCAATGCAGAGGTAAGAAAGCTCACACAACATTAGAGTACCAATGCATATCTGGACTCAAAACAGAATACTGAAACTATTATAATGTAGCCACCTGTTCAGCAATGGGTAAAGTATCAGCTCAAAAATGGGTCTAATTTTGTTTCTTGTAATTGCTATTAGCAAGTGATGGTATCGTTTGAGAAGGAGAGAGGAAGTTCTGTGCAATCAGCAAATATTTGCTGTCAACTACTATGACAAGTATTTAGCACAACTATCTAAATGAATTGACTGGATAGTTATTGTGACTTTTTTGGTCTAAATTTCACAATTAAAAAAATGTTGGACTCACTGAAACTTAAAGAAATTAACAATTTTTAACAGTAGTGTTTAGTAATTACAATGAATTGTCATGTAGCAATTTCTATTTTAGATTAAAGTATTTTTGCTATCTGATTGTAACACACAAATTTGTTTTCTACAAGCAAAATCTCTTTCCATATAATTTTAACATAATGTTTTATTGCTTTTTTGTGGCTACACTGTAAAGTAATACAATTACTATGTGATCAGTTTCAATTACATCATATAGGAAATGCATTCATTGATGTGTTTACCAAGCCATGTTCTATGTCAGTAGATACCTTAGTGATGATTAGGGTTGAATTTATTTATTTTTCATGAATGGTCACATCAGTGCACCATGTGTAGAATTTGAAATTGAAATAAAAATATTAAAACCTTCTCACTTATTTTTAATGCAAACTCACTTTATAGAACAAGCTAATAATTTTGTTTGCTTGAGTTTTGTTGTACAATTTGTAAATAAACTTTAAGAAAAGTCGAACTGTTAATTAAAATTTTAACTTTTCCTTTCTTTTAATTGTGTAATAGAAGGAGGGGGTATGGGGTATAGGGTGCATGATGTAAAAAAAGTGTGAGTAACTGTAGACATAGCTTGTGAAGCAAAGATAAGAAAAACAAACTTCATTAGCTACACTTCACAATTATTGCTACTCATAATAATTATGACTTGTACTACTTATCATAGTTACGAAGTGTTTGAAAGTGTTTTTGCAAGCAGTCCTATGTTTATTACCATGCAATATTGGAACATACAATTTCATTGCTGTTGATGAGCATATTATTCTAATTCTCATAATTAAAAGATAAACAAAAATAGTGAATGATAGTAATTTCATAATTATTCATGTGTGATTGATTTTCATTGGCTGAGACTAGTAGGAGATTTGATTGTTAAGAGAACATTATTATATTTCATTATGTCACATGAATAGGCTTTTGTGGAATTAATTAGTTGTTTATAAATCACAATCCTTACCAATAATTTTCAGTTTCATTTCAGACTTACAAGTTTCAGTGTCAGCACATCATTATAGATGTACTTTTAGTAGCTGGGACAAGCAATGTTATTCAAATGTTCTATTCTTCTAAGCTGTTAAAAAAAAGCAGTAGCTCAATCCATAAAAGTGCATTTACTCGGGATTTACTCAAAACAAAATATATCATCAAAGGGTCATGTTATAACTAAAGTTGAAGATGGAGATCTTTCTTAAGTTTTTGAGATTGTTACTTAATTGTAAATCATTTATGTTACGAGGTTGTAAAACCAAGAGCTCTTTCTTGCTTCTTCTGTGGATGTTTATAGCATACGATGCAGTTTTCTCTTTCCTCCACTTTTCTACCAGCAAGATTTATCACAATTATCTTCTAGCCATTTGTTTTGGTGGGTGTGTCATATCTGGTTGGCTGGCAGATGTGTATATTGGAAGGTATCGATGCATACAATACAGCAGCAGAATTGCCTGGGTAGGAACTATTGCCCTCAATACTTATTACATGATACAGAACTATCTGTGGCAACCTCCCCACATCGCAGATACTATTACTCAGATTATTCTGAATGGAGTCCTAGGTATTGGGCTCGCAGGATTATTCGCTAACAGTATTCAGTTGGGATTAGATCAAATGGTTGATGCTTCATCAACCAAAATTATTTCTTACATCAGCTGGAGTGTATGTATGAGCTTTTTAGCTGATGTTGTAGTGCTATTTTTTCAAACTGGTTTACATAAATGTTTTAGCTTTTCTGTTTCATTAATCTCTGTATCTTTTCTAATGACAGTCCTAGTAATTTCAGATATCTGTTTCAATCACTTGCTAATCAAAGAGCCAGTGACTCACAATCCTCTGAAGCTCATCTTTCAAGTACTCAGATATGCAGTGAAGAACAAGTATCCTCGCCTGAGAAGTGCCTTCACCTACTGGGAAGACAAACCTTACTCAAGAATAGATCTGGGCAAGACTAAATATGGAGGACCATTTACCACAGAGCAGGTAGAAGATGTGAAGACTTTCTTTAGAATCTTAATTCTGCTGTGTGCTTCTATAATATTAATAGCATTTGTTTATGGGAAAGAGAGTATAATACACAGCCAGTTATACCATTATCAGGATAATTCTTTCATTAAACACAGTAACAATTGCTCGACATCTCAATATTTCAAAAGTTACTTGGAACACACAATTGTTTGGGACTTTCCTTATATCACAGTTGTTATGCTAACAGTTCTCTTTGAATTCATATTATATCCTATCATTGACAAGTATATTTACGTAAGGAGGATCAGCAGTTTTAATCGAATGCAAGTTAGTTTAGCAATTCTTATTCTGAGTGAGATAGTGCACTTGTGTATCGAAACTTCTGCTGTGTACACAACAAACAACCAGAACTATACATGTTTGTTCTATGCCTCTTATGACAATCTTAAACACAATAATGTTGTCCAACTGGACTATAAGTGGCTTCTTATACCACAAGCTATTCTTGGTCTGTCTTTGTATCTCACTACCTCAAGTGGTGCAGAGTTTATCATTGCACAGACTCCATACTCAATGAGAGGATTGCTGATAGGCTGTATTTTATCCCTCTTTGCAGCTTCAGTTGCTATATTTCACAATCTGTATTTTTATGTTATCTCCTTGTTGAAAGAAGAAATACAATATATGAAGATGTGTGGCATTTGGTATTATGTAACATCTACTGCATTTGGTATCATTTTATTTTTTTTCTCCTTGATTATTCGAAGGTTATATAGTCCCCGAAGAAGGGATGACAACCTCCATAATCAGCAAATATTTGCAATTAACTACTATGAAAAATACCTCGGATTGTTTACTAGGTAATAGTTATTGTGTGATTGACACTAACATTGTGTGGTAATACTCAATTATTGTCTATTTTTTGATAATGTAAATTTTCTTTCATTATTTTCTTATCTATTCTATTTTTCACATCTTAAAATAATACAATGTACAAGCAGCAATGGCAGTAAAAGCATTCACTTTCTTTCTCATTTTCTCTTGTGCTAGGGCAGCCTATTCAAGGGATATAGCTTTGACTCAATAGAAAGCTACTCACTGATAATGCTGTAGGCTCTCTTTGACATTCACAAAAAGATATTTGATTTAAAAGTTTTAACGAATTAATCGAATGTTCAATCACCATTTTAAATATGCTGGCCAGATAAGATGGAATATTAACGACCGACGACGGTGTGTGTATTCATGAATAATTCATGAGCTTGGTACGGTTTGGTAAAGCATCGTCTCTTTACTGTAGGTAAAGTATCGTCACATGCTGTTTTAACCTCAACTGTCTCCAGTGTAGAACTGGTCTCGCCCACATTGTTAATCTTATCTTCCAATTTTTGTTTCTTACTTGCAGCAGAAGTAAAATCAATATCTGCTATTGGAAGATATTCCACATTAGCAGAAAAGGAGGGCAAAATCCACTTGGTATTGTTGAGTGCACGTTTCCTTCCCTTGTATGCGAAAAAGTGCTTCCAAATAAAACAACACTGCAGCCACATGTGTGCAGACTTCTCCCAATCCTGCCATACAATTACAGTGTCCACAACAGATTTCACCAGTTTTATCAATAATAATCCAGCAGGCTAATGGGGTTGCAGAAAACTTTTGAGAATGTCTCACCTAACCAAATGATCTTAATAATAATAATGAATAACAAAATTGAATAATGGAGGAACCAAATCAACTGGCTCACCTAGTGGAGAGGTAAACGGGTCCAAACCACCAATAAGTTCATTTTGACCGATATCTGTCCTGTGCATTTTCTGGAAGCCCTTCAAGATAAGTTTGCGGTTTGGAGCTGGCCATGCTTCTTACAGTCAAACCTACCAGCTGTACACCAAGATGGCCGATCGGCGCACGCGTGAATGGAATGCTCATTAATGCTCACATGATGGATGGAAGGCGGCGTAGGTATCAAAAAGGAAGGCGGCGTAGGTATCAAAAAGGAAGGCGAAAGTATGGAAGAGAAGGTAAAAGGAGATTAATTGTAACTGAAAAGCAGGCGGAATCGGCGAGGTAAGGCGGTGTAGGTTTATAATGGAAGGGAAGAGAAGGCAAAAAGGCGAGCGATTAATTTTAACTAAAAAGCCGGTGGAATAGACGAGTAAAGGAGGGGGTTAGTTTTCAAAAGAAAGGCTAAAGTGCGAAATAGAAGACAAAAGTTTCTCAAAGTCGGACAGAAATGCAGGAGAGATAGACAAAGTAAAAGGGGGCCCATGACTCAAAAAGAAGAGCTAAGATAGGAGTGGTGGGAGTAGAAGAAAAGCTCAGATAGTTCAGAAACCAATGGTAGAGAATGATAATTGAGCAGGATAACTTGTGCTACTGCATTCTTACTTTGCAATACGTCAAGCGCCACTATGTGGCAGGGTACTTGCTAGTATATAATAATATAGCTTGTTTGGAAAGAATGCAGTAAATGTGACCAACTCAATTTTTTAAATATTATTGTAATACTTCTCATATTTAACGAAACCCTGTATTTCATAGAAGTGCAGACTTGTTTACGGATTTTCTTGAACATTATATCAACTATGTAAGTGTAACATTAAATATCCTATGATTTGAAGATATAATAGTGACGAAACTGGTTTGGAATTAATTGCAGGAATGGAGTGAGAAAATTTTCATGAAACAAAGCCGAGTGAAATTTCTTGCCACACGAGTGTTATTTATCCGAATGCCACAGATTTCCGTGTTATCATAATATGTTATCACTATAGCCAAAGATACAGTTCATTTCTGCAGCTAAGAAAGCCATAATCTTGTACTATATTTTCATCATAAAATTGTTTAGTACATGGAAATAACTCCAGATGTTTCAACATTGTTAGTTCACTCTATATTGCCAAGCTCATTAGCCTTAGCTATAGCAACCTGCCAAACTTGCCACTTTCCTGGTTTTTACATCTAGCTTCCTCTGATCTGGTGTAGCCACTCAACTGGGTTAGAACAACTGCTAAAATATTAGCTGTGGGTGTGGGTAGCCCCTACAACCAACTTTTTATGTGAGGTACCAGTAGTCCTAGTACTAACTACGGAAGTGAAGATATCCAGTGTGGAATAAACCACTTACTACACTTAGTCTTGACCCCATTTTTTTTTCAAATGCTACAGCATTAACCAAGTCTTACGTTGACCTTAGGCTCTAAATTGTGAGATAATTCCTGTTAAATGCATGTTGTTCAACATCCAAAAAGTTGCTGGTTACTATGGTATTGGAACTTGACATGATTTTCTAAACTGTCTTTGTAGAGTTTGAGCACTTGTTTTATTTCTCATAAACGGTCACTTCAGTGCACCATGTGTAGAAATTGAATTAATGCATACTCACTTTATAAAACAAGCTAATTATTTTGTTTGCTTGAGTTTTGGTTTACAATTTGTATACCAGCTTTAGGAAAAGTTGAACTGCTAATATGTAAAACTTTGACTTTTCCTTCCTTTTGAGTGCGTATGGGGAGGAGGTAGGGGTATAGGGTGTGCGATGTAAAAAAACAGTTATACATTATAATATTATGTGTGAGCAACTGTAGACATAGCTTGTGAAGCAAAGATAAGAAAAACAGAATTCATTAGCTACACTTCACAATTATTGGTACTCACAATAGACTTGTACCACTTATCATAATTACAAGGCTATGTGGCTGAGGCTAGTAGTTAGGAGATTTGATTTTTAAGATAACTGTATATATTTCTTTCGTGTCACATGAATAGGCTTTTGCGGGAATTAACTAGTTGTTTGTAAATCACAATCCTTCCTATAATTTTCAGTTTCATTTCAGACTTGCAAGTCTCAGTGTCAACACATCATTATAGATATACTTTTGGTAACTGGGACAAGCAATGTTATTCAAATGTTCTATTCTTCTAGACTATTTAAAAAAGCAGTAGCTCAATCCATAAAAGTGTCTACTAGCGATTTACTCCAAAAAATATATATCATCGAATGTTTATATTATAACTAAAATTGATAATGGAGTTCTTTCTTAAATTTTTGAGATTGTTACCTAATTATAAATCATCTATGTTACCAATTTGTAAACCTAAGAGCTCTTTCTTGATTCTTCTATGGATGTTTATAGCTTACGATGCAGTTTTTTTCTTCCACTTTTCTACTGACATAATTTATCGCAAAATTCTTCTAGCCATTTGTTTTGGTGGGTGTGTCATATCTGGTTGGCTGTCAGATGTGTATATTGGCAGGTATCGATGCATACGATACAGCAGCAGAATTGCCTGGGTAGGAACTATTGCCCTCAATACTTATTACATAATACAGAACTATCTGTGGCAACCTCACCACACTGCAGATATTGTTACTCAGATTATTCTGAATGGAATTGTAAGTGTAGGGCTGGTAGGATTATTGGCTAACAGTATTCAGTTGGGATTAGATCAAATGGTCGATGCTTCATCAACCAAAATTATTTCTTACATCAGCTGGTGCATATGTATGTGCTTTTTAGCTGCTGTAGTAGCGGCAGTTTTTCAAACTGGTTTCTATAAATATTTTAGCATTTCTGTTTCATTAATATCTGTATCATTTCTAATGACAGTCCTAGTAATTTCAGAAATGAGTTTCAATCACTTGCTAATAAAGGAGCCAGTGACTCACAATCCTCTGAAGCTCATCTTCCAAGTGCTCAGATATGCAGCAAAGAACAAGCATCCTCGCCTGAGAAGTGCCTTCACGTACTGGGAAGACAAACCTTACTCCAGAATAGATCTAGGCAAGGCTAAATACGGAGGACCATTTACCACAGAGCAAGTAGAGGATGTGAAGACTTTCTTTCGAATCTTAATTCTCTCTTGTGCTTCTATAATCTTAATAGGATTTGTGTATGGGAGAGAGGGTGTAATATACCACCAGTTATATCATTATCAGCATAAATCTTATATTGAATATAGTAGCAATAGTTTGACATATCAATCTTTACAAAGTTATTTTGAACTCAAAATCGTTTGGAACTTTTCTTATATCACAGTTGTTATATTAACAGTCATTTTTGAATTCATATTATATCCTATAATTGATAAGTATATTTACATACGGTGGATCAGCAGTTTTACTCGAATGCAAGTTAGTTTAGCAATCCTTGTTTTATGTGAAATAGTGCACTTGTGTAGCGAAACTTCAGCTGTCTACAAAACAAACAACCAGAACTATACCTGTTTGTTCTATGCTTCTTATGACAATCTTAAACACAATAATGTTGTCCAACTGGACTATAAGTGGCTTCTTATGCCACAAGCTATTCTTGGTCTGTCTTTGTATCTCACTACCACAAGTGGTGCAGAGTTTATCATTGCACAGACTCCATACTCAATGAGAGGGCTGCTGATCGGCTGTATTTTCTTCCTCTTTGCAGCTTCTGTTTCTTTATTTCACATTCTGTATTACTACGTCACCACTTTGTTGAAAGAAGAAATACAATATATGAAGATGTGTGGCATTTGGTATTATGTGGCTTCTACTGTATTCTGTATTATTTTTTTTTTTTTCTCCTTGATTACTCGAAGGTTATATAGTCCCCGAAGAAGGGATGATAACCTTCATAATCAGCAAATATTTGCAATTAACTACTATGAAAAATACCTCGGATTGTTTACTAGATAATAGTTATTGTGTGATTGACACTAACATTGTGTGGTAATACTCAATTATTCACTATTTTTTGATAATGTAAATTTTCTTTCATTATTTTCTTATCTATTCTATTTTTCACATCTTAAAATAAATACAATGTACGAATACAAAAGCAGCACAAGCAGCAATGGCAGCAAAACAGAATAGAAGCAGTCACTTTCTTTCTCATTTTCTCTTTGTGCTAGGGCTGCCTACTTGAGGGAAACGTACACTCCTATAGCATTGACTCAATAGCAAGCAACTCACTGATAATGCTGTAGGCTCTCATTGACATTCATAAAAATATCTTTGATTTCAAAAGTTTTCACTACAATCACTACTTTGAAATTGCTGACCACGTAGATTGAATTCAACTAGACTTCTAACCGAAGGGGGCTGGATCAGGTGAATTTTATTAGACTGTAGAAGCTAGAACTATGTAGCATAACTAGGCCATAAATTACCATGTGGTAAAGGAGTGATTTCGTCATCACTCAGTGAATAAACTTCATATATTGTGAGTCATAGTATAGATATGAATATAGATATAATGAATTTAAAATTTGCTGTACATTTGAAACCACAAGAAGCAAAAAAATATATATATAATAAATTTGTTTATAATAGTGAGACATATTTGAGACTCTTAAAATATAACAGTCAAAGTTGTCGAGGAGGGCAGTAGTTCCTACCTAATGAAGACTAATATATAAATATACTATAATAGAATAAAAACCTTTAAACTCATTATGTAGATTACACTTACCCACTAACAAATGAAAAACATAATTTGTTGGTGTATTAACTTTTATCATAGCACAGCATAGTCTATTTTGGACTTACACAAATGGTCACTTTAATTTCATGATTCTGAAACTGAAGTAAAAAACGTTGACCTTTTCTCCACTTTTTTTAAAGAAAATTAATTTGAAAGATATATAGTTTTCATGTTGAATGATTTCTTAAGACTTGGGTTTGTATATACAAGAACCAAAACACTGATTGTTGGGGAAAGCCAGCCAGACAGTTTATATAGAAAACCAGCTGACACACCTCCATTCTGATTGAGCATGACAGAAATAACAGGTGCTCAAATCTGGTTGCTGGTTGAGAGTCATCCCAAAAAATATGGGCAAATATTGTTTTAAAATAATGAAAGGAAAAGTGAATCTGTATTAGGGTATACTGCTTTTTATTTGATTATTTACAACAGTGTACTTACGTGGCATCCACACTTACAAGTACAAATGCGCCATGAACTAGGTAAGCACACTGTTCTTGTGCAGCCTGCTCAAGGAGAATTCCGAAATTTGTGAACAGCTATTTTTCATTGACTTTCCATAAATTGAACTTCCAATATTTAATAGCCTTAAGTTGTCACAAATCTCATCTAAACGTAATCTCTCCCAATCAATCATGGATTCTGTTCCAAATCTCCTTCTTTATCCTACAGTAGGATGGACTACATCTGAGGAAATAGCAAAGTGAAATTGAAGTTTCCCTATCTACCTATATACAATAGAGTGTCACATGACCCACACCACAAATAATCCTGCTACTGCTCTCCAAGTTTAGCATCTAGTGAAGCTTCTTTCCTTCCCCCCCCCCCCCCCCCCCACCCCCCCAGGTGTAGCCTCAACTGGGTTACAGCAGCTGTTAAAATATCAGCTGGAGGTGTGGGTAGCCCCTAACCAACTTTAAATGTGGAATAAACCATTTATTACACTCAGTCTTGATACTACAGCATTAAGCAAGTCTTACTTTAACCTTAGGCTCCAAAGAGTGAGATCATTCCTGTGAAAGGCATATTATTTTATAAACTCCCAAAAAGTTGCTGCAACTGGTTACTACGTCATTGAAAATCCTTTACCAGACGTAATTTCCAAAACATCAGTCATTTTTTTGGGGCCGATTAAAGTGCCGCTTGTTAGTTGTCAAGATCTACTGATAGTCAGAATGGCTTTAATATTAACACCAAGGAAGCTCTATTACTTGTGGGAGCTGAGGTAAGTATGTAATATTTGTTGGCTAAAATTAATGGTCAACTGCTATAGTTTGTTTGCATGAAGTAAGCTAAATAAATTATGTAACAATATTGTAGTTATATGTAACTTAACTGGCAGGCTCATTCTTCAAATATTACAGCATTAAGAAAGTCTTACTTTAAACTTAGGGTTCAAATTGTGAGAACATTCCTGCAAAACACGTGTTCTTCAAAAGTTGCAACAACTGGTTACTATGACATTGAAGACCCTTTACTGGACGTAAGTTTAAAAAATCACCATTTCTTGGAGCTGCTAAGTGCCGCTTGTTGGCTATCAAGAGCCACTGGTAGTCAGAATAGCTTCTAAAGAAGCTACCACTACTCGGAGGAAGCTGAGATAAGTACTAATTCCATATTTGTTCGCTAAAATTACAAAAATTTCTCTGGCCTTTTTTTTGTCGCTGTGAGCTTGTTCAAGAGTTATTAGTAACAGAAGTGGTTGGAGTAGCTTAAATTTGATACTACAGAGTTATTAGTACTACTCAGGAAATTAATGTAAGAAAGTATTTCTGTATTTATTGGCTACAATTAATGGTCAACTGGAATATATAAAATTTGGGCATCATGTAATAAAAACTTCTTCAATAACAATATTGTAGCTCGCTATTTGTGCTCAAGCACACCATTAGTAATTATCATTGGTGAGCGAGCAAAGCCAGCAAGATACTTTCAGTGGTAACACAATTAATAATCGGGGATGTTTGTTTTGTTTATAAATGTGTGGACGTACGTATGTCATTTTGTACTTTGACCCTAATGTTTTTGTGTTTGCTTCGTGGTCTACCCTTTTCCATACCTCCACTAAACAGTATCTTTTCTTTTAGCAATCCCATATCATTCAAGGAAAATAATTGTCTACCCTTTCATATTAGGTAGTATGATACATTTGCACACTGAAAAGTTTGAAGCATTTAATAACAATTATGTCTTTAGAAGAATTGCTATGGTACATTGTACTTAACAGTAAATAATATTTAATCACACTGATAGCTATACTCTCAAGCTACAATTCCACTCAAACAGTCAACTTTGGTACAATTAACAATGCATGCTGTACCTGGTACAAGTATTAAGTCAACCTAACCGCAGTTTTTGATCAGCTCTAGTATCTATACACATAGTACCACTATCATGCAGATCATGTTTGAAAGGGAAAGGAAGATGTTTGGATATGGGGGTTGGGACTCCAAGAAAATGTTTTTTTCTGTTTAAGGTGTTCATGTGACTAATAACCCTCTTGCGCATGCACGCTGAGGGTTAATGACGACATGTTTAGAACTGTGACCCCCTTTCCTATGCCACTCAATATGTCATTTTGTACTTTGACCCTTGCATTTTAGTGTTCGCTTGGTGGCCAACTCTTTCCCATATTTCACTAAACAGAATCCTCTAGTTTATCAATTTATATACATAGGAAATTTAACTGTTTACAATTTGAATTAGGTGGTCTCTGGCATGATCTAAATGTTGCAGGACACAGTTAAGTCCTACAAATTTACTTGACTTTAGGGGCAATGGTTATCTTTGTTATCACATTGTTTATTGTAGTATGCCTTACGCAATATGATGTTATTCTTACCTAAAAGTCCATTCAACAGAACACAATGTAAGTCTTATATTGGTATATCCAGCACATAAGTGTGTGTGTGTGTGAACATTTTGCATATAACTGCTACTGCTAAGCTAAAGAATAGCATTTAAAACAATTAGCTGCCATTTTTTAGCCTCCACCAGTTTCTCCTGCAGTAAATAAGTGATTCAAATCTGTGCCATAATTTCTTGTTTTCAAGTCACAAAAAGTTGCTATAGCTAAGTGGTTATTGAAAATCCTTTACCTTACATATTTTTTTAAAATCCTCCATTTTAGTAGCTGGGTGCTTGTCAGAAGCTACTGGTCCGATAGTCTGAACAGCTTAATTTAAGCTGCTATTACTCAGGTAAGGCAGCTGCTATTACTCAGGTAAGGCAGCTGCTATTACTCAGGTAAGGCAGCTGCTATTACTCAAGGCAGCTGCTATTACTCAGGTAAGGCAGTAATTCCATATTTTGTTAGCTAAAATAAATGGTCAGCAAGTACATACTAATACTAGGTGACTGTCTCTAGCATACTTAGCCTTTCTTATGAAAACAGCATTTACTTCTACCATTTCATTGCACTAGCTACATATTGACTTGCGAGTTACATAATGACATAATTGCTACTACACCAGTAAATTATTCTTTGGGTCTTTGTGTAATAGCTAGCTGACTACTCTATAGAAATCCTGAGGATTCGCACCTATGACAATTCATTGGGGAATAGAATGTATAGTAGTTGTTTATGCAACAGAACTATTCACTACAATTTCCAGTTTCATCATTCAGGCAACAAGTTTCAGTCTCATCACATGATTGCCGATAAATGTCTAGTAATTGGGACAGTAATGTTATTAAACTGCTTCATTGTACTAGACTATCCAGGAAATCATCTTATAGATCAATCCATATAAGAACCATTTTAAAGATTAACTAAGAAAATATTAGATCAAATGTCAATATCATAGCTTAATTAGTAAGCAGTTCGTTTTTAAATTATGAGATTGTTACTTAATTGTAAATTTTCTACGTTACACGTTTGTAAGAATAAGATCTCTTTCTTGATTCTTATGTGGATTTTTATAACTTACTATGCTGTATTCTTCTTCCACTTTTCTACTGATATTTATCGCAAATATCTTGTAGCCACTGGTTTTGGTGGGTGTGTCATATCTGGTTGGTTGGCAGATGTGTATATTGGCAGGTATCGATGCATACGATACAGCAGCTGAATTGCCTGGGTAGGAACTATTGCCCTCAATACTTATTACGTGATACAGAAATATGATCTGTGGCAACCTTCCAAAACTGCAGATATTGCTACTGAGATTATTCTGAATGGAGTCCTAGGTGTGGGGCTGGCAGGGTTACTGGCTAACAGTATTCAGTTGGGATTAGATCAAATGGTTGATGCTTCATCAACCAAAATTATTTCTTACATCAGCTGGTGCATATGTATGTGCTTTTTAGCTGCTATAGTAGCAGCTGTATTTCACACTGATTTCTATAAAAGTTTCAACGTTGCAGTTTCATTAATCTCTGTATCTTTTCTAATGACAGTCCTAGTAATTTCAGAAATGAGTTTCAACCACTTGCTAATCAAAGAGCCAGTGACTCACAATCCTTTGAAGCTCATCTTCCAAGTGCTCAGATATGCAGCAAAGAACAAGTATCCTCGCCTGAGAAGTGCCTTCACCTACTGGGAAGACAAACCTTACTCAAGGATAGATCTGGGCAAGGCTAAATATGGAGGACCATTTACTACAGAGCAAGTAGAAGATGTGAAGACTTTCTTTCGAATCTTAATTCTCTTTTGTGCTTCTGTTATCTTGATAGCATTCGTGTATGGGAGAGAAAATTTAACATACCACCAGTTATATCATTATAAGGATCATTCATTTTATGAATACAGTAGCAACAGCTTGAGGTCTAAATATTTACGAAATTACTTTGAACGCACAATCATTTGGGACTTTTCTTATATCACAGTTGTTATATTAACAGTCATCTTTGAATTCATATTATATCCTATCATTGACAAGTATATTTACGTAAGGAGGATCAGCAGTTTTAATCGAATGCAAGTTAGTTTAGCAATTCTTATTCTGAGTGAAATAGTGCACTTGTGTATCGAAACTTCAGCTGTCTACAAAACAAACAACCAGAACTATACCTGTTTGTTCTATGCCTCTTATGACAATCTTAAACACAATAATGTAGTCCAACTGGACTATAAGTGGCTTCTTATACCACAAGCTATTCTTGGTCTGTCTTTGTATCTCACTACCTCAAGTGGTGCAGAGTTTATCATTGCACAGACTCCATACTCAATGAGAGGATTGCTGATCGGCTGTATTTTCTTCCTCTTTGCAGCTTCTGTTTCTTTATTTCACATTCTGTATTACTACGTCACCACTTTGTTGAAAGAAGAAATACAATATATGAAGATGTGTGGCATTTGGTATTATGTGGCTTCTACTGTATTCTGTATTATTTTTTTTTTTTTCTCCTTGATTACTCGAAGGTTATATAGTCCCCGAAGAAGGGATGATAACCTTCATAATCAGCAAATATTTGCAATTAACTACTATGAAAAATACCTCGGATTGTTTACTAGATAATAGTTATTGTGTGATTGACACTAACATTGTGTGGTAATACTCAATTATTCACTATTTTTTGATAATGTAAATTTTCTTTCATTATTTTCTTATCTATTCTATTTTTCACATCTTAAAATAAATACAATGTACGAATACAAAAGCAGCACAAGCAGCAATGGCAGCAAAACAGAATAGAAGCAGTCACTTTCTTTCTCATTTTCTCTTTGTGCTAGGGCTGCCTACTTGAGGGAAACGTACACTCCTATAGCATTGACTCAATAGCAAGCAACTCACTGATAATGCTGTAGGCTCTCATTGACATTCATAAAATATCTTTGATTTCAAAAGTTTTCACTACAATCACTACTTTGAAATTGCTGACCACGTAGATTGAATTCAACTAGACTTCTAACCGAAGGGGGCTGGATCAGGTGAATTTTATTAGACTGTAGAAGCTAGAACTATGTAGCATAACTAGGCCATAAATTACCATGTGGTAAAGGAGTGATTTCGTCATCACTCAGTGAATAAACTTCATATATTGTGAGTCATAGTATAGATATGAATATAGATATAATGAATTTAAAATTTGCTGTACATTTGAAACCACAAGAAGCAAAAAAATATATATATAATAAATTTGTTTATAATAGTGAGACATATTTGAGACTCTTACAATATAACAGTCAAAGTTGTCGAGGAGGGCAGTAGTTCCTACCTAATGAAGACTAATATATAAATATACTATAATAGAATAAAAACCTTTAAACTCATTATGTAGATTACACTTACCCACTAACAAATGAAAAACATAATTTGTTGGTGTATTAACTTTTATCATAGCACAGCATAGTCTATTTTGGACTTACACAAATGGTCACTTTAATTTCATGATTCTGAAACTGAAGTAAAAAACGTTGACCTTTTCTCCACTTTTTTTAAAGAAAATTAATTTGAAAGATATATAGTTTTCATGTTGAATGATTTCTTAAGACTTGGGTTTGTATATACAAGAACCAAAACACTGATTGTTGGGGAAAGCCAGCCAGCCAGTTTATATAGAAAACCAGCTGACACACCTCCATTCTGATTGAGCATGACAGAAATAACAGGTGCTCAAATCTGGTTGCTGGTTGAGAGTCATCCCAAAAGATATGGGCAAATATTGTTTTAAAATAATGAAAGGAAAAGTGAATCTGTATTAGGGTATACTGCTTTTTATTTGATTATTTACAACAGTGTACTTACGTGGCATCCACACTTACAAGTACAAATGCGCCATGAACTAGGTAAGCACACTGTTCTTGTGCAGCCTGCTCAAGGAGAATTCCGAAATTTGTGAACAGCTATTTTTCATTGACTTTCCATAAATTGAACTTCCAATATTTAATAGCCTTAAGTTGTCACAAATCTCATCTAAACGTAATCTCTCCCAATCAATCATGGATTCTGTTCCAAATCTCCTTCTTTATCCTACAGTAGGATGGACTACATCTGAGGAAATAGCAAAGTGAAATTGAAGTTTCCCTATCTACCTATATAAAATAGAGTGTCACATGACCCACACCACAAATAATCCTGCTACTGCTCTCCAAGTTTAGCATCTAGTGAAGCTTCTTTCCTGCCCCCCCCCCCCCCCCCCCCCCCCC
>WLWD01000946.1_pt1 | contig 158774 bp, 120 predicted proteins | sample 6712731 | NCBI WGS metagenome assembly WLWD01 (sample SAMN12718690, study PRJNA576275) | sponge metagenome | isolation source: marine sponge | host: Mycale hentscheli | place: New Zealand: South Island, Marlborough, Capsize Point | collected 2014-11-01
AACTTGATAATTGTGATGACAACGCCTTTTCTATTCACTAATTATACTCCTCTCCGGAGGGGAGAAGTGTTTCCAGTCGACACCGAAAAGGTGTTCTGACGGCACATAATTGGTGATTGATTGAGTATGAGACTGCAGCAAACGGTACTACTCAACAGTATAAGTGACAGTCTTGGAAGTTGTGGGTTTATCTTAGGTCAGTGGCTAGAGCACTGGTGGTTACAGCCAGGGGTCATGGGTTCGATTCCCTGGCGACAACTGAGATTTTTTTCACATTTTACATTTGCTTCTCTTTAGTAAAAAGGTTGAAATTTATATACTTGTTCTTGATAGCATGACTTCATAGCCAATGATTTTGCCTGAAACACATTGTGATCAATAACATTTTAACACCCATGTAACCAGAATACAATATAATTTAATTCAGATTTTGCCGCTTATATGCTATACAACTTAAGACTGCTGGCTATCTTTAAACTTTTCTCACACATAAGAGCAAACTACAAATGCTACTCAGTAATAAATCTAACGAATCAGTTTCCCAGGAAACCAGACTTAAAAGTACCAGCAATGTTGCTATCAAGCGCTCTGCCACTGACCTGACAACCAAACACTCCAGAGCGTTTGTGCATTATACAAGCGGTCCTGGGTTCGATTCCCGGTGGCGACCAAATATTTTTAATTCTGTATTGTTTAAATAAACCTGTGAAAGAGAGAGAATACATCTAATGAGTAAAAGAAGGCTGAGAAAGAAATTGTGAAGTAAAAAAAAATTGTCACGCTTTGTAGAGAAGATCAAAAATACCATTCTACAAGGTTCAGATCTTGTGGTGAGTCTTGACTGCAATATATTTTGCATACAAAGATACTTTGTATGAGCTAAGGCCAGGTGCACCAATGGGCTCTCCTTTATCTCCAATAATAGCTGACATTTACATAGAGTTTTTAGAGATCATGGCCCTTGATAAAGCAGACCTTAGTATGGCCACATGGAAAAGACACCTTAAGCAACTTCCTTCAATATATGAATTCAGTGAGACCATCCATCCAGTTTACAATGGAAACAGAACACAACGGATCTTTAGCCTTTCTAGATGTTCATGTAAGCAGGAAAGACAGCACCTTAAGCACTTCTGCATTCCTAGGATAAAAACAGGGATAGTGCAATGCCTCAAACACAGGGCCCATGCATTGAGCCATCACGAGTTTACAGTCAGAATCTGATCACCTACAAAAGGCTTTCCTTTCAAATGGCTATCCCAAACAGTTGATCACACGATGCCTTCACAAGAAGAAAGTACAACCACCAGTAACATCAGACAGATCCATTCCAGAAAAAAAAGACAAGAAATTCCTTGTTCTACCATATATCAAAGGCCTAAGTGAAAAAATTGAAAGATCAACCAGAAACTTCACTTCAAGTAGCTTTACAATCACAAAGAAAGTATATTGATGAAGGTAAAGGACCAACCAATCCCTGAGAAGGTGAAAGGTGTAGTATACAGTGTAAACTGTTCGTGTGGTCGTACCTACATCAGGGAAACCGGCAGGACACTTTAAACATGTCTCAAGTAACATAAGAGGGCCGTCAGATTGGAACAACCAAACAATGATATTGCAGTTGCAAAAAAAACACTGGACATCATATTAATTGGGACAGTGTTAAGATAACATGCAGAGAAGAACATTAGCACAAGAAGAAGATCATAGAAGCTTTGTGGATCACTCTCTCTACATAATACATATAAAATTTACGTGATGGGGCTATAATTGGAGATGTGTACACAAACAGCAATTTACAAATAGATTAACCAAAAGAACCTATTAAACCTTCTTCACCCACTACCCATTATGGGATGGCAAAACCATAAAATATGCATTTTGATTTTGAGTGGAGAATTATACAAATTGAGAAAGCTTCATTAGTGGGTGGGGTAAAAAGTGGAACATTTTTTTCTTTTTAGTGGGGGGGGGGGGGGGGGGGGACAATTCTGTTTTGGGGAAGGGAAGGAGTCTCAGTGTTTCATCTTTTTAAAATCAAACATGTGCAGGTAGTATGCATAATAAAGTCAACGTTTGTTCAATTATACAATAGCCACAGTTAATAAACAAAAGAATAAAGATCTTAGGGTGCTAGTAACACTTTAAAATATGTGAGCCAACACTTTAAAATATATGAGCAATTATCTAATGTAGTTGACTTTTGAAAAAATTAGAGAATGTTTCAGACTTGAAGTCCTTTTCATCAGCTCATAATAGAATGAACAAAGTGATGTGACACAGCTACATAGGGTTAAAGATGGTGGTGATGTGTGATGGTGTAAAATGGTGTAAAATGGATGAATGGTAGCCACTAAATTGAATGGAGAATAAGTGAATGGCTAACTGCTAATTAGATAGAGAATGGGTGAATGGTTGAGATGTAAGTATGTTAATTATTTCTGTGATGAGAGTTCCACAAGATCTATCTGCAGGCCTTGGTCCAGGTTCATTGTGTTGTCGGTTCTCTGGGAGGGGGGAAGAGAGAGAGTTCAGCACTACCTTGTTCCTTATTAGACTAATACATGTCAACATTTTATTTACTTTCTGTATATGTTTATGCAGATCTGAGGAGTTTGTAGGTTGTGCTCCATTGTTATGTTCTAGTCTAAAGGACTGGCGATATTCAAGAATTATTTTTGAGAATATATTAAGTATATTTTCAGCTATGGAGTTCAATGACAAGTAAGTCAGCTAATAATTTAGAATATAAAGACACACACACATGTTAAGCAAATGATCTTCTCTTTTTACTATGTGTATAGCTAATAAAATAATATTTTGTGTAATGGTAGTGGCATACATTTTTACTTCGAGTTGTTTACTCACACGAGCTAAGTTTAACATCATGAGCTAGGTGGTAAGCTGATTTGACTACGGAGTAGAACTTTGCGATAATGTTCTCTTTCTAAAGTGTCTTAGTGTGAGCTTTAGAAAGGAATATCACGTACCCACATTAACAGGGCCTATGTATTGATAGCAAGTGCTTCCATAAACAGATACATATGCTTGAATGCAAGTAAAGCTGAAGTTAAATCAATACCTAATTTTAACCAATGACAGTTATTGCTGTTTGAAAAATTTTGAGGATTTATATCCTATGACTAAAGTGCTCAGTATTTAGACCAACCTAGCTCCTTAGGACATAGGCTGCACATCCTGTCAAGAAAATAAGAGCTGAAAGTGAATTTTAGTAACCAGACATTAGCATGACCTGAATTTAATGCTATACAGGAAAAAATTTCATTGCATATAGATAATTTTAAATTTATTATAAATGTATTATATAATGTGTCTAGGACTAGATCATTCATCTTCAAGGAGTGCTTTTCACTTGTTAATGATGACAACATAAAGAGGGTTTGTTGGCAAAGACTTGTGACATTTTTGTGCTCTATGGCAAGAGAAGCTGAGATATTGGAACTTCTTTCTCATTTAAAAAATACAAGTATTGATGTTGAGGTTAGTGTATTTAATTTGTATTTATTTGTTTTTAATTTATTATTTGTTTGCTTTCTAGACGGCACTAGTCCTCCTTCAAAATACCAAGTATATTACGGGATATTTTAACAATTGTAATGTTGAAGATCCTTTAATAAATAGTCTGTGGGCTATATTTTTAAATAAAACGCAGGAGAAAAAGCTATGCAGCAGAATTTGTGGGTCCTCTTTTCAAGATACAAGGTGTGCATACATCGTGATATCATTGTTTTTACTTTTACTTATGACGATAGATGTATATTACTCATTTAGGCTTGTTTATCATATTGAATATCTTCAGATTATTATTTTTTTACCTACTTATTCAAAAGTTTCTAAATCGACTACTATTTAACTGAGGCTACTATCTGTGTAATACATAGGTATAATGCGTACATTTAATTTACAACTTTTGATGCTTAACTTTACTATTCTGTGGTTTGTCTCTCTTGTTATTACAGTAATAGTCATCTGTTATGAAGATGTCTACTATTTTGTATGGTAGTTCTGTTTCTCCTTTTTTCAGTTAGGATAATATTGAAAGTTGTTTTACTATCAGTTTTGAATTTTACTGTTGACGTTTTGCATTATTTAGGCTTTGCCCCAAGGTGCTGTGGAGCCAAGATAAATATCACATCCTTTTGAGAGTGCAACTTAGCTGTCTTCATGTAACCGTTCAAATTTATGGAAAGTCTTTACTGTTTAGGTATGTTTTTTGTTCCTTTAGTCTTGGTCTAATATTCGACGACCATTTTTGTTACCATTTATTTAATGTTTCGTGATCGTTTTAATTTTTTAGGTTCTAATATAACTAAGTAACAAATTTATCATGAAATATAATTGTATTAATCATGAAAAAAAAGGTCTATTTATAATATGTTAGTTGTATGAGCCTATAATGCACACGTGTTTAGTAGTTGTTGTTTTTTGTTGTTGTTTTGCTCATCTGGTTTGTGTCAGCCTATTGCAGCTTTTAATAGTTCATACTTGCCAACTATCTCGAAAGCTACGGGACAGTCCCAGATTTATCACCCAGCCATTCTCCCATAATGGAAGTGTACTCTTTGTATTGTTTGTCCCAGAAATTGGTGAACTTCATATCTGTTTACTATACATGACCTGCGAAGATGTTACCTGTCTAATCCAGACTCACTAATGCTTCCACTTTTCTAAAAAATAATTTGTTCAGAATTTACAAATTGGATGTTCATTTGACTCAAAAATTGTTAATTTTTTTCATGAAATATATATTCAATTGGAAGTTGCAGCTCAACTTTTAATCAGTCATTGGCGACCAATAACTATTGTCATTGGTTCATTATATTACATTAATATGTTTTTTCTCACTATTGTCATGAAGTTCAGCATAGGCAGGAACTATTGCAATTTCTAATAACACTAACTTGGTTAAAAATGTAGTTTTAAACTGTTATTGTTTCTTTGTAATTGATGTGGTTTTGGGTGTGGTCTGGGGTGTGGCTTAGTGTCCTTGAACTACAATTTGAAAAATTCACAACTCTGATAGTACTACTAAGTGTGTGAAAAGAAAATTTAATTTGAAAATCAATATTTATAATAAAAACAGGTGATTATAATAAAATTATTGTCGAAAATGAACAATAATGTGATATCTACTTCATCCAATTTCCTATAGTAATTATTACAGTAACATGTTTTGGAGATTTATAAAGACGTTGAGATTCTGTATAATGTACTTATGGCAAATTTGCATAACAAATAGTGGAGTGTATTAAATGTTCAATGTTATATGTGTGCAAGATTTGTGTGTATTTCACCCATTTGAAGTTACAAATTCCCATCTACTGTTAAGGAAAACATGCACTTATAAAACAAAAAAAAATGCATAAATGATAAATATAGACGATAAATATAGATTTTTGAGTGGGTAATTTACCGTCTGATATGTATGTATGTATGTTGTATGCATATAAATATGTGTATTGCTATCATGCTCTCTTGCTGACTGGGGTTAATATTTGGAACATAAAATCTTGATACATTTACTTCGTTCTTGTGGTATAGATCAAGGATGTCAGAAACACATGAATTTAAAATCACTTTATTTGGTTTTGTATCAGCCAATGTAAGTAACATGTAAATATTGCCAAAAAAAATTGAGTTCACAAATTGTTAGGAATTGGTTTGACATAAGAATTATAGTAATTTCTCTGTTGTACTAGGACTATACAGTCAAGTATTTGATGTCTGAAGTCTTGATAAAGTTAAAGAAAACTGATATTGTTGAATGGCCACGTTTGATACAATCAAAAGGGAAAGTATCTTTTATATCTTATGATGCTTTTACGCTTGTAGATTCAGGTGAGCTGTTTTAGTAGAAATAAGCTTGAATTAGTATCACTATCTACACTTATGCAGATCAGGATGGATTAATTTCATTTGGTACTTCTGAGCATACCCATTTACATGCTGAAGACTTCCCACTTCCGTCTGGTTTAAGCTCAACTGAAGAGGTTACCAGTTTAGATGAGAGTTCTGGAGATGATGAAATTGGTGACATGAAATTTCTGTGTGATGATGCATAGTTCAATTTTGGTTCATCAACACTGAACTATTGAATGTGAATCATGTATTTATATCTTAATGTTTTTTCATTGATAAGTAGTAGAACATTGACAGAAGCAAGAATACAAAAATAACATTCAAATACAAAAATAGCATTGGTTTTGAAGTAACTACAGTTATGACCATATTCTAATACAAGTTAACAAAATAATGAGAAGTTTATTTGAACTTTGTAAATGAATGACGTTAATGTGGTTAGCAATGGCTAATAGTATGATCACAGTAAGCACGAGAATGAATAAGACTTGCTCGAGCATGTTCACATCAAAAAAAATAATAGTAAAATTAAAAAAACCAAAACAAAACACAGCAACAAAAAACAACTTTTGGGGTAGATATTTTATGCCTTGTATATTTTAGCTATTTATACCCACTGCCCAAGGTTGCTGTCCATCTGTTGGTCTGCATCAATGTCTGTGGCTGGCATGTTTTCTAAATACTCTGGGTGTAATGGCACCTTGACTGATGGAGTTCCAGTGTCCATTCCATCATCAAATTCCATCCCAACATCTGAACTGTAAGGCATGGCAGTTACTCCTAATCCAGAGTCATGAGAAGCCTGGCGAATATGATTATTGCTTGATAGATAAGGGTCATTATAGAGGCTTGGGGCACGATTGACTTCCATTGGTTGTTGTTGCTGCAAGATGTCAGGCTGGCGATGTGCTTCGTATGGAATTCTTCCTTGCATGGCACCCATGCCACCCTGGTGATGATATCCAGGGTATACTTGCTGACCAATACGAGGAGGAACACCAGCAAATGAGTGCGAATGGTGGTGGTGGGATGCTCCAGGATGAAACCAGCTAGTGGTACGGTTTTTATGGTTCACGTAGTAAGATTCCCCGTCAGCAGTATATGCTTTCTGCCATCCATCAGGTAATGGTACAGAATCAATAGACTGGTTCGAGCCACTGTTTTGTTGATGAAGTGCTTGATGCATTGAAGGTTGTTGATATGGAGGCATGTGAAGATGAGGAGAATGCACTGGAGCTCGACCCATTTGAACAAGTTTTCGTGGATCTTCCCAAGTGGTGGTTTTGTTGTTGTGACTACAAAAAAAAAAAAAAAAAAAAAAGACAAAAGACAAATAAAATGTTTCTAACATTTGCAAGCTGTTATTTGATAACTGATACAAAGACCAGTTCTAGAGCTATTACTGTAATTCATACACCTGTACTTGGGCAACTCCTACAATCTTGCTATCATAACTTTGTGGGAGTCCTTCTTAGGTATCTCTAAGTAACAGCTGCAAAAAAGCTTACTCAAATTTCTACTGAGGAAATGGTGGTCACACATAGATCACACAGACACTCAAGTTATAGCAGCTGTAATGAAGCGTACAACTAGTACTTTTAGGACTGACTGTGTATGACAAGTTTTCATGGAATAATTCGCTGTACTATTATGCAAACTTTCCTATTAAAACTTGCCAGGGAGATAAAGTAGCTAGAAAGATAAAATTGAATTTAGCTTGTAAGAACCATTTTTAATAGTTGTTACATTAATATTGAAACTACTTAGTCTGTAATTACCTAATTATGGTTTTTAAAGCTTCACTAAGTTGTCATATCCACATTGACAAAAGCTTCATATTACCCTTGTGTTTGAAACATTACAGGCTGTATAAATAGACTTTTAGTAAATAATTTCTTATCAAGTCTTTTCTTTGATAAAGTGGTATCCTTGTTATTGCTTGTAGTGCTAAATGGTGATTATAAGATATTTTCAATGAATGACTTGATATTAGGGACAGGTTAGTGGGTGTTTGTAGCAGCATATGACTACAATCAATTATCAGCTTGCTTATATTGTTAGCTTTAATATTGCAGTTTAAATTAATTAAATGTCCAAGGATTATCATTATGTACACCAAATAACACTAATTTCCACTTTATTTTAGCTAAGTTGTTAATCATGTACTAATTTAAAAGCTGCAAGTTTATGTAGATGAAGTTACTTACTCTATGAAATAGGATATTCCATCTGGTGTTTGAGCTTCCTCCCATCCAGGAGGTATTTGCCCTTGAACATTATTATCCACTGAGTACTGTCTATGGCGAGTGTCGCCGATTGATGCAGGCATAGAAATGGATCTGTTATGATGAGCTGGCAAACTAGATACTCCAACAGGCCCAAACTTGCTTGGGTTAAAAAAAGAATCGGGGAATTGTCTTTGAATCATTGGAACGTTCTCGGGAAACTTCTTTCCCGGCGGCTTGACCGGAGGTGTAGTAGTTTCATTCAAGACGTCGAATAAAGCTTCAAGATGAGATTTTGAGTTTGGATCTTCATGTATTACCGGTTTTCCTTCAGAGAACTCCTCTTTAGAGTTTAAGCCCACGGCACTCATTGTGTTGACAGGGTATTAGAATCGAGCGGCCCACTAATATGATTACGTATCTGATTTGCCAAACATAAGGTTAAGAAATTCTGGTGGCCCCAATCTACAGTTGGCGTAGAATACTAGACCCTGGCCGTCCGCGACACACAATTGACAGAAGACAAAATGTTACCGTCGGTATAAGCTCCACACTCGTTCAGATCAAAGACACAATTGAGCTTTAGTGGTTTGTGATGTCACATTCGCGTAATCCGAACACTCTCCGTATTCTAAACGTACACGTACCATACCAAATTGACCGAAGTTATCCCATATAATACTTATGCCAAATAGGTAATGGGTGTGCTTCAGTGTTAATGATCCAATTATCAATGTTAATGATACTAAAATCATCAGTAAATAAAAGAAAAAAATATTTAAGAGTTTCTGCAAGGAAAAAAGACTCCATTTTGTCCCTGAAGTCAGGGTTCTTTGGTTCCATCACATTGTTAATAGATGAATATCCCCCACCACCAATCTTTGTATAAGTTTCAAAGGCCTGGAAAAAGAAGATAATTAAAATGGGATTATTACATTTTGAATAAAAAATGAAAGGTAAACAAATTATATATACTTGTGATTTACTATAGAGAAATTATGAATTAAAATAATCCATCCAATTTATCACTTTTTTCTTACACTAAGAAGTCCACTACAACAATTCATTGCTAAGTAGGGGGAAAAAATTCATAGATCAATACCTGAAATATTTTCCAACCCCAACTGCGATAAGTTTCATTTTTGGTGATGCGATAAAAGTAAAACAATGATTCTATTGTTTCAGGTCTGAGCAGATTATGGCGATCAAGAGGCTACAAAATAGCATAAGATCACAAATTTAAAACAATATACAAGGACATTAACTTACTTTCACATATATATCTTTAACGGCTTCTGATGACATGTTAAAGTGTACAATTTCAGGACTAAGTCCCGTGGGCATAAATTCATACATCAGATAGCAAGTGTACATGAGCTGTTCTGCTAAGTCCATATATTGTGAAGAATCACCATGGTAAATTCCAAGAAGCAGGGTACCAGGAAGATAGCATACCAAATGATCCTTAAAAAAAATAATACTACTACTACTACTAATACTAATAACAATAATTGCATTTTCAATTGTGGATCATGCATTTGATCTGGCTACAGGTGAGAAAATTGGCAGGTGACTGCATCTTGATGAAGTGTATAATTTTACATTAACCACACTTACCATCTTTGGATAAAACTGTCCAGATTGCAATTCTTCACCAATGAAGGTCAGTTTAGAAGGACCAGACTTTCGCAGGAGGTGTTTCTCTACTCCAGCCATAGCTTTTTTAAACCACTTCAAAAATCTACATAAGAGAGAGAGAGAGAGAGAGAAAAAAGAAGAAATAATAGTAACACAAAATATGTTGTCATTGTCAGGTCAAACCTAAGATTCATGTATTTAGATTACATAACCTCATTTATTGTGTATTGAACTTAGTCCAACTGTGCTCCCATATCACTTGGTGTCACGGTTATTACACTGGGTTATTACGCCCTCCCAGGTTGTACCATAGTTTGTGCTCTGTACACTTAAAAAATTTTATTTATTAAATATCAAAGAAGATCATATCTGATTGGCCATACATATTTACACTTGTGCCTGTGGCACTCTTGTAAATACTAAGCCAACAAACTCATAAAAGAATAATATATATGTACATGGAAGACAAACAACAAAGGCCCAGCATCATCAATAGTCAAGTACATAGCTAAATACTTGCAATACTATGAAGTTAATTTTAGATGAAATTATAAAAGAATTAAAAAGTTTGATATCCTGCTACTACGTGTGCCTACCAATTTTTATGATGCATACACAGCTAATTGACAGTTGTAGGCAGTATTAGTTGTTGTTGTTTTTTGTTTTGTTTTTCCAAAAAGAACCTCAGGAGGGGACCATGAATGTCTCATTTGCCACCTCATTATCTTATGTATTTGCCACCTCTTAAGAAACCATTATGGTCTTATTTGCCACCTCTTTTATAGTATCTCTCTCCCCCTCTCTCCACAGCACTTATAATCTGGTCGCTCATATTCTTTTTTGTTAGTTCACCACTAGAAGGCCCTCCTATGAATTTATTATATTAAGAGGGGAAAATTTATCCTTGGTCTCAGTTTATATATGTATGTCTGTGTAAAATGAATAAAAAAGGGTATATAAATAAGTGAAAAAAGTGGGTATGGGGGGAGGTTTTAACAGAGCTTACAATTCCTCATTTCTGGTTCAATTAGTTTAGCACATTTCTGCCTCTTGTAACATTGTATCCTCCTCTAATTGTTACCCACTTTTCCATTCTATGCTGAAAGTGAAAGAATTGAGTTCATTCTTTAGTACCTTTATATCATGTACGCACCAGGAGAGTTGCATTCCTATGCTATTCAGTTAATTTATAGATTAACAGTAAAAGGAAGTATGCAAAGTAGACATTTCACCTTTGATTAGTATAGTTTTATATTGATCAATACCAATTTTAAAAACTTTCTTGAAAGGTTTTATAGATGTTTCATGGGAGTAAAATAGAGATCACTATATAGTATAAAATTGCAAGAGATGCTCGCTGGAAAGTGGGTAAAACTACTATACGATTATTCACTAATCTATATAATAATACGCTTGTGTGTCAGTAACGACGACGACATGAGCTTTGTACAGTTTGGTAAAGCATTTGTCACATTATGGTAGGTCAGTAGAACGTGCTGGTTATTTCTAAAAAGCGGGTGCAATCGACGATGGAAGGCGGCATAGGTTTCAAAAAGGAAGGCGAAAGTATGGAAGAGAAGGTAAAAGGTGATTAATCAAAACTGAGAAGCGGACGGAATCGGCGAGGTAAGGTGGTGTAGGTTTAAAATGGAAGGGAAGAGAAGGCAATAAGGCGAGTGATTAATTATAACTAAAAAGCGGGTGGAATCGATGACTAAAGGCGGGGGTTAGTTTTCAAAAGAAAGGCTAAAGTATGAAATAGAAGACAAAAGTTTCTCAAAGTAGGACAGAAATTCAGAAGCAGGAGTTTTCAAAAGAAAGGCTAAAGTATGAAATAGAAGACAAAAGTTTCTCAAAGTAGGACAGAAATTCAGAAGCAGGAGAAATAGACAAAAGAAAAGGGGACTCCATGACTCAAGAAGAAGAGCTGAAGATAGGAGAGGTGGGGTATAAGAAAAGCTCAGATAGTTCAGAAAAAAGTAGAGCAGGAGAGGGAAACTTATGTAACCTTAACCAATGGTAGAGAATGATAACTGAGTAAGATAACTTGTGCTACTGCGTTCTTACTTTGCAATACGTCAAGCGCCACTATGTGGCAGAGTAATTGCTAGTTATAATTATTAGTAGATTGTCAAGATAGATAAGGAAGCAAAACATGTATTTAGGACATTATAGTAGTATTCTTAACAAGAATGTTAGCAATAGTACATCCTTGCGTCTGCATCTTTAAGTTTCAAATGTCTGATACAAATAAGTCTTGGCTACTTCCAGATAGGACATCATGTATGCACTACTTTAAGATGTACTACGTGAATCTAATGCACATGGTAATACCACACAACAATGAAAATAAAAAATGGAGTTCGCACATTCAGAACGGCTAAGGAAATATGAAGTGTGAAAAACTCATAATGATGCAAGGAAACTTAGCCTTATTCATAGAGAAATGGTCATTTCCTTCCCAGTCAATCATACAGCAGTGGCATAAATTGTATAGTACCAACACAATACATTGTAATAGAGCAAACATTCCGTTTCTGACAACTTCTTCACTTATTCTTTATCCTTCCTGTTATAAAAGAGTGGGGTAGGGTGGGGTTGGCAACTGGACACTAGGCCATTCATTCATAGTACTTGGTACTTTAATACTTCACCTTATTTCCACACATCATTAATTTATATTTCTTACAGCACCTGCATATGAGTCATGTTTATGCACCAATGATTTAGACAGCCTTACACATATGTATGTGTGTATGTATGTGTGTAGTATATGTATGTATGTATGTATGTGTGTAGTATATGTATGTATGTATGTATGTATGTACGTATGTATGTACGTATGTATGTACGTATGTATGTATGCATGTGAGTATGTAATGAAGCTGTGAAATACAGGAAATCATACAAAAATCAAGCTAAATGTCCTGCAATGCTATGATTCCCATGGGACCAAGGAAAATTTTCATGTGATATATCCCATCAAAAAGTTACTTGGAAACTTTAACGTAAACCCTTCTTCTTTGAGATTAATTAGCTATGCTAGCTTTTTTGTTTGTACTCATTTGACTGGCACATCCAATAATGCAACCATTCCCCTCCCACATACACACACATAAAAATTGCAAATTAAATTATCGTACCCAAGAACAGACTGTACTTGCTGATTTTACGTGTAGATATACGTAAACCACAACATATAAAATATACATTTTATTCCTTAAACTAAAAGTAAAAGCTATAAAATTAGTTATGTTTGAGAGAAAAGAAATAACATAGCTCCTTCCTTTGAACAGGTGAAACCATGCTATGGAATGCACCAAAATACACAGGACAACGAACACACAAAATATCTATTCATGCCCATGCTAACCTTACAACATGAACATGATTGGTCCAGTCTTTCACACACAGCCATATTTTTTAAAAATATAAAAAAATAGTCAAGTGAATTTATCTTTCTACCAGCCTAAAACTTGTCGACACTAATCTTCAGCATGTTCAGAAATTCTTAAGGAACCAAACCGATGTATATCTTACTTCTTTTCCTTCTTTCCAGACTGAATCCACTGTTTGAGGAGATATTCATAATACGTATCAGCCCTTGCCCCCATGGTTAAAGTTCCAGGTCTCAGTTCACCGGTCTCCGCATTGATAAATAGAGGGACAAGGTTATCTTTCTTTGGCAACGACTGCAATTTATTTGTAACTCGGTCTACAGCTTTCTGTAACATATAAACAGAACAATATGTGCTATGAGGTTAAGTAGTTTGTAAGACCCAACTTCCACCAAGTATCAATAGATTATAAATTGTCACTCCCTAATTGAATACACAGCTCTAACGGGCAATCTAACTGCACCTAGCTGTATACTTTACTAACAGTACAACTAATTTCTACCTTACGTGACACCACCTAATGCATGGGATATTTGTACTTACAAAAAAAAATTTTTAAACTCTATCAATACCACATTATACAATGTCAACTGTAGTTGTTATGCACATACATGTACAACCAGGCCATGCTAAGTCTATGGGAGAACTACTACATACTGTATAAAAGATTTGTTTTCAAGAAAGGTAAGCTCAACAAAACAAATATTGGAGCAGCAGCAAGTGATAAGTGTTAAGACCTCCACCAAAAAGCTACCTTAGTCTTTCATGTGAACAATCAGAACATCGCTTCTAATTTTGCAGCATGTGCTTGTAATTCATTTAAAATTTAAATGGAAAACATAATAATAAGCTAACTAGACCTTATTAGAAGTATTCTCTCTCTTTCACATGCTTTTTAAACAATACAGAATTAAAAATATTTGGTCGCCACTGGGAAAAAGCCTGTGAAAGAGAGAGAATACATCTAATGAGTAAAAGAAGGCTGAGAAAGAAATTGTGAAGTGACTAACTAGACCTTGATGAGAAGTAGCACCACATGCCACTTTAGGCCAAAAATAGTATATTTATGGTAAAAATCATCAATAATTCACCATTGGGCATGACAGTAGGTGGTACAGCTAGTCAAAATCAGACATTACCAAATCCAAACACTAAAAGCAGTACGACATATACAGAGGGTACAGTGAAAATCATGCTTGTAGCAATGGTGCTTATTTTCCCATAACTTAATGTTTCATGCCACAAAACTTGAGTTTAGTCAAATATTTGGTAACACACACATACAACTAATTAAAACAAACACAAGCACATTACCATGCGGCATTAGCACGTGCAATTAAATAAATACGTATACTTATATAAACATTTACAGAAGATGGGTAAAATAACAAGCACCACCACAGTAAAGTCTTCACACTTCACCTCTGACAACTACCAACAAATTCAAGATTTTTGCATTCAAGAGGTGGGAAGTGTCACAGAAAAAATTAAAAGAGTTAAATACTCACACAAACTGCTGCAGTTAAAAAAAAGTGCTGTGAATAAAAATACATATACTGTGTACGGGCAGTAATCATAATTATATTGTTGGCTAAAAGTTAATTAAGAGTTGCTGAGCTCAGTAAATGTTGCCTCCAGAAAACAATGTTTGTTAGCACAGCAAAGAGGAACCTATCATAACTAGTGACGTGCTTCAGCACTAATGGCGAGCGAGCTGGTCTGACTGAAATTTAAATTTGAATGCTAGCTGCTAATAAATTTTGTTAGTTAAATATTTTTTAGTTTATTGCTATTCTTTAGCAACACACAACACTTTTATACATACTTGTTCACTAAATATACCAGCACAAAACCTGCATTGTATTCTCTTCGTGACTTGACTATTGGACAAGTGGTAAGCAATCAAATTTCAAGGATGATACGGGTAAGGATTGTTAAACTAACAATTTTCGTTAAGCTAGTCACCTTTCCAAAGTATGCTCCATTCAAAATGCTCTATTGTACCAGAGCTCTAGTAGATTTGGCACTACGTCGTATTCTCTTAATGGCTTGACTATTGGACTCTGTTACGTAAGGCGTATAGCTATAGCAAACAGCGCATTGACGAAGTTAACTTACCACCGCCGCTAAAAAAAATATGAACTCGGCTAACTTTGGAAGACCTAACTGCGAACATTCTCTCCCATTCTGTGTCCATAGCTCTTCGCCGTTTTTTTCTTTTCCTAGCATTATTTCAAAGTTTTTTGTTCCCAATTTCTTGCGCCCGCGCTAATGTTTACGTTTTAAGTAGCCTCCGAGGGTGGACACGCATTGACCACTTTGAACTTTGCCATATATATATATATAGATAGATACCAAAATCTCAATTGAGACTCGTTAGTGAGTCTTGTTTCGCTCACCCAATAATGGGTCCACATTCCTAAGTATAGCTAATCTATAGTACCTGCATACAAAGATCCAACTACAATATAGAACATAAAATAGCACAGCATAAGTGGTGAGAACTTATTCACAATGTAAACAAAACAGTAGTTATGGACTAGCTCATACAACAACCAGAAGTAAATTCAACAGCAAACAAAAAGTAACAAGATGTATGTATGTATGTATATATAATATATTTGTATCAGATTTCCCCCTCTCTCACACAGATATGAGCACTTTTATTCCTTTTTTGAAAACAATAAACCGGGCATCATAAAAGATAGTGCAAAAGAAAGTAACCTAGATACTACCAATTCCTTTAACTCAATCCGTGATATGCTCTACTGACTCATGATAAATTAACACACAAGACCTACAGGCATCTTGGGTTTCATGTTTAGTCTACCTTCAGGATCACCTTACTACAAGCCACTTTGCACCTGCCACAAAAGTAGTCCTATGCATGAAGTAGTTCTAATTACTTCCCTTTCTATTGGCTACATAGAAATCCCTAAAGTGCAGAGCTTCTGCCATTTTATATACCGGTCCAAAATTTGCTCAAATAAATGGTATTGATTTAACCAATTGATGTGTAAATACAAATATTCAATGTATTACAACAATAATACACTCGTATTTTCTTGCACTTTAAACTCGATGCACAGGTGTAAACCAAAGTTGACCTCGTTTTCCAAATAGTGAGTACAAATGAGCCATAACAGCTCCCTACCACACACAGTCCGGATCCACTAATTATACTCAACGTTCAAATAACCCAAAACGAATTACGTGCATGGTAGCTCGCCTACTAATGGTCTCATATAAACCAACCAAAATACAAAACAAAAAAACCCCAACTAAGATAACAAATACCATACGCAGACACGTAAGTAATAGCAATTGTTCACATGGTTATTACTACTACTATATGAAGCTAGCTCTGGCACATTTTCAATACAAACCTAACAATTCTGATGGCTACAACATAAGCTCATACTGTATATTGTTAATTAAAAGAACCTACAGTATCACTGTGCTGTACTACAATCAATCTAGTCAAAGCACAAAATTAATTTGGTAGAAACTACCAGATTAACTAATTCTCAGCCTTTCATATTTAGGGTAGCACCCTTTGTCACAGAGAATATGATATCATAACGTGCTAGTAGACTGTCCACTAATCAGTTCCATTGCAAGAAAACAAAACATTTTTTGAGAAAAAGTTTATATACATCCTTTAATAAAAAAATATCCTTCAGCCATGGCAAATACTTATATTTAGAGATCAAGCCAAACATTTAGCAAGGCTCTCTAAGTTTCATTTGTTAATATCAGTGGAGCTGTCTTGTTACATGTACCTAAGGGTCAGTCAGTAGTCTAAGCCTTGCTCTTGGTCCAGCAGTAACGAAGAGTAGGAGTTTTGTGGCTATTGTTGTGGGAGCGACCATACAATTTGGTTCTGTGGCTGATAATCACTTACTAAAGAATATTACATGTAGGTGAAAACTGTACATCTTAGTGCTCTGGGTCAGCGTGCTACTTAATTTACTAGAAGAGCAACACACAAGTTCAACACAAAAAGGAAAGAAGAAGTATTTGGCAGGTACTCTTAGTCGTGGATATCCCATCAAAATTACATACCTGTGAATTTGACAGGAATTGGAAATCATTAAACACTCTGAAGTTCTAGTGACATGAATGGCAATCAGTCGATCAAGTGATGTTCACTTTGAGTGCTGTACTACTTCTAAAGATTCCAGGTATAAATTGGTTGCAACACAACAAACAAACAAACAAACAACAACCACACACACACACACACACGGACAATTTATGAATGTGATCATAAGAAGAGAAAACCTGTAGTCCAGGTATACTTGCTAGTGTGGTTGGACTCCTTTCATGTGAAACCATTATCAACTATGAGGGTTTCAGTAGTCATATAGTTTGTTTACAATTCATTCAGTTATGTATAAACCCACATTGTGGGTTAAAATGTGCTTTCAAATACAATGTTTAGACTTTAAAGCTGTGCTAATAATATTAGCACAGCTTTAAAGTAATATTATTATAATTTTTATATCTCATGTACCAATTAGAATTATATGACTCTGATTCATACATGATTGTTTAGACTAGAGGAAGGGGATAAACAAATTCAACAGTACTTATAGAAACTGGAATAACTTTTCCTTTGACATGAATGATTTACCTGTAAATACAGAATTGGTTAGGAGAAATGTAGAAAAATATAACCTCAATACATTTTTATCAAAAATTCAATACCATTAATTTCTGGACCTTCAGTTGCACCTTATACGTTTTGCTTAAGATTCAATTACCGTAGACATTTTCAGAGCTTAGGGTTTTTTATAACATCATCTTGGAGGGGCTGACTGTACCTGAAGGTTAATAAGGCTATCTTAGAGCTATTTAACCTTTCATTTCAATCAAGACTACATACACATGGGAACTATTCAAACTGAGGATAAATGTGAAACAGTAGCATTATTACTCTGCAGAAAGTGATTACAACAAAGGGAAACACACTATAAACAAAATTATATCTAGTCATTCACTTGTGATGACATCATTACAGTATATTTAAAGTGATATGATCTTAAAACAAGCACTAATAGCAGATTCTTGATGATTTTTCTTTTTTTCATAGCCAACTTCAATCCTTTAATTAAAAGACATCAAGTGAGAAGAGTTTCACCGATTCAGTTGTATAGCGACAAGAGAATTTTCAAGTACCTTGCCTGCCCAGCTTGCACATAGCATTTAACCACAATGTTGCTATGACAAGTTATTAGATTTCAATGCAAAACAAGAAATCCTACAAATTCTGCTTTGGCTTCACTCCAACCACGATTAACAACCAAACTTAATAACTGACTTCGTTTTAAGTAAAAGAGTTGATGAGTCAATTAAGTACACTCTAATCTTTTGATGTCATAACTGAATCAATTTCAGTACTGATATGCACATGCACAGTAGAACAAAAAAAACATGTTATATTGATATCTTACAGTTGTCAGTTACAGGCCTGTGAGTACCCTCGCCTGTGACCTTAGTTGTATAGTGTGCATACCCTTCACCTCATTCATCCATGGTCGTTTTAGATTAATCAACACTTTCTCACCTGACTCTTCCCTTTATCTTACCTTGTACTACAAAAAGTGAGTGACACTCACAAACAAGAGACCCTCGTTGGCAGTTTTAACATGAAATTCCAATTCCAGCACTCGTAAACTACTCAGCTTAAACTAAAATTACCTACTACGGGTGATGTGATAATAGGGGGTATTTCCCCCAAATTACCTACACTGAGTTGCTGACTGCTTCAAGCTTCTAAATTAGCCTGAAATTTTAAAGAGTAGCTATAACAGGACTTAATTCTGAGTAAGCCTACCTAATACAACGATTACTTGTCAGTAATCAGAGAGTGACAGACAGACAAATAGACACACAAGATGACTGCCATAACCCTCTCGCACATGCGCGATGAGGATTAAGATCACTCTGTCTACTCAATTACAGACACCTTTCCTTAGCAATTTCTGCTTGACCACACCCACTTCTTAAAAGCTGATAAGAATTTGTACTAACCACTATTGTAATGTGAAGTACTAATGTAGGGCCAATACCAAATTGAAACAGTGGGGTCATAGAAACTATGAATTTGAAAATGTCCACCAGATAGCTAGTTTAGGGAAAGATGGGAACAAATTTTTATTCTTCTCGTTTGGAAATGAAAAAAATTCGTAGCACTAGTGTATATCCAATCAGATATTTTAAAATAATTTGACAGTTAAAAGATTTCTTACCAATCATGTATCTTGGCACATATGTATTATGTTCTCTGAAATACCGGACTTCTCTAACCTAACAAGAACAAAGAAAAGAAAGCTGACAGTAATGAGCCTGATAGAATGCTTAGTATGAGATGGTTGAAAAAGACTCCAAATACTTGCTACATCATGAATTTTAATAATATTCCATTTCAAACTAGTTGTGCAATTATTCTGCACTGTTCTCCAACTTCAGTTCTTACATCCGTTTCCCCCCCCCCCCCCCCTCAGATGCAGCTGAAGCAGATGTATTGTGGGGCACATATTTACCAGGAAAATTATTTGAGCTAAGAGGCAAAAGTTTTCCCAGAAATATATTAGGGCCAGTAAAACTGCCAAAGAAGTGACACCAAATATTCGCATTGACCATAAAAATTTCAATATATGAGGTGCAACTAGAGATGGTTATATTACATCTGGGGTGTCTTCAATACTACTATCTATGTTAAATTGCAACCATGAGGAAATGGACACCAGGATTGCAGTTACAGACATCATGCTAAATCAAGAAATTTGAGATTCATTCTGCGGACTTGGAAGTTTTATCCTATAAGTGCTTTTGACAACCTGGTGAAAACTTCATCTTGTGGATGGGCTGTTTTGGAACAGACAAAAATAAGGGTTTTGAGTAAAAGTGAAATTGATGATAGTGTAGGGGATCGTAACTCAACAATTATTGCAGACTACATAGTTGAATCGAAACAAGAAAGTCTCAAGTATAAATAAAAGTTGTGAAATCTTCTACTAGAGGAGCCTAATTCAAGGGTTCTACTTATGGCAGTACTTTATCCCAACATTCAAATTCAAGAGAAAAGAGTCTTAACAGGTTTAACAGAAGGAATGGACTTAATTTACATATATACCTTCTGCTCATTCACATATATACCTTCTGCTCATTCCTTCGATAATTTGAATTTGACTCTAGTCATTGTAACAAGTCTATTAACCCTGGAATTTAAATACATTTGTAAGAAAACTACTTAGTGAAGAGAATGCCTCTTCTGCTTTCCTCCTCTGAAGACTACGTCTTTTTAAACCGAAATATCAAATCTCTGGACAATAATTTGGTTCACTATCCCTGAAGTGTATTATACATAGAATGGCATGAGTTGTTCAAATCAAACACTATAACCAATAGAGCTAACATAATATGCAACTGCACTCATTGAAACATTACATCAGAGCTGGACAGAATACCCAGTTATCCAGATTGGTACTGTAGGTTAAACAGATATTTTAGAAACTGCTTGGACCTGTTCGACACCTTTTCAGAGAAAGTTAACTATAAAATTCACAAAAGGAATTAGGTCTGAATTCTTTGAAATGCTAGGGTACAGGAAAGGTTTTAAGTGAACTCTGCAGGCTGTCTATAAATAGCAGATTATCTGGATAACAACCATAGTCTGGCAAAGATATAGGATAGTAGTGTTCCCTACATTATACTGTATTGTGATTTTTTTTCTATAACTACAAGCCATATTATAATTGATTATTTTCCCATTACACACTCTTAGCACAAATGTTTACAATGTGTGGGCATGCCCCATACAATTTTTGTGGGTACTCAATAACATATTTAACAAAAATTGCACTTAAATAGAAATTTTTTGCTATGCCACTTGACCAATTGAGTCCCATGAGCATGATGAAAATAATTCAATGCTAAGTGACATCCAATCCAATCAAATCCAGCATACATACATATAGAAACTTTCAAGGATAGACAATATAGTGCCTTTCTCACATTCTCATTATAAAAAGTGAAATTCTATTGTGAACATACAAAACACTTGCTGGTTTGGTAAGCTATTCATATACTATTCAACCAAAACTAACGAACTTCTTCACCCCCACACTCAACACATCCTGTATTATAATATAATTCCACCAATCAACGCACTCTGTACTTGTCATTTTTGGTTAGCATTGTAAGATCGCGAAATTCCAATTGTATTGTGCTAACTTCAGACACTGAACTGTCAGGCCCCCATTCTGGAGCATGTACTCTGCCAGTTTGCAAGTTGACATCTGAAAATGGAATCTGGGAAGCTGTATTGAAGCAAGGTAGTAATCGATCCCCTAATTCTTTCTAAATCAAACATATATACATTTACAGAATTACTAACGATACGTACAATATAAAGAATACTAACCGCTTTTTCCAAGAACATCGAGTCACCAGTTAGATGATATGTGCTCAAAAGTCCACCAAGCACTCTAATAGTTGTCTCAAATAAATTTACGTCATTGTCCTGGGCTATTTTCAACTTTGTTTGTACCCATTCTGCTGCCTCATAAAATTCTTCTTCTAGTCCCATAAGCCACATAGTATCTAAAGAATCTACCAAGGTCAATCCAAGATTAAACCAGTCATTGCTACCTCGAGATACTGGCTTTAACTCGTCTTTTCCCCACGCATGTTCTTTGTAAGCTTTCCAAGCATGCTTAAAAGCTTCTACAACAGCCACTTGACGAGGATTATGCTCACTTTTGAGTGGAGGGCCCAATTTCATTCCTCCAATGCTAGAATGTTTTACAGGCACAATATTTATCTCACTAGCACTTGGACTAATGTAAAACAACCACAGTGCTACAAACAAAGAAAGGACAATGGCCATAATCAATAGCCATATTGTGTACTTTTGTTTGAATTTCCATTGGGAATGCACTTTATTTCCTCTGCCGCTCTGCACATCGAAACAATTAAGCTCAATTTTACAAAATACTTGCATATAAAATTGGATTAATTAAATAGTAAAAATTTCCATCTATCGATTTTCACAATTTTCGCCATAGCTAGCTAATTCAGCAACATTGCAACACCTATAGACGACCCAGTAGAAAATATAAATTCAATTTTATATTTATTGTACATCCTAAGGCTACCCTGGTAAGGCACAGAATATCTAACACAGGGTACCTTGCTTCTATCTTTCGACTGCTTCCTTAATCGAGCCATGGATTGGAAGAGAACGGCGGAAATCGAATTGTATGGTAAAGTGTCGTCTAAACAATTTGATCTCTTTGAAAAAGATGTTCGTTTAAAATGCTTTTCTGTTTGTTTATGTATCTATAAAAATGATTAAAATATTGTATCATGTATCACCCAAAAATAATTCATAATTCAAGTATACTTATACTTGGCTTTAATAAAGTTGCTAACATCTTCTCTGTCAATTTGCTTCAAGGCACAAAGTAAAGCATCAACTGTCCATTTTGACTTTTCTCCCCATTTTAGAAGTAGAAGGCGAGTAGAATTTGGAGCTCTGTTTTCCAACAATGTCACATACTTCTCAAGACCCAATGCTCTGGCAAGATCACGCCAATTCTGAAAAAACAAAACAAAACAAAAAACAACTTAAGATTACTTTCTAATAAAAATGAAATAATTAAACTTCAACATCATAGTCAGCCTTACAGATTTGCCATCATTTAGTAATTCTTGAACTTTTTCCAATATCTCATCTGGTATATAGGCAATCTTGGTCTGCTTTCCAGTGTGACTTTTACGATAGTCTTCATCACCCAGATACAAAAGATCAGTGACAGAATCAGATGCTTTAGTGACAGGATTCATGAGAATAGATCGTCCTGAAACTATTTCTCGAATGGAATAGTAATGTGGCTGCACAAAGTGAATTTTTAAATCTCTACTACTGGGGATTTGTAGGGTAATAAACAAAGTCGGGCAAACATCTTTCACCAATGCAGCAATTTGATTTTGCACTAGGTCCATCAAGTTCATGCAACCACTGGCATCTTTCTTTTCGCACCTCCCAATAACAGTAATAGCAGTAGATTGAACATCAATAGAAGCTAAACACTGTCGAGTAGCTGCATCAATGATGAAGCTTCCTTTGAAATGATGCATAGTTTCTTGCCGCAGAACTCGAGAAACCAAAACTTGCAATCGAGAAAAAAATCCAGGAGGAAAACTGTCTATTTCTTCAGTGCTAGATAAGTGCCTCCCCGAATAACATGTATATCTATCATTAGGCTGCCACAAAGACGCATCCAAGGGTTCAGAAATAAATGCTGGAAATTTAAGAATAGTGCTGCTGCTAGGGAGACGATAGCAAAGGTCAAAGTGCTGAAGCATTTCAATTATAACTGGAATATCACTTTTGTCCACGTGTTCAGCTAGCTTAATTTCCAGTGCTTCTTCAGAGATCTGAGAACCAATTGGTTTGTAGGCATTGCTGAAATTCTCAGGTGCCAGTGCCTTGCCAAGCACATCTTGACAAAGCCATCCAGGATCAATGAAAATAAATCGCACAAGTGCTCCTTGAGCCAGATAAACCAACTATAAAATAAAAATAAAAATATAAAACACCCGCATAAAATAACAATGGCAAACTCACCACTCCAGCATTCGTCAGGCACTTGAGAACATAAGTGAGCTGCTTGTCAGAAAGCAAGCAGTTTACTTTTTCATTGACAAGTTCCTTCATGTTTTCCCATGTCATCATTTTTAACCTGGGCTGCTCCACTCGTAAACATTCAATCTTGCGAGCAATCAATTCCACCACTCGAGGATATTGTGGTTGAATCTAATACGACATATTCATTAAAATCACACTCAACAAATGGTCATATTAAAACATATTGTAAACAGTAACAAAAGCTGCAAGTTTAAGCTCCACTAACTACAGTTGGGATTTGCATTTTAAGTATACAGTATAATAGTTCATTGGCAAGCGACCTAAGTGAGAGAGACACTTTCAGGGGTAATAGTTGAAATCGAGGATATTTGTTTATGTATGTTTGGGCGTATGTAATGTCATTGGGTATTTTAACCCTCACTTTTTTGTGTTACTTGGATGTTGACCTTGTCCCATACTCAACTAAACAATTGGTTTATTGATCTTAATCAGTTTATCCAAAGAAATTTAGCTTACGACTTTGAATTAAGTTGTCGCTGATTTATCTGAATTTTTGCAGACGCAGTTAGGTCTTACAAACTCACAGGAGTTCCTATAGTAACAGTGGTAAGTTGTCTTCATCTTTGTAATAATAGAAATGCTTTACACACGACAGTATTGTTCTTACTTTTTTAAAATCACATTGTTTAACTACTGCTTAGCTAAAGAATAGAACAAAAATCTTAAAGTAAACTAACTAACATTATTAGTTTCCTTATACAGCTTTGTAGACAGTTTTTTTTTTCAGATGCTAAACCAGTAAGCAAGTCTTAATTTATCCTTAGAAATGAATTAACAGTTGCCATGAGTGGTTACCATGACAATAAACACCCTTCACCGTACATAATTTAAAAACTCGGCCGTTTTTTGTTGTTGTTTATTAGTAGCTGGAGTACTTTTTGTCAGGAAATACTTGTCATTTAGGATGGCTTAGATACTACAGAAGCTATTGGTTTACCTTAATTCCATATTTGTTTACTAAAGTAAATGGTCTATGGCTACAGACTTATAGCTACTTTAGGAACAAATGGACTAAATGATGCCTTCACGAATAAGAGCATTAACTTCAAGAAAACTAAATAAACGTACCCTTTTTGTTAGTTTTGCATTTAGATTTCAAAATGGTAATGGAAGAATCAACTTTTATTAAATTTATATAAATAAGTGTTCTATCTACCCTGTTGCATGAATTACTTGTGCATAATGGCTCGCTTGCCATTTGTGCTGAAGCATATCTCTAGTCTTAGCACATGTCTCAGTTACCCAATCTCATAGTTACCCAATCTCATAGTGAGTTTATGACAATTGCACTAGCCATCAAGCATAATGCATACAAGCTACTACATGCCACTTATTCTGCTCACTTGTATCAAATTGCCTCGAACTTCACAAAGGTGCTCTTTCAATTGTGTAATCTCAGGTGACACAGCTCTCAAGCAGTTGATAGGGAATATATGAGGAGATATATTGAGAAAATCCTGAAATCTAAAAGCAATAATAACAATAATAATTAAGATTTTATATACCACGTTCAAGTTCTGATTAATTTGGTTGTATAGTAGCACCAAACTCATATGATATTGGTAGCTCGTTTCCTACAACATAATTTATACTCCAGGAACATACTTTTCCTTTAGTTCATCAATCATAGTTTGGACTGAGGCCAACTTTTGTTTCTGCTCTGAAACTTCAATTTTATCATAGTGACTACCCACTATAATGACTGGAACTTTGAGCAATGTGTCGTCTTCATTATCATGCATCATGGGCACAACCTCCTTATCTATTTCCAAGAGAGCATTTGAGATAGGAATCTAAAATTGAATATAAAAAATGACAGATAAAATGAAAATTTGTATGGGCTTGATTCAACAATAGTTTCACTCTCTACTTTGGATGGGTTTATTGGCGAGCGAGCGTAGCGAGCGAGACACTTACAGGGGTAACACAATCAAAAATCGGGGATGTTTGTTTATTTATTTATTTCTATATATGTATGGACGTACGTAAGGCATTTTTGTACTTTGACCCTCGCGTTTTTGTGTTAGTTCGGTTGTCGACCCCGTCCCAAACTTCACTAAACAGAATCCTCTGTTTATCGATCAGTACCCGTATCACCCTAGAAATTGAATTGTTTACCTTTTTGAATTCTTTTACTGGTGCAGTTAAAACGTGAAAACTTACAGGACTTCCATTTCTATTCAAGTTAGTGGCGGTGGTAAGTCAATGCGCTCTTTGTCATGGTTATAAGCCGTGCGCAACAGTATTTACTTGAAAATACATTGTCCACTATACACTACTGCAAAGGTAAGTCTGTGTAACACAGGTGCATGTCCAGTTGTGTCAAAGCATTGTGTGTTACAACCACTACTTAGCTAAAGAATATCACAAAGAAAACTTTTGTATTGTTTTGTTGTTGTTTTTTCCCTTCAATTCAAGCAGTTGCAGAGAGTTGTTACTATGGCACTGAAATCCCTTTACCGTGTATGCTAAATTTAAAAACTGGACCTTATTTTCAGTAGCTTCAGTGTTAGAAGTCAAAATCATTTATATAAAAATAGTATAGTCTTTAGGCTCGCTCGCCATTTGTGCTCAAGCACATCACTAGTTACGTAAGTTAGGTAAAGCGTTCACAGTTCCAGTATTTTCAATTAACGAGCGCGGAGAATCATCCTGCTGCACTGCCTTACGCAACTTTGTTTCAACCAAAAAGTTTACAGCTACTCTCTTCTTGAAACATTTGTGAAGTCTTTGTCAAGCTGCGCTTCTTTGCCACTGCTTTCGAAGTTTATTCAGGTAATTCTGTTAGTTTAGTCTGGGATCAGAGACTTTAGATTCTCTGATGCTAACTGAGAATGGAAAGGGTTACACTGTGCACTACAGTTGGATGTTGTTTTTTTCCTTCCAAGCAGTTGCAGAGAGTTGTTACTATGGCACTGAAATCCCTTTACCCTGTATGCTAAATTTAAAAACTGGACCTTATTTTCAGTAGCTCTTCAGTGTTAGAAGTCAAATATAAAAATAGTATAGTCTTTAGGCTCGCTCGCCATTTGTGCTCAAGCACACCACTAGTATACTGTACTAACAGGAGTGACTTCTAAATGACTAACTCAAACAAATAAAGGCGTCCACACGCCTTGTGTTGATATTGCTGCTACATTTACCATATCTTAACGTATAAATCTCACACTCATTATACTTTGATTTCCAGTTTTAATTTCTTTCCTCTCTTGCATAATAATTAACTAAACCTCATTATCCAATACCACCACACCTCTTCCTGTTTTGTTGGCTACATTGTGGCAGTTAGAGTTACATCATATGATGGGGTTAGAGTTCCCTAGCTGGTCACCACTACAAGCATTAACCGCTTCAGTAGTTGATTTAAATAATTCAGTCTCTTCTCAATTCCTATCTGTCTTAAAATGACTACAAGGTATCAGCCTAAGAACCTGAAGGCAGTATAGGTACATGCACCCTGTCTATTTCAGCCACACACCTATAAACTAGTGAGAACCAATTTACACGAAATACTTATGTTAGACCAACATGCTGTCTAACTCTAGATAAAGGGCCATTTGGGAGAGACAAAATAAAATAGGAGAATTTAAGAGCTGCTTGTTTAGCATATGATTGAGGGTCAATCATGGGACAGCACAGTGTCAAACAAGTAAGATATGTACATAAATACATACATACATACATACACGAGCAGTGATATAGGATGGTGCGATGTTCTTTATTCCATACAATCATGCATTTCTACTGCAGTCATGTTCTTCCTCATTAATAAGTATACACTCATCCATTACTGTAATATGCTACATTATTATGCGGTAGCTACTTGAAAATGAAAAAGCACACTATCACACTAAAAAAAGTGTGAATTGTTGCAAAAAATTCCGATTGTTTATAACTATTGTACATGCATTCATAATGTATTTATTTTTATTATTGTATACAAACTTTTACTTAAACCTTGTAATAATATGTGACAGGCTCTGCAAAAACCAGGAATTTTGGAAAAAGTGTCAAAGCTAGAAAACAGTAAAAACACTGACTGTGGTCAAATTTCCTGAATTTTTGAATTTTTCACTCTTATTATTATTGTTCTATTGTCTTGCCAAATTTCAAGCTCAATTTTTAAGCAAATTCCTGGATTTTGCAGAGCCTGTCACATATAACAATTATAAAGAATGTATACCTGTCCAAGGTTTCTCATTTTAATAAACCCAAGCCATTGCATCAGCTGGTATTTGTGAGTGTCCACGCTGTCCTTAAGATTGATAAGCACAGTAAAGACGGTGCTTTGAGTTGAGATGAACAGCTGATGAGTAATAAAATTTTCAATCTGGCCAGCAAAGTCCCACACACTGAAAAGATCTCTTCCAGAAAGCTGCATGGAAGTAATTTCTATCCCAACTGTACAACGAGCAACACTGTCCTCACTGGTGACTGCCACATTTTTCCCCAAAAGTATCTGCAATCAAGAACAACATCACCAAAACAAACAAAAAAACACACAAACTTGCATGCCTCAACAGTAAAAAAAAAAGAAATCATACACACGTACAACAAATATAGAGGTGGCTCAAACTACCAATTCAAATATACTAGTGATGTGCTTGAGCACAAATGGGCGAGCGAGGCTAAAGACTATACTATTTTTATATGAATGATTTTTGACTTCTAAATAAGGTCCAGTTTTTAAATTTCGCATACACGGTAAAGGGATTTCAGTGCCATAGTAACAACTCTCTGTAACTGCTTGAATTGAAGGAAAAAAACAACAACAACAAAACAATACACGTTATTTAAAAGTTTTCTTTGTGATGTTCTTTAGCTAAGTAGTGGTTGTAACACACAATGCTTTGACACAACTGGACATGCACCTGTGTTACACAGACTTACCTTCGCGGTAGTCTAGTGGACAATGTATTTTCAAGTAAATACTGTTGCGCATGGCTTATAATCATGACAAAGAGAGCATTGACTTACCACCGCCAAATGTGATGTAAAAACATTGCTCCAAACAGTTTTGGTCAAAACTCAATGCAAGCAGAGATACAGCACCATCCATTTAACCCTAAACAGCCATAAAAAATTCACTTCCTGTTGTGGGCGGAGCCTCGTTGTGATGCAGCTGTAGGGATTCAGCTGATTGTAGTGGCTAAACCTAGCTGAACCATGGGAAGGAATTGTATTGTGTTTGGATGCTGCAATACTCAGGAGAAAGGTGTTTCACTTTTTAAGTTTCCCATTGACAGCAAGCTAAGGAAGGCATAGACTCTACAAGTGTAGAGGACAAGAGACAAATGGAAAGGTCCAAGCAAATACTCAGCAATATGCTGTGAGCACTTCATTGAGGATTGTTTTGAGCTTACACCACTTACTGCCAGAAAGCTGGGGATAAAAATGAGGCCTAGGCTGAAGTCTACTGCTGTGCCCACCATTTTTACAAGGCCAGCATCAGTCCCCAAGCGACTTCGGGAATCATCTGCCTTTGAAAAGAGAGAGAGAGCCAGGGTAACTTACTCTTGTATATTACATCTGCCCAGCAGTATGATTGGTCTGCTTTGTAGGTTCTCTCTGGGGTTGCCTCTACCAGCGCAGATGCCTCTAGTTTGGAAACAGCACCTGCGCAGTCAGTGGATACAATCGAAGCTGATGATAGGACTGTATGTTACCGGTTAAGTACATACACAGTAGTATACCCTTGTTGTTCTATAACAATGATTGCAGAATGAATTGCCTTGTTCTAAATCTGTGGGTGTTCAAGTCTCCTCTGTGAAGAAATGCAAGAATGCCAAGGTTCAAGTCAGAATAAAGTCTGTAGACACAGGTAAAGTACACTTAGTGAGAATTTGTTTAATATATATAGTCTATAGCAGCAACTTTTATTGTTTAGGTACGCAGACAGATTTTGAAGAGTCAGTAGAACGCAATAATGCTGGAGTGCAATGTGAGATAGGACACTTTGGCTTCCAGAGGTCTTCAACTCCAGACATAGAGCCCATACAGCGCATGAGCATGACAGATGAGGAAAGTATCAACTACAATGAGGAGGCTTCAGAATCAATGTATGAAGAACCCAAGCCTAAAGCAGTGATTGTCGAGTAAGTAAACCTCAGTCATATTGTACATCTATTCATCCCTTGATAATTTTGGCAAATGCAGCAAATCTCCTGACCAAGAAAAGAAATATATCGTTTTTGAGTCCTGTTTGTTCTCCTTATTTACGACCTGCCCTGTTTGCAACCATCCATCAGAAATAAAGAAAACCCATACAGTTGGTACACTTTTGTGTGTCACTCAGTTGTGTGGACAATGCGACTACCATCGCAAATGGGAAAGCCAACCTATCATTAACAATATTCCTGCTGGCAACATCCTACTTTCGGCAGCCATTTTGTTTGCTGGAGCTCAGCCTACTAAAACACTCCGCACTCTTTGATTTTCTATCTTGTGCTTCAATTACATCAGGCACTTTCTGTAATCATCAAAAATGGTTTTTGCAGCCAACCATATTGAGTGTTTGGAATGAGCAACAAATGAACATGGTCCAGTTACTTCAGGCAATTGACGAGCCTCTGTCACTTGGTGGTGATGGACGCAGTGACAGTCCAGGCCACTGTGCCAAGTTTGGTTCGTATACTTTAATGGATCTTGAACATAATGTTATTTTAGATACGGAGTTAGTTCAGGTATGTGTGTCCCAATACTACATGCATGCATGGCATTGATTATTATAATGTAAATAGAGTAATGAAGTGGGATCTAGCTACCACATGGAGAAGGAGGGACTGGAAAGAGGACTGAATTTTTTTGAGACCAATGATCTTGCTATTGGGCTACTGGTGACTGACAGATATCGGCAGATTGATGCTTGGTTGAGAAACACGCAACCAGAGATCAAGCACCGATTTGACGTTTGGCATGTAGCAAAATGTAAGGCAATATACAATTAGTGTGTATAAATGGCAATGATGTTTGATGGGTGCGGAGCATGATCAACCATTTGTACTGGTGTGCCCTTTCAACAAAATATGGCAATGGAGACCTTATTTTGGAAAAATGGCTGTCCTTGATCAACCATATGCATAATGTGCACAAAGGGCATGGACAACTGTACAAAGAGTGTGAACATGGACATCTACGTAAAAGGAAGTGGCTAAAATATCGTCAGTATAACTTACTACATAATAATCCTGTATGACTAGGAATAATTGACATATTGTTTGTTTATTTTAATCCACTAGAATTTTTTTTGTACATTACTAATGATGGTCATTGCAAAGTGATCAAAACATCTGTTTTTATTATATTTTGGACTAGTGGATTAAATTAAACACAATATACTACAGGATAGTTCTAGTTGTACTAGTCTTATTTTATCTAACAGATACAAAACCTAGTGAGAAGCTCTGTGCTATCATCAGAAGCAAGATGTTCTGTAAGGATATCAAGAACTTGTCAACAACTTATCAGACATCACGTTTGGAAGCGTTTCATAGTGTGGTTAACCAATTTGCTCCCAAGATTACAGCATTTTCATACATGGGAATCAAATCCAGGTAAAAGGAGCCATATAGTACTCAAATTCATTGCTTTTTTATCTCTATTGTTATTGTGATTAAATCAAGGTTGCTCTGGCTGTTTTGCACTACAACCACAATAGTAACAAGCATCAAGCCAAAACAAAGAAAGGAGAAAATCAGCACTCAATCTCATTCCCGAAATACAAAAAGGGTGGTTTCATTGTAAGGGAAGTTATGGAGAAGAGCGATTATGGTTAGAGGATTCTGTTTAGTGCAATTTGGGACGGGGTCGACCACATAACACAAAAACGCGAGGGTCAAAGTACAAAATGACATACATACGTCCAAACATATATACAAATAAATAAATAAATAAACATCCCCGATTTTCGATTGTGTTACCCCTGTAAGTGTCTCGCTCGCTACGCTCGCTCGCCAACAACAAATAAAGAGATGGATCAATTCAAATATACAACAAATAAAGAGGTGGCTTAAACTATCAATTCAAATATACAACAAATAAAGAGGTGGCTCAAACTACCAATTCAAATATACAACAAATAAAGAGGTGGCTCAAACTACCAATTCAAATATACAACAAATAAAGAGGTGGCTCAAACTACCAATTCAAATATACAACAAATATAGAGGTGGCTCAAACTACCAATTCAAATATACAACAAATAAAGAGGTGGCTCAAACTACCAATTCAAATATACAACAAATAAAGAGGTGGCTCAAAGTACCAATTCAAATATACAACAAATATAGGGGTGGCTCAAACTACCAATTCAAATATACAACAAATAAAGAGGTGGCTCAAACTACCAATTCAAATATACAACAAATAAAGAGGTGGCTCAAACTACCAATTCAAATATACAACAAATAAAGAGGTGGCTCAAACTACCAATTCAAATATTCAACAAATAAAGAGGTGGCTCAAACTACCAATTCAAATATACAACAAATAAAGAGGTGGCTCAAACTACCAATTCAAATATACAACAAACATAGGGGTGGCTCAAACTACCAATTCAAATATACAACAAATAAAGAGGTGGCTCAAACTACCAATTCAAATATACAACAAATATAGAGGTGGCTCAAACTACCAATTCAAATATACAACAAATAAAGAGGTGGCTCAAACTACCAATTCAAATATACAACAAACATAGGGGTGGCTCAAACTACCAATTCAAATATACAACAAATATAGAGGTGGCTCAAACTACCAATTCAAATATACAACAAATAAAGAGGTGGCTCAAACTACCAATTCAAATATACAACAAATAAAGAGGTGGCTCAAACTACCAATTCAAATATACAACAAATATAGAGGTGGCTCAAACTACCAATTCAAATATACAACAAATAAAGAGGTGGCTCAAACTACCAATTCAAATATACAACAAATAAAGAGGTGGCTCAAACTACCAATTCAAATATACAACAAATAAAGAGGTGGCTCAAACTACCAATTCAAATATACAACAAATATAGAGGTGGCTCAAACTACCAATTCTTGCTATGTATTACAACATAAACAAAAATTATTACTTCAATTACTTTATGCCCTTGAATAATAACCGTACACAAATTGCATGTCTGAAAGAAATAGTATGCGCCCTTCAATACAACAAGCACCCTGCAAAAACTGACAACCATTACCTACATTGTATGTTACGAGATTGACAAAAAAAATTCTCATTAGCTTCGCAACCAATTACTATTAATATATAATATGAACAACAGAAGTGCAAAGTCACCCTTCTCAATGCTGCTGGTTTGACTAGAATAGCGGACCTACTTAGCTGACATCATTTCTTCCTGAGTTCAACTGCTAACGGTGCTCAGCACAACACCGTTCACACAAAATTAATCAGTAGCACGAACACCAGTAAACTGTATAGAATGCACCCTCGATTAGACAACACCCTTGAATCATAAAAAGTACATGGTTTATTCCACAATATACGGCAAAATAAGGTAAGAATGAGAGCTTATTATGAGCTACAAATAGTAATTCTATAATTTCTTTGCCTTTTAATAGCACTTCAAGTGTATTTGCCTTTAATCGTGTGCTAAATCGTGTCGTGTCTTCTTTGTAGTACACTATGATGTGTTGATCTGGAGGCTGATGAAGTAAACAAAGTTCAAGCAATACACTCTGCCAAAAGATTGCCTTGCTTTGTACAGAAAGAAAGAACCTAAAACCATTGTATTGTCACTTTTATGACCTCATTATACATGTACTACTGACATGCCACTTGCACGGCTTAAATTTATACATGCCTGATAGTGTCATTTCTCACTTTGCTCACTCACCAATAAACTGTACAATTTCCTCAAATACATAAAAAATATATACCTGTAGAAAAGGTTTACTCAAAGACTGACGCATGGCTGATTTGCCAACCCTGGGAAATCCACACACACATAATTTGATTCTATCCAGAGTTACTCTGTTCTTGGCAATGTCATTAATCCACTCTTGATAGGTCTATACAAAAAAAGAAATTTAAATTAAGAAAAGCCAACATATTCAAATTTTTAAAAAATCTATTATATATCAACAACAACAAAATGGTTATTACTTGAAATATATCAGTATCTGATCATCATCCCTTACTACCCATGATTCAATAGCTCAGCACTTAAAGCGAGTCCTGAGCTAGAGTGTTCAGGAACAGCTCTGAGTTGAAAGAAAGGAATTGTAAAACCAAACACAAAATCCCTACAGTGTTACTATGAGGCAGGATTGGGTTCCCAACATTTTATAATCAAATTATTATCTCGGCCATTTCATGAGACATCGAGAATTGGACAGACTGACGAGATTGAGAAATGATAATAATCAGCATGAGGGTAAGAGGATATTACTATTAAGTTCAGGGCTTCATACAGAGGGGGGCCTAATCCCCCCACCCAAGAAATCTGAATTTTTTATTATAATTATAAATGGTAACACTCAGAGCAAAATTATTTTATTATTAAAAATGTAAATCAAAGAACAATCTTCTATTTTTTTTGTTTGAAAATCTCTAGAACTTCATCAAAGTTCACAGTCGAACGCTCAGGACTCTCAATGGCAATTCTCGTGTTTTGGTCAGTGATACTTGTTGGCTATAAAAATTGTTGGCAAGAAACAAAAGACACCCCAATATTTTAAAGCTTCCACCCACTTATATGGGTGTGTCCTTTATTCTTGACAAGCTCTTACTTGCAACAGCATTTGGGGATGTGGAGATAAAACTCCAACCTCCTCCTCCCCCTCCCTTCCTTCCCTCCCTAACCATTCAATAGTCCAAAGCTAACAGTCCTATGCAAAAACAAATACGAGGAAATAAAAGGGGGGGGGGGGGGGGGGGGGGGGGGAGTTGAGGCATTATAAAAACTCACACACAAATTTTAAAAAATAAAATAAAGCACCATTGCAGCAATCCTCAGTTTCGAGTACACTACCCCACTTTCTAACTTACAATTAACTAATACGAACAAATATTAAAATATATATGTATATGTAGTAGAAAGGGTTGTAAAGCAGCACTTTTATATAAGCATATATGCATGTTTTCAGTGACTTGAACTTTTTGGTTATAAGTTATGTCATATAAAAGTATTCAATATCACTATGTAGTACACAAGCTTGTCATTATTAAAAACCCTATGCAAGCATACACATATATAATTCAGTAATTCTCGGCTGAAATAATTATAATAGCAAATTTTCTTGTACTAACAGCCAATTAAAACTTATCCCAATGATTTAATTAATTATATTATTAATAATTTTTTAATTCACAACATTGGCTGTTAGAGTGAGATAATTTGCTATTATACACTTAATACATACACAGTAGGGCACTTGTTGAAGTATCACAAACCTGTCTATATGCAGACAAAGCCACTTTGACATTGGAACTCCCTCTGGCATCAGCAACTTCATCAGGATATTGAGCAATAAATATCTATCAAAAAATTATAACTATCAAAAAATAAATTAATAAAAATTATCTGCAATATCTATTTGATCATGCAAAAAGTATAAGACTACAGCTGCCTGAAAACACAATATCCAATGTTATCATTTTCATACGTAACACCAACTAAAACACATACGCACATCATTGATGAAGTCCACAGCACGTTTAGATTTAATCATTGGAGGATACGACTGAAGTATGAGCAACTGAATGATACTATTGTGAGCTCCCATCGCAGCACAATGAAGCAATGTGGGTGTGTCTTGCTGTAACATGTTAACACAAACAAAACAATTAAATAAAAACTAATTTAGCATGCCAAATAAAACACTGCTCCCTTCTAACCCATCCACCAGGCATAGCACCATATGGCACCGATCGTTCAGATTTTTAAAAAAATATCGATTATCCAATTATAACGTTCTAATTTATCATTTGAACTACATAAGTGTATATTTGGCGAGCGAGCGAAACAAGTGAGACACTTACAGGGGTAACACATTGAAAATTGGGGATGTTTGTTTATATGTTTGGACGTACGTATGTCATTTTGTACTTTGACCCTCACGTATTTTTGCGTTAGCTCAGTGTTCGACCCCGTCCCAAACTTCACTAAACAGAATCCTCTAGTTATCTATCATTACCCGTATCGTTCTAGAAATTGAATTGTTTACTGCTTTGAATTCTTTTGTGGGTGCAGTTAGAACTAAAAAACTTATGGGAGTTTCATTTCTATTTGAGTTAGTGGCGGTAGTAAGTTAATAGCTATTTGTCATATTTATAAGCCCTACGCAACAGTATTTACTTGAACATTCATTGTCCACTAGACTAACCACGAAGGTAAGCCTTGTGTAGGTATGATCAATTAAGTGTGAAAGTATTGTGCGTTACAACTACTACTTAGCTAAAGAATATCACAAAGAAACGCTTAAATAATGTGATTTGTTTTTTTGTTGCTTTTTTTTTTCTCCCTTCAATTCAAACAGTTGCAGGGAGTGGTTACTATGGCATTGAATCCCTTTACCATACATACGTAATTAAACATATTCGACTTTTTTCTTTAGTAGCTTGAGTTTTAGAAGTTAAAATCAAACGATTAACAATAGCGTGGTTTTAGGCTCGCTCACCATTTGTGCTTAAGCACATCACTAGTATATACTTGAATCAATATGTGGAAAGGTCTAACTATAAAGGGAATGTAGTCAATTCAGAAAAGTTGCACATGCTAAGAACAAAACTATTTCAATCTTATTCTTTTAAATTAAAAGAAAAAAATTACAAGCGCCTTTTTTTTCCAGAAGAGATGTTGACAGTACCTGATAAGTTAGATTAGGATATCGTGACCTGCTGCATTTATAAATTAAGGCCTCAAGCTGTGATGTCTGAGCATGGCAACGACGTTATTACATGCCAGGATTCCTAAGCATTGCCAAATTCACGATTACCAGAATCTAACTTTTTTTAAACATAGCAACGGTGAAAACCAAATGAAAATGTCTGCAATTCATTTTCTGGATCAGTCAGGTAATGAAAGGCAGTAACCCTAAGAGCAACAAGTGTCCATACTCAATTTCCAAATGCCACAGACCATGATTCTACTTGAATAAATTATTGCAATGGACCAATCAGATTGCCTGCATGTGATTAGATACTTATATTCTGCTTTTAATTTACTAATGATTCTGTGAATATTTTTAAAGAATGTAGTAAACATTTCAAGCTACCCAAATGAGCCAATTAAAACAGTGAAACTAGATAAGTTAACCCCAACAATTCAACTAGTGCTACTCGGCTTTGAAGGCAATCTATCACCATATAGACTTTAAAAAATTATTAGAATGGGTCAAATGGTTCTAAGGAGTTCACACGTATGCAAACTTTACATGGTACAACAACAGTTGATTGCTGGATCGATTCATAGTTGCCCGATTATTGCATGTTAGTTGTTCTGTTCTTGTTTTAAAAAGCAGATTGTCCACTTAACACCCATAAGCTAGCTTCACTCACCAAGTAACTAAATTGTTGTAATGACAATATTACATATGTAATGCTGTACCTCAGCTATATTTATAGATGGCAAAACCTTGCTGAGTGAGTAATCATAGAGATAGGACAGAACACTGGTGTGGTTATGTCTTGCTGCATAATGGCAAGCTGTCAGTCCCAACTAAAGTAAAATCACAACATTCAATAATTAATTATACACAATACATAGTTATATGTAAGTATGTATGATCATAAGTATGTATATGTATCTAACAAGCTTGATTGCTGCTTCAATACCTCATTAGTGAGAGTTGGATCTGCATCCTTACTGACAAGCAGCTGACAAACTTCAAGTTGTCCGTTGCGGGATGCATGATGCAGTGCCGTCCATCCCCACTAAAAATATTGAAGTGAACTGAAATGCTATTAGAGGAAAGTTTAGTTCTATGACTGAGCACTATAAGTTGGTATTGATAACATGTACCAACAGAACATAAATAAAATTTGTACCAAAAAAAATGGTGGCAAGAGAAACAAAGTGAGATACTATCAGGGTTGTATAATTAAAGAGCTAGCAAAGCTAGTGAGACACTTTCCAGGAATAACACAATCTAAAATTGTGGTTTTCACTGAGTGTATAATTAGGACATACACATGTCATCTGTACTTTGATGACCCTCTTGGCTTTTCGTTTGCGTGATGGTTGACTCAGTACTCTACAGAACAGAACTTCTATAGTTATTGAACCTTGTCGTATGTGCCCTAAGCCCTAAGCAACAGTATTGATCTTCAAAATCCTTTGTCCAATAAGCCATCACGAAAAGAATACAGTGTAAGCTTTGTGTTGGTCCAGTGCACAAGTGTGTGTGTGTGTGTGTGTGTGTGTGTGTGAAAGAAGTGTGTGTTACAGCTTCTTTCTTAATTGCCTACACTCGTCCTACAGTTCAATTTAATATGCTGCTCAAGAGACTATAAAACTAATAAAAGTGCCTACTTGATGTAATTTCAAAAGATGTGGTCTACAGATTAACTTGAGCATCTTTATAAACATGAGTTACCATGAAATTATCCTTTCCTTTTCAAATACACATAAATAAATAGTGAGTGTAACATGTCTATCATATGGACTTTTGGTTTATAATATATACCATATGTATATAATTACAGATAGCTGGTGAGTGTAATATGTCTAATACATAGATATGTTTTAAATATACTGTGATGTATATTATGTATATAAAAGGACACTGTTCCACATCTTTAGAGCTCTTAAATTTTCTCTTGCCAATTCAATATTTTCACTGCACAAGTTTATCTGGATTTACCTATAGACCTTGACATGGCCTGTAACAGTACCAAAACACTAATGTTTTTGCTAGCTTTGCACCAGAACACAGGTTTCCAAATGTTTTCCCACCCCATTTCCCCACACTAGCTTATAAGATCTTTAAAATATGTAGGAAAAATAGGAATATTAAACCAAAACTTTGATAAAAAGAACATTTTCTACCTTATATAATTTGAATTACTACAATTATGTAAAGGTCTCACATTAAATATATTCAACTTATAAACAAAAAAAAAATCTTCATAGCTAATAGCACCCTCTTGGGACGATGTCACATATTGTATAGTAAAGTAGATAAACTGTAGAGATTTGAATGTGCAATTATAGCTTAAGCATACCTTGTCCTTGAGGTTGACAAATGCTTTGCTATGTTCACTTGTATGTAGCGAACTAAGCAATTTGGACACAATATGAGTCCGTTCAAATAGACATGCCAAATGTAGGGCAGAGTAACTGTTCACCTAGGTGTAAAAAATAAGAAGTATGAATTATAGCATAATATGAAACTACAAAAAATGTGACAGGTACATATGGGCACATGCACAATTTGAAGTACTACAAAGCCAACTATTTAAAAACATTAGTTATGCTTCTACTTTTACAATTTTTTACTCTCAGGTTTTGAACTGAACCTGTGGCAGAAGTGTATTAATATTACATGACTACTGCATTAATTAAAAGCATCACTAGAAGTGCAAGTTAAGTTAGGCCTGCCTTGCTTAAAATACTCTTCTGATAAGCTAAAGTAATATAAAAAATCCAAATATTAATAAATTTTGTATCACAATTTAAGTATAAAGACCACATCTGCAGATAAAAGGAAGAACTACAAACAAGCAATTAAAACCCTGCATTGTTGTTTACTTTGGACTATACTAGTTGTCTTACTTCTTCTTGAACCATAATGTCTATATTGGTATTAAGCAAATGAATCATGATATCAGATCTTCCGTGAGCACATGCGAGATGGAGTAATGTCTGGCCAGTCTACACATTCATGACAAATTTTTTTACAAGTATGGCATTATGACAAATATCATCATGTGATTTGAAATGTGTAGTAATACTACTCCAAATAAGTACAATTGAACTTAACACATATAACCACTCACCTCATCACGCTGATTTATACCTTCTGGGTCTCTAGATAGAAGTGAGAAAAACAGCCCGCTATTTCCATCAATAACAGCTTTATTCTACATTTATAAGAAAATGATTTATAATGCCGAGACCTCAAACATATTTGGCTATTCTTGACTACATAAACTAATTCACATAGCCTTTACACAGGATGATTATGCAGGACTTATAGCTGTTCCCTACAGCATACATGAGGGCTAGAGTTACAGCTATAAATTTTATAACGTTCAGCGACAATTATTCTAAGGTAAAGAAATAAGGCAGTTTTTTAAAAATGTTCCCCAACATAAATTGGAATAATATTTCAGTTTCATAGCTTTGTGCCTAAAAGAAAGATTGATTCTTCTTGGATTCATAAATCAAGGTTTGAATCCTTTCAAGCACCTCACGTACATGTATACTGAAACTGTGGCCAAAAACTAGTTAAGACCTCACATTAAAATTTACAGGGAACCATAAGCAGCTATAATGTCATACACAATTAACATGTATCTTGCTAAGGTCAGAATTTCATGCACACTTACACTTCCAGAACAGATACACGAGGAAATTTGAACCAGTTAGAATGACATACAAGCTGGAACACTGTATTCTGGGTATATAGCTATGACAATAAAAACAAGCTACGAACCAATCATACTTCTTTTCTATTATACAATCGACTGACCAAGCTTTTTCTCAACATTTATGACCCACACCGCCCAATACCAATAGCATGCAAACATACCATCTTGAATGCAAGTAATGCAGCTGCTGTAGATGGTATAAGCTAACCGAAACTAAAGAAAGAATTAGTCTGGCGGAGCCGACCCTTTACCTTTTTTTGTAAAGGGTCGGCCCCGCCAGACTAAGAAAGAATAAAGTAGATAACAAACTGAGGACCACGCCTCCGATTATTTGACCCGCCTTACATTGGCGCCGACCTTTACCTTATCATTGCTTGCAGACGCTTCCAGCAATAAAGGATAAAATATGCAGTGTGTTGTTACTCAGATAGGTATTATAGGGAATTACGAGTACAGGGGGAAAAACCACTGAAATTTCCCCCAAACCTAAATCGAGTATTGTCAAGTGCACTTATATGATCTGCTGTATGATTCAACTTAAGATGATACATATTAAAGCTTTTCGAGGCTGAAATGTCTTTGTAATTACCACAAAAAAAAGTTCAACATTATTATGATATATGATATTGAAGTCACCTTACCAGATTATATTGGGTGATTGGGTTGCTTAATATACTTGCAACTGAATCATAAAGGAAACAGAGTGCATAATTAAGTTTTAAATTTTTTACAACACTAGTCATCAATCTAGATTTATTAGGAAAGAAATATTAGTCAATACTCTCTGTATCTGTGATAGCTTCCACTTGGCTTTGCAATTACAATTCAAATTAATGGTATATTCATTTATTAATTGAGGGAAAAGTATGGAAACTTACCATGAACGAGATTTAGAGCGCTAGATGAAACTATAGAATCTCAGATTGGCAGAAATGTTAATTACTCTGTACAATTGATTATGTGAATTTTATAAAATTGTTTAGGGTGCCAAGTTAGCTATAATATTAGTTGACTGTGCATTTTTACGATAGTTTTAAACACTAATCATGAGTCTAGCCGACAATACAATGCATGGTGAAAGCTGATACTTCTGTTCTGAGACTTACGTCTTACAAATTATATAGTAATAAAAATAAATGTTGGTGTCAATTTACAATTGTTGGACTGCTATGTAGATGGTTAATTCACTATTCAGTCAATTATATAACTACCAATAGAAACAATCATCTGATCAATTGTACAGCAGTAACAAATAAACAAAGACTGTCACAAACTATACAGTAATGATAAAATAAATGTCAAATATACAACTATCTGACAGTTTTGTAGATAGTTTATTTTAAAGTTTTGAGTGTTGAATAAACAATTTTGCTTTTTGATTGGTCATGGCATTAAAATATGAGAACATTGAATTTACTACTCGTGGCAAATATTTGTAATCCTTCAACGTATGAGCCATTGTGTACATCAACAGCCGTCTTATGGTATATTCCCAAGCCGCACAATCAAAGACTTCCATAAATCTAAAATATTTGAAAACTTATAAAAAAAATAATATTAATTATAATAATTTTTTTTTTTTTTACTTTTCTGAAGGATATTTAAATCCAGAAAACTCTTCCAAACACTTTCTGTAGAAATGAATTACTTCGAGCCAAGACTGAATGCTTGTTGATGGTTGCAATACGAAAGAGAGAAATTCAACTAAATCTCTTTGTGGAGTATCAACAGTGGCCAGTTCCCAATCATACAGGCACAATTTTGGTAGATTACTTGCTGGGGCTTTACGTAAGCACATGTTGCGAGGGTTGCAATCATTGTGGACTAATGTCTGGGGGGCTTCATTTATAATAGCATCAATTTTGTCTAGGCTCTGTATTGCTTGCAATGTATCTGCAAATCTATGAGATATAATATAATCAAACATATGGAACATGAAATTTACAGTTTACCTTTCCTCAGTCCAAAATCTGGGAAACTCAAATTTAGCATGATTTAATAACTCCATCCACAGTGAATGCAAACACTTGTCTCCTGTAATCTTCTTCAAGCTGTTGAATTGTTTCAGAAGAACGTCAGTCTTTTTAAAATAAATGGAATGGAGTTTTGCCATATCATGCAGCACAACCTACATGTAATACAGATACAATATATATGCTATGTCAGCAAAAATAGCTCCACTGAACAACCTCGGCACATGGCAGTTGAGTTTTATAACACATTTTCCTAGTCAGTGAGATATCTATTTAAAAGTTCAAGTGATTTATAAATTTCATGTGTCTTTTTTTTTTAAGCTAATGATGAGTTCAGTTATATTGCTACCTGATTTTTTTTTTAATAGTTTATAGAAAATGATGAGCAAAATTAATAGCAGATTTCTTCTAATAGGAATATTTGATTTAAAAACATTAGACTTACTAAATATGTGGTAGTCACTTAAAAATTATAATATTGTCTGATTTATTTATTTATTTTTATTATTATTATTTTTTGAGAGCAATCTTGAAGTATGAACAACATTCAAATTAGGGGGGATGATCAAGCTTTCTATTGAATTGAGGGGAAAATTTTGGCTGTAATCAGAGTATAAAGAAAGTAATTTTAATACATTATTGATGAGTCACTGCATATTAGTTTTATCTTTTTCACATAAATTAATTTTATTAAAACTATCCTTGCGAAAGTTCATATCATTATGTTGGTATTATTGCTATTGTTGCTACATCATCTTGTATTTTGGTTTACTATGAATATCTTAATATTAGCGGAAACAAAGTGATGACTCAAGTCATTTAAAATTCCCAATATATATACATAAAATGTATATATTATTACTGAAATGTTTTACCTTAATGTCTTCTTTATTCCATACTTCAATATTGTCAACAGTATCTAAGTGAGTATATGCTTCTTTTGTCAAATATTCCATAGCAATTATGAAAATCTCCTAAAAGATATCACCAATAATTCATTGTTTAATTTTCAACTAAACGTACAACAGATAGCTAATAACCTTAGAGGGATGAAAATTTGTGTAGAATATCCTTGGGGAAAATGGCACTAGTTCCTTAATGCCATATAGCAAGACTTCACGAATATCACAATCACTATTAAAAAAACAAAGATGATGAAATATCCTGTACATTTTCATAAAAAAAATTAATCTTAAAGTTACTCGTATTCTGGTTGCAGCTGCCCAAATAAGTAACTTCAAATGCAAACTCAGATAATAAATATTTTTAATTTCAGCATTCAGTTTAAAGATCTCAGCATTGTGAGAATATGGTGAAAAGAGTTACTTGTAAAGTACTTACATTGTCTGATTGTATTTAAAGTACACGTGCCAAACAATTCGTAATAGCTAAATCACAATATAATGGTCAATTGATTCGTCCTGACTGAATGTCGTAAAATTCTAGCCACTGCTTTTACTATTTTCATGCCTTCTGGCCCTCTCAGAGCTCAAACATTATTGATCAATGTATTAATGACCTTTTACTACCACTGATGTTCAATAATTGGAAAGTTGCACAATTATTGGCTTACTTGTAAGGAACAGAAAGGAATAAGAAAATGTTTTATTATAGTTAAAGCGAACTGATATGCACATATCAAAAGTTTACCCAGTAATTTAATCGTAAATTTTAGTGAACATACATTTATATTTCACTCACTTAAAACCAGTTTTAAGCTTATTTCTTTCATACTCAATTGCCAAATTCATTCCACAAGCATTGGCTATTTTGCTCAACATGTTGCAGGTCTCCACAGCTGTAGTTTTAGATTTAATGACGACTTTTACCTCCTCTTCATTACCTAGTACAGAACAAAATAATGTTAAATAAGTTTGTTTTTTTTTAATAGTAATTCAGCTTTTATTATATTCATATATACTTTGTAATTTTTTGTTGCTAAAATGATTACCAGGGTCGTATCAAGTATTTTTATCTAAAACCTATTTAAACTTGATTTTTTTATTGCCCGGGTATTTGAATTACAATACTTTTTAGGTATAATGGTAGGATGATAATATTTTTATTGTGCTCACTGATTAAATATTTATAATAAAATATATATTTTTAGTATTCTTTTACCATCTTTGGAATACTTTAGAAGATATCCAAAATGTCCCACTTTCTTATGAACTTCATTTTTTGTGACATCAGAAAGAATACTACATCCTGTATCCACCTAAAGTAAGCAAAAATGGAACAAGTCAAATACAATGGGTGAACAACAGGCAACAAGAAAAGAAATTTTTTTATTAATTTTCTAGTGTCACTGTATAAAACATGATAATCTAATGTGTTGTAAGTGGAGCCCTAACACAATAGTGGGTGTTAAGTCTTTGAATCTATGTAACTTGACAAGTATAGCAAAATGTGGGACCAGTCACTTGTTACTAAATTACCCTGCACTAGGGTAACTTCAGCCATCTTGGCAATAACATAATATGACAAGCCGAAAATTTTTGTCCATGTATTTGGAGAATGAACAGACGACGATTATTCATGAACTTAGCTTACTTCAAATGGTTGAAACTCCAGAATTATTTTATCCTTTCCCATAATCTCAGAAAAAAAATCTTTTGTCACGTGTTCTTGTTTCAGTCCCAATTCTGGGTGATTACGGCCAAGCTTTTCATGTGCTTTAGCAAACTGATTGCTTGCCAGTGCAGATATGGTTGAGAGCTCCAGACTTAGTGAATATGCAGCAATCACTTCACATAGTCTCCCAACACCATTCTACAATTATTTACATAAAAAGTAGTATACCTGCTTTAAAATCCTATAATATTATATAAAATAATATATTTAAAACTTAACCCGACAGTTTTGATTTAATACTTATTATTTTCTGGTGTGATCTATATAATAAATAGATAGGCTTTGAGTTTCCTGAATACTGGGTGTCTGTGTTGCATCCAAAAGTCACCCTATTGGACAGCAAAGATTCTGCCTCTAACCCAACCAACCACTCTATTACAAGATGAGTTATAACAAGTTATGGCTGGCTTCAATATTGTTTGTCTAGAAACTGTGCTTCAACTCTTGTCACACTAGCTACTTGTGAATACTTCTATGTTAACACTATAATTTGCTACATTAACAAGCAAATATTATGAGCAACAACATTTCCCAGAATATCTACTCAGTAATTTTCGATGGTAGTTTTGCCACAGACATGGCTTCCTTCATTATGTAGAGGTTATTGGCAAAGGAAACAAATGTAGTGGACTGGAGATAGTAACAGTCACACTGTGGTAAGACAGGGTTTGAATGATGTAGTTCTGTACCAAGGATCAGCATATTTGCACGAAACTGATGCTGACAATTATTAGTGTCATACAGCCATTTCAGGTGTTGGTAATAATGTAGCATGTAGTTAGTAGAAATGTTTAGTATACACCAAATTGACATTGAATTGAAAAGAATTTATAGGAAATTACCATACCAATAATTGAAGCATGGTAGCTAGCTAAAAATAGTCAAATTTTCTTAATTGTGGAAACTAGCCTGAAACTGATTGTCTGAGGCGTCTAGAGTGATTGCAACAGAAATGTTTGGGACATAGTACCACACCTTACTAAATGTAGTAGCGCCTGTTAAATCATGCTATTGCTTTTTCACTGCTCATGTCGACTTACTTGCAGTTAAATTATTGGAAAATTAGGATCTCAAACAGTTGATAACAATAACAAGATTACATGAATCATAAAAATTATAAAAGAAGTAATTCAAGTTGTAATCCGCTAGTGATATGTCAGTAGATAAATTAACAAAGCTAACTAAGACAACTATTACATCTGGCACATTCTATAGCGCATACACTTAGTATAAGTTAAACAAATCATGTACATGTACAAGCATAAGCACAACTTGTGGGCACAGCAAAGATAAACAAACCTTGCCATTGCATCCTATCATTTTTAAGCACTCCTTCTGAGTAGCCAAAGAAACTCCACCTCCAACTGTTCCAACGTTTAAGCTTGGAATCACAATGCTGGCATACATTCCAGCATAAATTTCATTGCTATCTTCCTGCTCCAGTTCTAAACCTATCAAAATACCAGAAAAATGTCACCTGAGAAAAAATACATTTATATTTTTTTTTACTACCAATTATCAATATTGCCAATAACTAAGCAACCAATTAGACACAAAACTGAAATGAAATTTAAACAGCTTAATCCCAGCACATCAAAATTAATATGTGCAGTAGATGGATGTAAGCTATTTCAATTAGTGGAGCTGCTTTGAGTTGAATGATGACATCAGAATTATTTGCATTTGTGTGGGTTTTAATTGAGTACAGAGGTTCTATATGCTCTAGTGATGTTTTAAGATGACCCGCCCACAGTTTGCACCTTGGTTACCACACAAACTCGATAAAAAATATTTTTCGGGTTTCCTCAAACTAGTTGAAACAATTTTGTCCAAAATTTTTTTAGATTGCATGCTTCTTACTATTTCACACTGTGGGCAACCATAACACCCTATTTACCATGATATCCTTGTTCTTCAATAAAGTTAACCATTTTATAAAGCATGAACTTTGGTACACTAATTTAACTGTCCCAATAGTTATTGGATCAGGACTGGCACCCAGTTCACATTTTGGTAACCACAAAACTCAATTAAATGAAAAAAATTTCTGTCTTCTATTTTTGTATAGAAAATTAGTTTTAGTTAATTTTTTTAATGTAGTTGTAGTTTTACTGGAATTTTTTTTCCTGATTTTACTTAAGTTTTTCCAATTTAGTTTTTAACAAAACCACTGGCTTCCTAACAGTTACAATTATCTTATTGGTCTCAATTAATTAATGATCACAAATAAAGAAAAAGATTAAAAAAGTGAAAACAGTCTTATTGAACTAATAGCATGCGTAGCAGTTAGTTAATTTAACTTTGACATTTCTTGCTAGCTATATTTCTACCAAAACATCATACTTTTGCTTCTGTTTTTATTTTTCCTTTTTGATAGAAATTAGCTACTTAAATTTTAGTTTGTTTGTTTTTTTATTCAAACTTGCACATCTCAATTTTATTAGGTTATTTAAACAAACAGGTGACAATTTGGATATAATTTTTATTATTATGTAATAAAAGGACTCATCAATTAGTCTTGTTATCTCATCATGAGAAAACATAATTCTGGTTTACATAAAATTTTGCAACTATATAAGCAATAGTTATTTTCATCTCGAAATTAACTGTGATACATTAGTTTGTTTTTAAAAGATATTTTTGTTAGGAAAAAATAGGCATTTGCAAGACTAAAAACAAAGAAAAACGTACTGTATTTAATGAGTTGGGAATTTTTATAGAGGAAGGAAGGAAGTTAGTTTTGGATCTAGCATTATCTCCAAACTTAGCATAGGTGTTGAAGCCAGTGTACACATTCCCCTAAAATGATCTCAAGGATTTGAACCTAAGGGGGCAGCAATGCAAAGAAATGTGTGGAAAGCTCCCTGGTGTGCACCATGCACTCTGTGTAATGGTGAACAGAAAACCTCTCAAGGTATGTTGAAAAAACATGTTGCAAGCTTTACCAGTAAGGTTCATAGCAACCAATCATGCTCTATGGCATGATGAAACCCTTTGACATCAGACATGGTACAGAAACATTTCGTTTGTTAAAATTATTTACTATATGTGTTTACTTTGCTGTACTTCTGTCATTACCTATTTTAGCCAACACAATGACATTATAAATTAAATTATATTTCTTATGATGTCTGCTCCACTTTGATACCCAACGCTAACAAAAACCATTGTACTAATAGTAATAGCCATTAATAATAAGGTTGGCTATAAAGGTCACCAAAGGTCAAATCCAGGATTGGGCCTGGTCTTAAAATTTAATGTTGTGTGTGCAAAATGTCAGTTTATCATAACATCCACACATGAAAAAGGGGTCAATTAATGACATTGACGGGAAAAGTTTTAGGATAATAGCATACATTCTAAGTGACTATCATGGTAGCACAAAACAATGAGCAACTGTTGCCATATAATGTATATCAAGAGCAGTCAGTGTGTAGTTTAAAAAATACTGGCAAGACTTCAAGATAACAGTGAATCATATGCAGTGCACCTCTAGTTTTAAGTATCTGCTCTAATAGGAAGAAAATGCCAGAAAATTTAATTTAGAGTTAAGGATAAGCTTAGCATGAAATTTGAAGTTCATCAGACACAAAAAAATAACAATTCATCATATTGGTGTGATTTTAGTTGGGTGTAATCAACAGTGGCTAACCACAAGCAGACAACAATTTATAGCTTTACATTAATGTTGAAACAATTATTCCTATATTATACTGAGCCTTATACATTGAAACATAATAAACTAACCATGACTGATCCATTCTTCTTTTGTCAATGGTGTAATAAACAGTTGAGCATGAGAAGACTCCACACTCGCAACATCTTGACCAGTGGCTATAAACACTCCTGTTATTAGGTTAGATATATTCAAAGTTAGCCCGATAATCCCAGAGCATAAATTGCTTGTTTGAGCAGCATTGTAGAAGTCCATAAATCTGTATACATCAACCTAAAAAAAAAGATAAATTTAAGTCTGTTATTTAGTTAGTATGCTGAGTTAGTAAAGAACCTTGTTCATAAAATTGCATTGGGAGCATGGTGATATGCATTTTGTAAGGAATTTTTTTTTAGTTGTTTTGTATGTTTATTAAAGTGAGACTGCAGCATAGCATCTTACTAAAGGAACAATTACCATATCTACTAGATTATAGTGTACAACATACAGAGCACTTTTGACAAGTGTGTATGGTTGTACTCCTAGAACACTAGTAAGACAGCAGCCCTAGAGGGCATTCCCTGAGCCTAAATTGGACATAATGAATATGTTGGGGTTGTAAATCCCAACAGTAAATATGGCACACTGAATATGGCACAATGAATATGGCACATTAAAAGTGCTAGTATTGAATGCTTCTTTCAATTTAATCAAGTATATAAAAAATCTGAATACTTTATTTAATTTGACAGCACAACATGGATATCCTTATTGTTTTGCTTGCCTTTCAGTAAAGTATTGCTAACCTTTAATACTGATTTCATTATGCGTGCTGATATCCAAGCCTCTGCTTGGACATGGTGTCCTCTGGTTCTCCATTGGTTGATAAATCCAATTTTTTTATCACCACCCATACCTGTCTCTATATAATACTTGAACAGCTTCACTTGAGGTAATTCTTTATCCATAACTTCAAGAATCCATTTACACAAATCATGACTGCAGCTTGTAACCATATTCTGCCCACATGCATCATCAGTAGAAAAATGTAAGTTCAAAATTACAGCACGACCAAATTGCTTGCTTTCCATCTTTACCAAACGAGCATGCTGGCTAACTTTGGATACCTTCAACAACCAGCAATAACAAGTACACTATAATATTTATTGGAAAAAAGTAAATGACAATACTGTACATTGACATGCCATTAATTTATTATTTACTGGGACTCGTACTACATGACAAATGGAAGTCAACAGAAACGAAAGATTTTAGCCAACAAATATAATCTTCTACTGCAGTAAAATATTCTGATTATTAACAATGCAATCTAGGGAAAATATTGAATGCACATAGAAGAGAAAGGCATAATAGCTTAATGTGTATGTATAGGCTCCAGTATGCTTTTACCACCCTGCTGCTAATTTGTGCACACTAGAAATGATTTCAACATTATAACAGAGAAAGGAGCTGCAACATTATATATTAAGCATTTTAGTTCAGAAGACTTGAACACTTATACTCTTAACAATCATTACATCAATTTAACTCTGTATTCTCTCTATTAACTAAGACATTTTATACTTAAAATAATATCGAATATTTGCACCTTTTTATGAGCAGATGGGTTATGCAATATAAAATAGAACTCTGACCTTACCCTATTCAAATAAATTATTAGCAAGTATAATTATACGTATTGGTCACTTTATTGGCTACAGAAACTTTTTTTTTGCTACACAATTACACTACTTTAGTATACCAGATAAATTGATTGATCACAAAATGTCATCAACCATCCTTATTATTGTGTGTCACATAATGAATGTAGAATTGGAAACTGTAAAGTCACAAAGAACTCTATGACTAGTTTGATGGTAGCAAGTATTATTGAATTATTTGCACTCCTTGCACTGGTTTCAAACGATATGATGCAGACCATTGCAATCCGCTTTCTTACAGAAACACGAAATCAGTCCAACGCATGCCACAGTCAATTCAGGTGCGTAGGATGAACTAATTAATTAGAATTATTTCCTGGTTTTGTGGGCGTCTGTGTTATTGTTAATTCACAATTTCATTGCCACATAGGATGCATAGCGGTTAGGTAAAGGTGAAGCCAGAGAATTGTCTTCCAAGGGTTCCTACTAACTTAATCAAACCTAGACAAAGAATTTAATCGTTTTTTTTTGTTAGAATCGATCGGTAAGAATATGACAATTTAGAATTTACAAGCTACAACGTATTAAATTGACCTTACCCTTTCCTGTGCAGTTACAAAATTATTGTTAAACCATTTCAGAAATGTTTCAACTTCATCAATAGATCTAAAAATAAAGTACGGTGATCGAATCTGAGCGCGTTCAATGATTCGAGCATGCACACCTCCAGCTCGACTCAATGCAGTCGCACCACGAGTGATCGATGCCACTAGTGCACCTTCTGTCGTTGCAAGGGGGCAAAGACAGAAGTCGTTGACATGTCGTCCTTTTATCAGTAATGGTCCACAAGCTGCCAGAGGAATTTTTGTAAGGCCAATAGGGTTCTCCACATTGCCCTTTAACCTGACACAGGAGCAAGAGTCATTGCTACCTTCATTTAACCACCATTGACCACATTGCTCAAGAGAACAATTAGCAAAATTTTCCACCCACTGCCTTCGTTTATCACAATGTTCCCGATCATAGTAACCCCGAAAAGGAATTTTTGGGTTTCCAAATTGGTCTTTATCGTCGAAAAACTTTTGTTCACTAGTCATCTCCGGTATTCAACTCTTTAGTAAAGGTCATTTCGATCCTTTATATACGGGATGGAGGGGCTGCCTTACTTAGCGCGCCAACAATATTAGTGAACGGAAGAAGGGCTTCCATATCTCGGGGCAGAAACGCCCCTACACCCGATATATTTAATCAGACGCCCCCAAACTTCTGGAGACAACCCTGAGCATTATGAGCTTGGCCTGGTTTAGACAAAACATTAGTTCACTATCTACTGGATATACTCACACAAGCCTTACATAAAAAACATTATTGATGCCTTGTTTGCAAGCACACATCATTATTTATTGCTGCAATGCAATATTGTTAAATAAACACAGACAACAACGACTGTAAAAGCATGCAAAAATGATGTAAAGTCATAGTTTCAATAGTGAGCATTTTCTTCGTAATTCTCCTTCAGTTAGCTGGTTGTAATTTCTTTTGTCACGAGCCATACTCTATAGTACATGTAAGACAAAATTAACAATAGGCCCCTTACATATTATTTCAACACAACATCAAATTTTCTTTGCATCCCTTTCAACACTGCAGGCCTTTTAAAAATATATCATTTTATCAACTTCCTTCCAAATTTCTAGTGGCCCCTTTATTGATGATTTCTCTTCATACCACATAGTCGGCTCCATGTGTCTTAATCAAATCTTCAATAAAACTTCCTTCACTCTTAGAGAAGGGACATTTTTGCTTTGGTGAGTTCACAGATGTTGATCGCAGTGCTTGAATGAATGAATCAGTAACTATCCAACAAGGAAATATCAGAGAGATTAAAAATCATAACAAAGGAAATAAAACCACTAAAGTGCTTACTATGTTCAGACTCAATGTGGTCAAAACATTGGTTAAATATAGATTTGTTTTTCCAACCAAGAACTAGCCAATCAGTTATTTCAGCACAATAAAAAGGCTGAAAAGGAACAACGAAACATATCAGAATGTCTTTTCTTTTGCATCCAATCCCATCAAGGATTGAATTCATGGCTATAGTTATCTTCAACAAATTATATTTCCTACTTCTCAGTGAATGGGCCAGCCATCACCCAGTTAATGAGCGATCAGAATTTAAAATATATCCACATAGTTAACAACAGTTGCAATATATTGCCTGGGAAAACCGCAATAGCTAGAACAGATAGAAAGATCTTTAAACAATGTGACTAATGAATATTCATACCTGGTTTATACAACTGTACATTTATATTTCTAAAGTAGCTCCTTTATAATGAATATTCATACCTGGTTTATACAACTGTACATTTATATTTCTAAAGTAGCTCCTTTATATCTAGAGGTTATTCACAAGTGGGTGTGGTCACGTTCGTTGCGTGGCTATCGCCATTTTGAGTGGCAAAAAGAACAAGTGGTAACAGTGTTCCCAGCTAAGATTATGGCTCAAAGTGAAAATTTCGGCGGAAGAAAGCTTTCTACTTACTTCTTGGGGCTGGATGATAAAGCCAAGAAACAGTATCTATTAATGATCCATACACTATCTCTTGTGAACCACTTTCTGCATCTTCGGTTTTGCAGTATTTAGACATTTACAATTTTTTGATTGAGACACCCAGTGTATACTCTAAGGAAGATTTGAAGGCATACAATAGTCTTGATGCATACAAGTACTTACTTGGTAGATAGTACACAAAAAAAACCTACAACTACTCCAGAACTCACTAGTTCTCCCAGTATAGAAGATGTATTCTGCTATTGCAGAGAATAAGGATGATCAGCTAATTGGTTGTGATGGTGACAACTGTTCAGTTGAATGGTTTCATTTGAAATGCTTGAGAATAAAACGTGTACCAAAAGGAAAGTGGTATTGTCCTGATTGTAGGGTAGTAAAAGACCAACCAGTTTTCCCATTACAATTCAATTGATTGTAGCTAGGACTAACCTCATAATATTAGTTATAACTAAAACTTGTCATTTTTTAATTGTATTTATAAACTTCTTCTTGATCAATTGGTTTTAATGTATTAAATAATAACTTCAGTAAGAAAATTTCAGAAAATTGGAACAACAGTATCACAAAAATTATACAAGGCTGCAAATGACAACAATTTAGTCTATTATACTAATGTTGGTCTCTTTATCGCACATTATCATATTAATACTTAATGTAGATTCAAGAACAGAGTACTTCTGCCTGATGGCTCCAATTACTCTTTCAACATGAATTCGAATACTGGAGAGTTACCTTGCTGTGTCCACTTCAGGTTGTGACAATTGTTTTTTTCCTCTTGTAAAAGGTGGCATTCTCACCTCTGCACAACAAATACCCACTGAATCTTGAACTGTAAAACCTCTGTCTGCTAGAATGATGTCTCCAGATTCAAGGTAGTTTAATAGCCCACAGTTTTCTGTTAGATGTTTATCAGACACTCTGCCACCCCATCCCTTTGAAACGAATGCCTTGTGGTGTGATTGATATAAAAAACTTTACAGTATTGTGATGTTTATAGTTAAAAAATGTTTGTGCTCAGGCCTTTAGGTCACTGAAACGTTCACACGAACACTTCAAAACAATCAATTATGCTTATACACTTGGAGAAATCCTTTCTAAATTCAAGAGGCATTGTCTTGGCCACTGATTCTCGACTGGGCCATTGAATTGTTGGCTGTAAACTAATGTACATAATATCAATCCATTTACGAAAGAGTCGGGATACAGTGGATTGACTAACACTAAACTCAAAAGCCCAAATCCTCTCGTAAATTTAAGAGAAGTTTCATTAATGTTAAAATAAATTCTTGAAATAAAGACATTGAGGAATTGCCATGTTTCATTAAACAACTTCCAGATACTAAATCAAATACTGCTTTTAATCTAGAATAACAAGGAAGGCCAGTGTAAAATTTGACTAAATCCTCATTGTTCTTAATCCATCTTCCGTTAGTATGTTTGTTTTTCAGCAATAGCAGACTTATTTTCCAATATTTTTAGGTCGTAAATAGTTAGTTTGTACCTCGGTTGATACGGATTCTGGTAATTGAGTGATAGTTGGAATGGACTTGTCTAACTCACAATCAAAGGATATGCTTACTGTAGGACTCCCTTGTTGGGCCAATTCCATTAGTGCTGTTGCAGCACTCTCTTTAGCTTCAGTCTAGCCTCTTCTTCCCTGGTTCTTTCCTCTTCAGTTCTGGCATCAGTCTGTTCTTTTGCCATCAGAATTTTTTTCTTCAATAATTTCCTTCTGTTGGCATACTTCTTGAAATCACTTACTTTTTTACTCTTTGCAGAACTTTCCACATATTTGAAAACACTTAGGATGAAATCTGGAGAGAGGGGATCCTGACTCTTATGTCCAGATATGAAGTGAGCAGAGCATAAGAAAGTGTGTTCACTTGGTTCCCACTTTTCTCGTTTAACAGCAGCTATCCATTTACTTCTTTGATCAGGATCAACAGGAAAACGGTAAAATAATAAATTGGACCCCTTAGAGTGTCTGTTAGCACAGCCGACGGCGCAACAGCTCTTGACCATAGCTTAGCTTGGCTAAACAACAATTTTGCCACTCTTTCTTTTAGCTACTTGTTCTTTATGGCGGCTGCGCTACGTACGTGGCCACACCCATTTGTATAACAGTACAGTCTCATGGAGGGACTACACAAGACTCTGTTGTAAAGAAAATTAAACCTGAGACGCGGAAGTGCAGATTAATTCACTATAAACATGTAAACTAGTTTATGAGCACAAAACCACTACCACATCTACCTGTAGATCAATTCTGCTATTGCTGCTTTCCTTTTTTGTCTGTTAATAAATGCTATGTATGAAAGAGCTACTTCTATGATAGGAATTAATACATGTTGAACCAACAACTATGAGAGGGCATATAATGCCAATGGTAGTAGCTAAAACAAAAAAAATCACAAAAGCTATATACAAGCTTATAATTGAAAGCTCACGAATACCACAACACAGACTCACCTTCACTCACTGCTTTCCCCTTTTTCTTTAACTTTTTTTTCAATCTTTTGCTTTTCTGGACAGTGAATACTGCTTTATTTTTCCTAGACTTTCTTTTTCTTACACTCGCCATCCTACAGTTCAAGTAACCCTTTACCAATTCTGATTAATTTTTTTTAGTCCGCTCTTTGACTTATTTCTTTTCTGTCAATGACGTAATAAATAAATATTATCGAACAGCTATGGATTAAAAGGGAAGAACGACTAACTACTAAGAACATTCATGTAAATGTCAGCACAAAAATCATCACAAAAATAGTTAGTCTATTTGTATGTAAATGAGTAGCAACTGAAGATAAATACAGGAATTATAAGTTTTCACTTAGAGGAACCCAAATGTAGTTGCCGGATTGGTCATGGATCACGTTTTTCACTTTACTGTAAATATCACTCAATGAGTCTCCTTCCACAATGGCTACATAAAAATAAAATAAAAAGAATCAAAATCTGTAATGTTTACAGCAAGATTTGATAATTGTTACCTGTAAAATACTCGGCAAATTCTTGCTCAATTCTCCGACCTTTGTCAAAAATTTGTCTAGCAATATCTTCAGATGTCTTAGGTTGAGCAGACCTTGAAAAACAACAACAACATAACACAACACGCTCATACACACAAAAAACAACAACAACAACTGAACTACATAGAGTGTTGAAAAGCACTGAGTACGAAATATATATAATACACTTGTATGTCAGTAACGATGACTGACAGCAGTGTGTATTCATGAATAATTCATGTGCTTAAACAGTTTGTTAACGCATCATCACTATACTGAATGGGTAACGTGTCATTACATTCAGTAGAAAGTGAGCAATAGTAACTAAAAAGCAGTGGAATTGGCAAGGTAAGGTGGCATAGTAAAGAAGGTGAAAGTACGAAAGAGAAAGCAAGAAGAGAACGATTAATTATAACTAAAAAGCAGGTGGAATCGAATCGTCAAGTAAAGGTAGATAAATTTCAAAAAGGGAGGAGAAAGTATAAAAAAAAGACAGCAAAAGTTTCGCACAAAGCTTAGTCCACAATCATGTTAGAAGGACAGAGAGATTCAGAAGCAGGAGAGGTAGACAAAAGGAGGAGAAGGGACTCCAATGACTCAGAAGAACTAGCTGAAATAAAGGATGTGGGGATAGGAAAAGCTGAGATAGTTCAGAAAAAAAGAGCAGGAGAGGGAAACTGATGAAACCTTAACCAATGATAGAGAATGACAAAAATGAATAAAAATAACTTATGTTACTGCATTCTTACTTTGCAGTACATTAAGCACCATTGGGTGGTGGGGTAATTGCTAGTATGCATAAAATATTGCGTATTGCATTATAAATCAAATCAAAGAATACTAAAAGGAAAAAAAAACACTGAGGACATACTGGATTATTTCAAAAGATGCTGGTCTTATGCAAATGGCGATGGGGTGTAGGTCGGCAAGTTGGAGACGACGAATGGCATAGCCACTAACTCCAAGTATACAATGCTTCCCCTATCAAACAGCACAAAATCAGAACTAACTAAACATCATGAAACAATTTTTTTCCACTTACATCATTTGCTACTTGTTGGACAGCCTTAATACTTGTTCCATACAGGTTCTCTTTGTAACGACCAGCTTCAATAAATAAGTGTGCTTGTATGTCTCTTTCCATTTGCTCAACACTCGGCACAAAATGGTAATCACGACCATCAAGTTCACCATCCCTGGGTTCACGAGTGGTGTCTATAATATTAGCAAAATGAATAAGCTATATATTGTGATATATAAACAACATACGTGGAACACAGCCAGCAAACTTGTCCGGAAATTCTTGGACTAGCATGTCATTCATGTCTTCTTTGAGAGGACCAAGAATAATAACTGGCCTGGCATATCCTCCTACAAGGTTTCATACATATACAATAATATTGAATTGGGGAAGAAACAGCCACCTTACTTGGCTCCAGAGCAACTGGCTCATATGTCGGAATGTGTTCTTCCTCTGCTAAAATGAACCAACAAAAATAATTAGGAAACACATAACAGAAAAGGGAAAGCTCGCTAATCAGCATATTTCACATATATGCATTCACTTCCTAAAAACAACAACAATTTTTTTACCCTTTGATTCATCATTTTCCCCAGAGAGAGTCAGACTAGTTTTCTTGATAAATGGAAGTTTTCTTGAAAGTTTAAAACTTGCCCTTGCACCCCTCCTCTCAGTAACTGACAACTTCTGTACAGGATGATACATACACTTTAGTTGTACCTAAATAGCTCTGGGAAATATGCACTTACTCTGTCCTTCTCAAAGGAGCTCTCCTTTTTAGTGAACTTAACACTTTTCTGATTGGATTTGGCTCGCCTTTCAATTCTAATTACAAATTTGATAATCATAATAAGAGGAACAATTCAAAAAGCTGCCTACCTCTTTTTACTGGGAATGAGACCCTGTTGGCCATCATCTGCATGATTACCAACCAAAGCAGCTTGCCACCATTCCTCATCACTTCCATTTAAAATGTGTAGTATGTCTCCATGCTTGAAGGACAAGCCACGAGAGGGGCAGTCATCATCCGGAGAGGAGTCATGGTCAAACAATGCTCTAAAATTAAAAAAATATAAAAAAATTAAAAAAACCACGTCGACCAATCACGTACAATTTGTCTGCCAATATCATATAGACTGCTAACAAGAACAAAAAAAAAATTGAGTAAAATATTGGCAATGTAATGATACGCTAGTAACCATACTTAATTACATGTGGCCCAGTTATATATAAGGGCTGGGGATCTGCATTTGAATGTAATGAGTAATAGCAAGAGTGCTATTGATCCCTAATAGTACAGGCTACCCATGCTAGCTATCACTCTCTAGTAGTAGGCCAGCTTTAAAAAATTTTTTTGCACTGTAGCTACACCGTATCGTTCACTCACGATCTCTGTATTTCAGGATTAGCAACCTCTGGAACTTCACTTTCAACCAATGGCTCCTCCTTGAAAAAATTCCATCCAATATGGGTAGAGCTTCTGCACTAACGAATGAGTCTCCAACTAGAAACTACTGGAACTGTACATTTCCTAGGATATAGCTGCACGCATGCACACTCAGGTGTACTATTTCACTTGGCTACAGTGGTATTTCACTTAGTTTCCGTGCTATTTAATTCAGTTACGTGCGATTCCAATTGAACAGTGATTTTCCCCACACACTTTTGAATGGGCAATTTACACGACGTACAATTAGATGTATAATAGTACGGCGTGTAAGTTGCCCATTCAAAAATGAATGGGAAAAATCGCTGTTCAATTGAAATCGCACGAGGAAAGTGAAATAGCAGGTAACTAATTGAAATACCTCGGTAACTAAGTGGAAACTAAGTGAAATACCTTGGTAGCTAAGTGAAATAGTACAGGCAAGTGCGTACGCGTGCAGCATTAACCTTGGAAACGTACAGTTCGAGTAGTTTCTAGTTAGAGACAATGTCATTCTCTACCACAGAAACTCTACCCGTATTAGACGGAATGTTTTACAACAGATTAGGAGGAGCCGTACGTTGAAAACAAAGTTCCAGCGGAAGCTAATCCTGAAATAAGGAGATAGTGAGTGAACAATACAGTGTAGCTATAATTGCAAAAGACTTTACCCATACTAATAGTTTGGCATGTAAATCACTCATTAAAATGTACTGGGAAAATTGTATTTCAAGGCAGAATCCCTAATAGTACAGGTTATCCGTGCTTTACTCGCTAATAGTAGGCCAGTTAAAAAAAGAAAGAAGTCATTTGCAATTGTAGCTACACTGTATCGTTCACTCACTGTCTCCTTATTTCAGGATTAGCTTCTGCTGGAACTTAGTTTTCAACGTACGGCTCCTCCTAATCTATTGAAAAACATTCCATCTGATATGGGTAAAGCTTCTGTGGTAAAGAATGATATTGTCTCTAACTAGAAACTACTCGAACTGTATGTTTCCAAGGTTAACACTGCACACGTGTGCACCTACTCATATTATTTCACTTAGTTGCTGTGCTATTTCACTTAGTTACCGTGCTATTTCAATTAGTTACACGCTATTTCACTTTCCCATGGCGGTTTCAATTGAACAGCAATTTTCCCACACATTTTCGAATGGGCAACTTACGCACCATACTATTATCAGTAAAATAGAACAGTAAAAGTAAAATAGTCTGGGAGAAAGTGCAATAGCATGGTAACTAAGTTAATAGCATGGTAACTAAGTGAAATAGCTCAGTAACTAAGTGAAATAGCACAGTAACTAAGTGAAATAGCACAGTAACTAAGTGAAATAGCACAGTAACTAAGTGAAATAGTTGCGTATGTGTGTGGTGCTAGTCATGGAAAAGTACAGTTTGAGTAGTTTCTAGTTGGAGACTATGTCATTCTTTAGCACAGACATCCCACTTTTACAAAACTAGTTCCAGTAATTAAATCAGCCCAATAGATTTGGAGGAGCCATACGTTGAAACTTATTATTAGTACGGTTACCTGTGCTATTACTGCTCATACCAATATTTTTTTTCATGTTTTTTTGTTGTTGTTTTAATCATTGAGCTCTCAAAAAAAAGACCACTATTTCTACTGGTTAGGTTAATTCTATATTCTTTAATTCTCCAAATTACAGTATCACATATTGCTTGGTCCAGGTTGGTTGGGTTGTACATAATTTTGATGCCAATAATGATCATTAATATCTCTAATTCCTCTCTACCATAAAAAGAAAAAAAATTGTTTTTTTCTTGTAAGTCTATGATTACACGTGAGCACCTAATAATGAGCATATATTATTTTCCTACCTCACATAGAGCTGCTTAACTGGAGGAGGTTTAGCTCCAGGAGAAGAAGGCTCTGTGGTGGTGGCTTGAGTTTCCTGGAGCTGTTGCAGTCTCTTCTGGAAGTCTAAAAATTCAGATTTTCTGTGCTCTACCAACAAATTTACAGTTTGGCCTGCTCCTGTCAAAGCTTGAGCAGCTTCCTCGTGGGAACAACTGTGCATATCTTTATCATTCACCTGACACCAACAAACATGTACATCAAGTTTTGTTATAAAAATAAATAAAGAATATGACATTTAATCATTCTGTACATAATGGTGAAATGTAATACTGTGAGCAATTAATTACTTTCAAAATAAAATCGCCAGGCTGAAGTTGACCAGATTTATCTGCAACTGAGCCAGGTGTTATGTAGGAAATGAAGATACCAGTGTCGCCTTCTCCTCCAATTATGTTAAAGCCAAGACCAGTTGATTCTGGACGATGCAAAGTTACCACTCGCTGTGTTGCACTGGCCTCCTGTAATTGCATATCCATTAACTCAATACCATTATATTCTAACCAAGCATTACTCAATTATAAATTACACTATACATACTTCATCCTCTGCGTCTTCATCTGAGCTGCTAATTGGGCTGGCTGAGCCAATAGCATTTTTTTCAATTCTCAATTCAGCCAAATTTCGTACTGAAGTTAAAACGCGCACTGCTTCTTCATGTGTAATGCCGACCATGTTTTCTCCATTTACCTAAACCAATCATCAACAACACACCACACAGAAAACTGTCAATCTGCAGTACCTCTTAAATAACATCTTTGAACTTACCTGTAAGATTCTATCCCCAACTGAAAGTGTTCCTTCCTCCTCAGCTACTCCATCCGGAATAATTTTAGTGACAAATATTCCATCATCTCCCTTTAAGTGTTGGTTACCAACACCACCAGCAATGCTAAAACCCAGACCTACATGTATAAAGACAATATATGTGATGAGGGCCAACTCTCAATTTCAAGTACTGCTGTGGCCTAATGTAAAGATATTTGGTAAAGTCAACAAGTTATGATTGACTTTAAATACAGACTGTGTTGGAGGATATGCACATGTTTCTACTGGACAAGAGAGAAAGAAATATTTCCAAAAACTAGAAGATCAACAGCACAATCCTTAGATGTCAATTTAGATGGTGTTAAACTATAAACAATGTCTAACTACAAAAAGCTTGAGCTGTAGTGGTCAAATGTTTTGAATAGTGACCTTCTGTCTATAACCCCATCCCACTACTTCCCTTTCCTCTCCCCCTACCACACACTCCAATCTCCTGTGCTCCTATAGCAAACCTCTGAAGTGTAAGTATGTGCTTGCTTCTCACACGGCAATTCATGGAGCATGACAAGGATACATTAGAGAACAAGAAGTCAGTTGGAACAACTGGTATGTACAGTAGGAGACAAAAAAAAAGTTTCGAATTCCATTCTGTAGTACATGTACGGCCTTAAAACGGCAGTTTTATTTACCGCAGTTTTTATCGTTGCGTTCGTACCGTTTTGACTAAACGGCCAACACCGTTTACTAGAACAGTAAAAAACGGTGAAGCATTTCCGTCGATTCACAGATATTTTCTAGCTAGAATCTCTTCTATAGCTATATCAGCAAGCAAAGGCCTTATATCGACCATTAAACGCTACAGGGATAGTGCAAAAAAAGCTCGTACAAAATTTTAACTTACTTCAATAAAGCTGCAGACCGAAGTTCCGATGGGCACAGAGCTATAACGAGGTCCGCACTTCGTATATCTTCTGTTAGCTACTGATGGACCTTCAGTAGTAAAGAAATCTAAGCCCGAGAAAGCCCTAACATCGAGAAAACGTCGATACTGTACAGTGGTCGAACTAACAATTCTCTGCGAGACAACTTCAATTTATTTTAACCCGAAAAGCTTTGCCTCTGGATCCTGCAAACAAAAAATCGGAACGTTTCATTGGATAAACAATTTTTTATATTTCTTTGAGCGAGACATACGGTGAACGAGAAAGATTAAACCGGTAAAGCGGTTGAACGGAACGGCCGTTTTTTAACAAACGGCGTACCGTTTTTAAATCGTGCGACGGCCGTTCTACAGAACAGAATTCAAAACTTTTTTTTGTCTTCTACTGTATGTAACATTGTATTTGATATCCAAGTATACTAGTGATGTGCTTGAGCACAAATGGCGAGCGAGCCTAAAGACTATACTATTTTTATATGAATGATTTTGACTTCTAACACTGAAGCTACTAAAAATAAGGTCCAGTTTTTAAATTTCGCATACACGGTAAAGGGATTTCAGTGCCATAGTAACAACTTTCTGCAACTGCTTGAATTGAAGGGAAAAAACAACAAAACAATACACGTTATTTAAACGTTTTCTTTGTGATATTCTTTAGCTAAATAGTGGTTGTAACACACAATGTTTTGACACAACTGGACATGCACCTACACAGACTTACCTTCGCGGTAGTCTAGTGGACAATGTATTTTCAAGTAAATACTGTTGCGCAAGGCTTATAACCATGACAAAGAGCGCATTGACTTACCACTGCCACTAACTTGAATAGAAATGGAAGTCCCTTAAGTTTTCAAGTTTAACTGCACCCGCAAAAGAATTCAAAACGGTAAACAATTCAATTTCTAGGGTGATACGGGTACTGATCGATAAACCAGAGGATTCTGTTTAGTGCAATTTGGGACGGGGTTGACCACATAACTAACACAAAAACGCGAGGGTCAAAGTACAAAATGACATACATACGTCCATACATATATACAAATAAATAAATAAACATCCCCGATTTTCGATTGTGTTACCCCTGTAAGTGTCTCGCTCGCTACGCTCGCTCGCCAATTAAGGCCACCATCTGTTTGCTTGCTAGATGACAATTCTAGCCTGTGGAGCCAAGCCTCACATGAGAAGAATTTGGACACAAATGAAACTAAAATGAACATCATTTCTGAGAGAAGAGTTATGTGTGTTGTTGGTATAAAAGCCAAGGACCAGAATGGATTCTTGTGGTGTGACATATTTCTTATTTTAAATGTTCTCAATCTTAGTCAATTAAACAGATTAAGGGGAACCAAATAAATAGTGACAGCTAGCTATTGAAGGCTACTTTTCTTTTTGAATACTAGAATGGCTTGCCAGCAGAGTAAAAAAACCCACATGACCAATGAATTCTATATTTTAGTTGACATAACTATATTTTATTGTTTCCACACGGGGACTATGACAATGACAATGACATCTTAAAAAATATTTCGATAAATGATTGAAACCAATCATGCAAATGAATCATTTCCAATCTATATACCTGTATGACCTAATGACCGCACCATTGGCCAACATTACAACTTTGCTCACAGCACAGAGGAGACTAGTGAAAAGCTACTGTGAAGTTCACTGGCACAATTTGTCTGTCATTTGAAATGTAGTAGGAAGACATTGCACATAATCGATCGTTCAAAGTATTAAGAACACAATAACAGGAAACCAATACTCTTAAGGAGTTCTGCTACTCTACAGCCTCATGATCAGCTCTCCACTAATCCAAATTTTCAACAAAGGTAATACATTCATTCATTAAAAAAAAAACTGAAATATAGTTTTATGATTTTCTTCTTTTCTAATATAAATAGTACGGTGTCATGACCACAAAAAATGAGGATTATAATCGGAAAGCATTATTTTACATCCGAATTCTTATAAAAAATAAATAAAAAAGTGAAGTACACTGTACAGAAGCCTGTAAATATTTTAACAATATGGCTTCAATCCCAACTAATAATTGCCCAAACCACAGGCTACAAGAATGCCAGATGGGGATTTCCTCCATACTGCAGCCACATAACATGCAATATTCTTACACAAGTTCTGGTTGCTCCTATGGGACTACAAGCTCCCACCACCACATAACCTTCACAACGCAACTCCAACAACCACAACGCAACTCCAACAACCACCACACAACTCCAATAACCACCACACAACTCCAACCACTACCACACAACTCCAACAACCACCACACAACTCCAACCACTACCACACGACTCCAACAACCATCACACAACTCCAACAACCATCACACAACTCCAACAACCATCACACAACTCCAATAACCACCACACAACTCCAACCACTACCACACAACTCCAACAACCATCACACAACTCCAACAACCATCACACAACTCCAACAACCATCACACAACTCCAACAACCATCACACAACTCCAACAACCATCACACAACTCCAACAACCATCACACAACTCCAACAACCATCACACAACTCCAACAACCATCACACAACTCCAACAACCACCACACAACTCCAACAACCATCACACAACTCCAACAACCATCACACAACTCCAACAACCATCACACAACTCCAATAACCACCACAGAACTCCAATAACCATCACACAACTCCAACAACCATCACACACAACCACCACAGAACTCCAATAACCATCACACAACTCCAACAACCATCACACAACTCCAATAACCATCACACAACTCCAACAACCATCACACAACTCCAACAACCATCACACAACTCCAACAACCATCACACAACTCCAACAACCATCACACAACTCCAACAACCATCACACAACTCCAATAACCACCACACAACTCCAACAACCATCACACAACTCCAACAACCATCACACAACTCCAACAACCATCACACAACTCACAAACTAAACCACCACACTAAAACCATCCACACAACAAAAACACAACCAACTCAAAAACACAACTCACCACACCAAAGCACACGAACTCCAATACACAACATCACACAACTCCTCAAACAACAACCATCACACACACCACCACAGAACTCCAATACATAACACAACTACAATAACCATCACACAACTCCACAACCATCACACACAACCACCACAGAACTCCAATAACCATCACACAACTCCAACAACCATCACACACAACCACCACAGAACTCCAATAACCATCACACAACTCCAATAACCATCACACAACTCCAACAACCATCACACACAACCACCACAGAACTCCAATAACCATCACACAACTCCAACAACCATCACACACAACCACCACAGAACTCCAATAACCATCACACACAACCACCACAGAACTCCAATAACCATCACACAACTCCAACAACCATCACACAACTCCAACAACCATCACACAACTCCAACAACCATCACACAACTCCAACAACCATCACACACAACCACCACAGAACTCCAATAACCATCACACAACTCCAACAACCATCACACACAACCACCACAGAACTCCTAATAGGGTTATAGCCAGGGAAACATTATTGAATAAATGCCACAACCACTGTTTTGGACGTGAGTTACAAAAATGATAAATTCAAGGCACACTTTGTGAATAAACTAGAATGCCCTGAGTACTAAGATATAATATGTGACTGTTTTTGGGAAAATCCGCCTAAACGCAGCATCTAAAGTTTTCTAATTTATTCTACCAGTAGGCTGCACGGGGCCTTGGGATGCCGTCCTCCTAATTTGGAAGCTGTAGCACAAGCTGCCTTCGTCCTACACACTACAACACTCCAATATTTTTGCTAAACTTATTATTGCTGATTTCGAAAAAATGCCGCGTAAAGGCGTTGCTAAGGTCAGGGGGCATGCCTGGTATCTGTATACTATTACCGCGTGTCTCCACGACACTACGGACTAAACCAGTTACAGGCGGATTGAAAGAAGTCGAAGAGGCTTAATGTAAGGCTCCTCGAGAAACTATGATGGCGAGAATCACGTGAGTACATGGATTATGTAGAATAGTAAGTGAATTAGTCAGCTACAGTTTTTTCCCCGCTGTTAGTGAAAATCCCGCCAATAATTTCTTAGCAACGCTCCATACACGAGTCCAACCGGCTAGCGTTTCTAGCCTCATAGCGTGAGTTCTAGAGCTCGCCAGAGCTTACAACTGCGTCATAAGCTAGAGCTAACTGGTGTCTATCCATTTCTGACATAAATTTTTTTGAAAAAAAAAGGCTTTACCTGGAGATACTGAAAAAAAATTGTTTGCCGCGTTTAGGCAGATTTTCCAAAAACCAGTCACATATATTATCTTGTAAATCATGATTTGAAAAGTCTCCGGGGCTATTGGATAGGTAAATGGCCTGCCTTATGAAAATACTAAAACTCTTACAAAGTGTTTTGAGAAGTAATAAAAAACAAAATAAAAACAAAACAAAAAAACTTGCACTTGAAACCTGGTGTCACACATTCAAGAAACGAAGCAGCAGTGCGAAGAGAGTGACTGAGTCAGTTGCAAAATCACTTCCTAATAACCCCCCCCTGAACGCTATGAGTATCCACAACTATCACAACACAACTATCACAACACAACTCCAACAACTTCCACTGTCATTTAATTCCTACATCACATTAGCTCCAACCACTTCTACATACACTACTCCAACTATCACGTACACCACTGTGAGCCATCACATACACACACACACACACACACACACACACACACACACACACACACACACACACTGCAAACCATCACACATACTAACCATCACATATACTGCTCCAAACACGACTCCACCAACTCACAACTCGACCAACACACAACTCGACCAACACACAACTCAGACCAACACACAACTCAGACCAACACACAACTCGACCAACACACAACTCGACCAACACACAACTCAGACCAACACACAACTCAGACCAACACACAACTCGACCAACACACAACTCGACCAACACACAACTCAGACCAACACACAACTCGACCAACACACAACTCAGACCAACACACAACTCAGACCAACACACAACTCGACCAACACACAACTCGACCAACACACAACTCGACCAACACACAACTCAGACCAACTCACAACTCGACCAACACACAACTCGACCAACACACAACTCAGACCAACACACAACTCGACCAACACACAACTCAGACCAACACACAACTCGACCAACACACAACTCGACCAACACACAACTCAGACCAACACACAACTCGACCAACACACAACTCAGACCAACACACAACTCGACCAACACACAATTCGACCAACACACAACTCAGACCAACACACAACTCAGACCAACACACAACTCGACCAACACACAACTCAGACCAACACACAACTCGACCAACACACAACTCAGACCAACACACAACTCACAACTTAGACCAACACACAACTCAACCTACACAATTCCACCAGCACACACCCCAATTGTCACTACCCAACCCCAAATGCCACCTAATAACTCCAAGCATCACTCAACTCCAATACACCCACAACTCAAACACCACCACGCCACCAAATTCCAAACCCAATGGCACCCAACTCCAGCTACCCCACTTTTAATACTAACACTTAACATTGGAAACACTACCACACAAGTCTAAACACTACCACACAAGTCTATACACTACCACAAAATCACACAACATAGAACATACAACTACACAACTCCCACCACTCAAATTCTACCACACCTTACTTTAAAGTATTATACTGTACAACCCTCACCATTAACACAACCCCTATATAGTTGTTTTTTTTTTTAATACTTTACCTCTATCATTCTTTGCCAAGGTAATGTTAATAGTGTTGGGAGAAGATGCCTCCTTGGAAACTGGTGACCCCATTCTCGCAACATGTACTGTAGATAGGAAAAAAACCACACACAAAAACTCGTATCCTTGCTTCATTACATTCCCAACACTGACATGCAACAGCACAGCAAAATATTCTACATTATGAATATGTACAGCACCACCTGGAAAGACTGCACAACCTGCACCTATGAATATACATACAATCACACATCCAAGATAGGTCACTGTACACCTACCCATCAAACACCTACAGTAATCAACATTTCATTGGTGCAACTCTCTTCTTTCCTGGCTATGCTACTGTTGGCATTCATTCTCCAAGTAATAACAGTGACAAGTAACAGTTAAATTCTAATCAACTTTAGCCTTCTAAGTATACAATGAACATAAACCCATCCTTCACAAGAATACATTAAACTAACTAAGCCAGACACTCTCAATAGTAAAGTATATATGCATCACATGCAAGGAGTTCAACTGAGTGAAGTTTCTACGATGAATACAACTATAAAAACTTCTTTATTGTGTTCCACTGCTTACTCTTATATCTTCTATCCATAGTTCCATGATCTGACACAGGAGTCCACTCCCTATCCTGTTTCCTATGAATTATCTGCATTGCACACATAAGTAAGCTAGAAAAAAAAACTGACCCAGCTACACTTGATCTACCACATACGTATACAGTTACTTGCCCTAACATACCAGTTTTACTGGATCTGTTGCCTTCTTTAGGACCATCACAGCCTCAGCATGAGTTGTATCGACCAATTGATTACCATTCACTGATGTAAGCTGATCCCCCACCCTACCACAGATACACAGAATGTCACTAACGCCACAATAATACGTTTGACATAAACTGCACACTACTCACTGCAATCGGCCATCCTTCTCTGCAGGGGTTCCTGTAATGAGCTTGGTAATGAAGATGCCAGAGTTGCCATCAACATGAGGGTTATCAGTACCTCCAGCTATACTGATACCAAGTCCTCCATGACTTGACTGAATAATGAGAAGGTCAAAGGCAAATTTAATAAAATATATAATGGCCCCACCCCAAAAAAATGAAATATCAGTAGTTACATGCATCATAATAAAAATACTTACTCGTTGAAGTTCAATTGTTTCAGTAAAAAAGTCTCCATTCTATGGAAATAAAAGAATTGACAAGACAATAAATATCACTGTTATGACTTACGTCAGTGGTGTCTTCAAATGCTTTGATCTGCACATCAATTGATGGTACATGTGAAAGAGCAACAACAAAACTTGTCATGTGAGAATCACACGGTATGTCAACAATATTCATAGGTTTAACAATCCAGACATAACCTTTGGAAGCGCTACACCCTGTAACCAGACGCTACAGAAATTCCACAGTTCCACTCGTGTGATACACGAGTAATGGTTACACATTAAAGTAAGCATAAAAATGATATTCGATAAGCATAAAATCGTTTGGCTTGATTGGTGAATTTAGTGTGAATGATCAAAAGTTTTATAAAATACAAAATTAATATCCATCCATCACCTTTCCTCCTTGTTCATCATATCCAGTAGTCTGAAATTAAGACACATACAAAAAAGCATTATAAAAGTACCTATGTGTTACGCTTTAATACAAAGGTTGATACAAAAAAAAAGAAGGAAAAAAAAGCTAGGAGTAAAATACAATAATAAGAGCTTACAATGCCAACCTTATCATCTAGAGTTCTTTTTGCCAAGTCAACTTTATCTGAAGGTACAGGTGGGGAGTGATTTTCCCACTTTTCAGCCAACTGACAAGTTTCTTCAGTTTTTGCTTCCACTGATTTTGCCTTGTCTTCCAAAGTATAATTGTAGAACTCATTAATATCTAGGGGGAAAATATTACACATGGGCTAATAAACATTAAGAATAATTCACTACCAAATTTACCCAACAGTGCCTGGAAAAGACGAGACCGTATTGCCACAATTGCTCTCGAAAGAGCTTCCCTCAGCTCTACATTCTCAGGTGGCAACTTTCTTCTGTACTCTTCTAAAAGTTCCAAAGCTTTATGGGCATCTATAGATTACACATGAATTCATTTGTTGCACTAAGTTTGCACTGCGATTTCCAAGACCATTTCGACCGCCAACAGCGAATCCCTCCAAACCCCGGGGCGTACAGAAACACCACGCTTACCCTGTTTCCTCACGGGCATTTTCACCAGTCTACTCTAGATAGATTACACAGCGAGTGAGTAAGTGTAGCTAGGCTACACAAACGAAGCGTTACCAAACCGTACCCGCCGCAGTCACACCCAAAACAAACAACCTACCTTCGGCTCGGCCCCCCACCTCCTCCCTTATTTCCGGGTTCTCGATGCGCGCGCATTGCCACACCTACTATAAATACCCTGGGCGTGGTTAAATGAGTAAGCAGCAGCATCACGTCAACATAACGAACGGGATAGAACAGAAAATAAGAGAACGGGTAGTCTCAACGCAAAGAATGGTAAGTAGTGCCATTGAGAATTTAAAATCATTTACTTGTATTGTAGTCGGGACTAGAAAGTGTACCTGGGCAGAGAGGTTACCTCGTTATGGCGGCTGATGGTGCTATACAACAGGTAAATAAAGAATTATACTAAGTAGCCCATCCTATTAGGTGTCCAATTTTAGCTCATTGCTCATTAAGTACTTGCGGTGATGAGTTGCATTGACATACAATAAACTGTCTTAGATATTGTAAGTTTTAGAGTTGATCATAAAGTGGGATTGGTTTGGGTGTGAAAACAGGCATGTTGTCTCATCTGCCTTCTTAGTGAAAGACAAGAAAGGCAATATCAGGTAACAGATAGAGGTCATCTTGTGGGTAAGAGTTAGGTTGTAATTATGTGGTGAATTAGTCTCCTTATTAATGAACTTGATATACAATTTATGGAGTTCAAGTTTCTTTTGACCCTTGTGTGAATATAATTTACGTGTAGTCTTCTGGGGATCTTCAAAACGATGAGGAGACTGCTGCCATAATCCTACAAATGGTCCAAGGTTGTGGAAAATTAATGAACTCACTAAATAGTGATAGGAGAGGAAACTTTCACAGACTATCAGGTATACAAGAACTTAGTAGTAAGTGTTTAAAGCAGGGTGTGGAAATGTTAAAAAGTGTGAGACAAATTCCTAGTTACACTGATGGTTTTGCATAGCTACATAGCAATGGGATTAAACACTAATAGTGCACATAAAGCACAGTTTTTGCTCCATACTTTAATTCCATTACCTGTTCCATATACATATATCCTAATATCATAAGTATTAAATGATTTGTCGGTACAATTATCGGAGTGATTTATCAGAATCACTGTATTTAGTAAGGAAGTATTTATTCTTTGAATTGATTCTAATCCTTATTATCGTGGTGCTAAAGAAAACTATTATTTTTTTCAAAGATTAGCATTATTACACTGCATCACTTTATGGGGCAAGTTACTTATTTTGTGTTTCCATATATTTAATCTGATTTTTATAAGTATTTCATATTTTACCATATAAGAATTGTCTAATTACTAAGTAAATGCGGTAGTATATTTTGATACACTGACAATAGTTTGATAATTTTATACATACGTACACTGTTACTTGCTTTGGCTGTATTGTTTATGTATAGATTGTCTTTTTTATGTAGTGGTGTACCAGCATCATACTTTGGTTGCAAGTGTTTGGAATCAAAAAATTCATATTGTAAAGAGAGTCAATAAAGAAACGTGAAACGGGAATTGCTATTTTCACCAATACACATGTGATACGCGAAATGATTATGTACACATTTTATTTATGCATTTGTGTCACTTCAAAAAAAATTGCACATTTTTAAGTCTATTTAATAACAATTAAAAAAAGTACCGTAAGATAAAAATACATTAACGTTTAGCAAAATTGAATTATCATATATTCCAGTTTGACTACATTTTTAGTGTTTGTTCACAGCAGGATCAAATTGTGCCAACACAACTTTGTACAACTGATTTATAAGGGTCATTATTTACTATGTTAATACTACTTAATATTTTTACAAACCTTTTAGACGTACATAGTTCAATTGATATTTTGAAAACTGTTTAACAAACGTTAAGCATCCTTGGATGTTTCATCAGTTGTAAAACAAAAGCATTTAAATTTTAATGTTTCACAACTGATGAAGCATCCATGGATGCGGAACATTTTGTTCACCAATCTTCCAAATATCAATTGTACTGAGTCTAAAAGGTTCGTAAAAATATCTAATATGATTTAGAAGTTGTTCTTTGTTGGATACATTAAAATCAGTACTAAGAATTTTAAAATATATATTTTACTGAATGGCTAAGATGAGTCGACAGATTGTGTGTTGTGAGTAGTGCTAGCACTAATTTGGCTCTTTTCAAGCTCTTTCATTATGTGTTGGAATAGTGCAGCACTATCTTGATATCTATAAGTGAGCAATGTCTGCCATACCTGCCAAATGAGACATAGTAAAAACAACAACAAATCAATACATGTAGCAATATGAAATAATATGCTGCTATTCTCACCTGTCCTACACTGAAGTTGTTCTCAACTAGAAATTTATGAAAAGAATACAAATCTTCAACAAAGGACCTGTCACCAAATGTAAAAAATGCCACATCTCTGTTCACTTTAGAGGCAGCCATCAATTGCACCAAACTTTTCAACCTGGCAGTGAATGCAATAAAATTAAAAGCAAAATATTACCAATTACCCAAGTATGTTAGTATTCATTGATGTGTAACTGTACACACGGATTACCAAATTGTATTATATTTTCAAAAAGCCACTAACAGAAAGTGATATGAGTGGTTATTTCCATTCAAAATTGGGGCCCAATACTGCAACTGCTATGTTGCTCCCTCAGACTTTTAAGAGAGCCAGCCCATAGGAAACAAAGAAACAACATTTAATTAGATTAGACCGAGTTAATATAGGCAGGCAGGAAGTAGAGGGAGAGGCCATGTACTACAGGAGCAGAAAGCCATCTTGTAGCTAGTCCATGTACAGTCAGTAGAAGAATAGTACCAGCATCACAAACAGAATTTCTGAAGAAATTAGAGCAGCTAAGAGAAGACAGGTTATGTGCAATGATGGAGATAGGTTAGGGCATTGTCAGTCAACAAGACAGCTATGAAAGAAGCTATGGTTGAACTGCTAGGCAAGAAGCCATGGGAGGAACAGGCAGGAGACAGCAGTGATCAGCCGAATGGCAAAGCAGGCAAGGCCATGTATGTAGTAGGTCAAAATCATAAGAGCAGTAAACAAGTTTAAATTTGGACAGGCCATGAGTTCAGTTTTCTTTATTGCTAGTAACTGTCCAATTTTAAACTTGACGTTCACCGCTTCAGTAAGATCTTAGCTGTCACTGTGAACTAAATTGACTGGTTCGTTCAGGAGGTGTCACAGGCACTGTAATTCTCCCTGGCAAAAATATAACATTAGCTAAGTGGGGAGCTAAGTCCCAGGTGTATAAAATGGGGCAGCAGATGTGTTTAACCAAGATATTGTGGAACTATAATGTAGTTCCACATTATTATCACTAACAGATGCTCACAGCAGCAGCAGAGCAATCGACACTGACTTCACAACAAGCTCTGGTCTGTGGAAAGTTGGATTGGATCCAAATTAAAGCTGGATCAACTTGGTCATAGTTTTCAAGAGGACTAGCTGAGTTAACACAGCAGGCCCACTGGAGTGCACAGAAAAGAATACATTTCTGACCTGCAAGGATACAAGTCTCACCCGTTTGTGCTAAATTATCTTCAATTGACAGTTCAGTGAACTATTTACATTGTAACTTACTGAATATTTCCTTGAAACGCTCCACAGCCCCACTTGCCAGTAGCAACAGCCATACATCTGTGTCCCACAACGTCTCGACAAGTTGCTGCAGGTGAAAATCCTACATACGCTTTGTTTAATTCTCGTCTCATCAAACCTTCAGAATAATAATAAAAGAGATAGGGGTAGCTACTTTAAACTTGAATAAAATAACACACTTTCAAACTAACCGACTTTAAATTGATCCTGAGTAGATTTGAAATGTATTGCATCCATAGCAACAATCATAGTTTTCCTTCTACCCCAAGAATCTCTAGGTGTATTGTCTACATGATCACCAGCCCACTCAAATGTATGACCGTAGCCTCTAACAAACAAAATATTGATACACATTAGAATGCCTAATAAATTTTGTTGAACCTAGAAACCAACTGTGTTTGGTAAAGTATAATGGCATGAGCAGTTGCTCCAATCAAATTTATCTTACCATTGAGAACACAAACTTTAGAGGAAAAAAGTTTCACAAATCACTTACAGTCAGTGATTACCAAATTTTCTTAGTCACTACCATGGATAAAAATTTCAATTTTTGTGCATCCCAACAGAATGTCATCCTTTACTATATATGTGTAGCCTCACCTCACCTCCCCCCCCCCCCCCCCCCCTTCACAAGAAAAATGATGTCATCAAAATCCTACAAAGTATCTTATTATCCAAGAAACAACATGATATGATGCATGCACAGTTCGTTGTTTGTAAGCGTTGTGTAAAGGTAAGATACAGGTCACAGTTTGTTTTGTGAGCCACCCAGACACCATCTGCAGTTTATCTAATTTTAACCAAGTGGACTGCATAAAAAGTTAACTCTGGTGGCAGCTATCGTGGCTTGTTTACAGAGGAATGCACCCTCGTAATGACACCTTACAATCACTTGGGTTCTCCTATTTGTAGGAACTCCCATTACACAGTAACGATTTAGCAAACATCATCGCTAAACCACTTTCTTATAAAGGATGTGCATGCCCCACACAAAAACCTTTCTCATATATACAAGATTGTGTGTTTTCTACTAAAAATATCTTCAGTTTATAATAGTGCACTTCTACACACATTTGTATTCCCATATATACCAGAAAAATTTAGGCATACCTCCAATGTAAAATCTCTTATATAGAGATAAATTATAACATACTCCTAATCTATATTATAACATTCATGACATAAATGTAACCGTTGCTCTCTATTACACATTATATTTTTTGACTCTCAAAATAATAAGAGCAGAAATGGCATAATCAGTACTTTAAAATATTAATACTCACTTGTATGTACTAAACATTTCTGGTCCAATCACAAGTAATATTTCATTGACATCTAATTCTTCCACAAACAAGCGAGACACAATCAGTTCTGGCGAGATTAAAAATCGGATTTCTTCTTGGACACACCCATAACCTAGGACTCCCCCTCCAACATACTTGTTAGCAAAATCCACCTATAAATTATGTACACAACACACATGCAATCATAAGCATTAATGTATTCATTTTATTTTGACTTTAGTACAGGCATGACTCTCAAAAGAATGAGCAAGCTAGCTTAGTAAAGCAAAATATAAATTACAGTTTTTATCGCCTTGTAAATGAATATAAATACTTACTGCACGAGTCAGAATACACTAAAAGGCAATAATTCATGAGCACGTGTCGGCAAGTGAAACTTCAAGCATGAAAGTGAAACGTTATCCCTATATTGTACAACGAGTGTAATAAAATACATAAGATATTTTTCAAAAAGTAGCAACCCAACCATTTCAGTTGTCCAGAATTTCACATGGGTGTTTCAAAGCATTCAATATGGGAAAATATTGAACGATCACTCATGCGGAAATCCTCAAGGGAAAATATCCAATGTATTATATTAATACCATAGCCGAGTCTTCTTTCAATACAAAAAAATGTGTTAATCTTTTAAAGTACCATAGAAGTGAAAAATAACAATCCGATTAGTCATGGCAATCTACCTACATCCTAGCTGCTCTTTATCCGCTATGTAATAACACAGCGAAACACAGGGGCAATGTTATTTAGCAATGGAAAGAAATGTATGAATAATGACAAAATCAGAGTGGGACAAGAATAAAATATAATACACATATTGATTCTTAATTTTAGAAATTAAGTATGGTCTTTGACCGTAGTATTTATTTACGATATCACAGAAAACTGCAGTTTGTTTTCATCAAAGAAATCATTCTATTCCAATTCCGCCATTATTCACATTTTTCTTTCTGTTGTGAACTAATGTTGCCCAGGAATTTCACCACAAAATTGTACCAGTGGTTGATGTGCGGTGAGGTCACATATATTGCCAAGACCAATCAAATGATTATTTCACTTTTGTGGACATGTATATATATATATTACTTATTATATGAGTCAGAGTGTGATAAGGTGAAGTATTTCATGAACCAGCAAATTTATTTTCATGAGCCAGAGGCAGAGTGAAAATAAAGCCTGAAAGTGAAATATCTAGCCATACCATTCTGACAGAGTGTAATAAGTGGTTTATTCTATGCTAGATTCTTCACTGAAGTAGTTTGTACTAGGGTTGGTAACCCTTGGTGTGAAGTTGGCAGTAAAACTTTCTAGGGGCTCCCCACACCCTTAGCTGATATTTTAGCAGCTGCTCTTACAGGTTGGGTAGGCTACACTAGAGGAAGGTCTCAGTAAAAACCCAGAAAACTGGCAAGCCAGGTAGGTTGTTATAACTACTAGGGTAGACCTTGGCAATACTAATAAAATGGTACCAAAAAATAACATTGTGAAGTTATCTAGCGGGTGTAATAAATATATAAATAAATAAAAATATATATTCACAAGTAGACTAATGTAAAGCCTGAGAGTGGAATATCTTGCCATATCACTCTGAAGAGTGTAATAAGTGGTTTATTCCACACTAGATATCTTCACCACTATAGTCAGTACTAGGACTGGTAACTCATAGGTAAAGTTGGTTGTAGGGGCTACCCAAACCCCAGCCAGGATGTTTTAGCAGCTGCTCTAATCAGTTGGGTAGCTACACCTGAAGGTAGCTGTAAAAACAGGAAAACTGGCAAGTTTGGCCAGTTGCTATAACACAAGGGTACTAAGCTTGCATATGCCAATACAATAGCTAGCAATACAATAGCAAGACAATAGCAATACAACAGCATGAAATGTGAAGTCAAGGGTCACTGCCCAAAAAATAATATTGGAAGATTGTATCTCAGGGTGGAATAAATATACTAGTGATGTGCTTGAGCACAAATAGTGAGCGAGCCTAAAACTACACTATTGTTAAATGATTGATTTTAACTTTTAACACTCAAGCTACAAAAAAAAAGTGGAGTTTTAAAATTATGTGTATACAGTAAAGGGGTTTCCATGCCATCGTAACCACTCGCTGCAACTGTTTGAATAAAATATAAAAAATTTAAAAAAACAACAACAGTCATGTTATTCAAACGTTTCTTTGTTATACTCTTTAGTTAAGTACGTAGTAGCTCTAACTCACAATGCTTTCACACAACTGGACATACCTGCAAGACTTATCTTCATGGTTAGTCTAATATGGCCAATGAATTTTCAAGTAAATGCTGTTGCGTAGGGCTTATAACTATAACAAATAGCGCATTAACTTACACACACCACTAACTCGAATAGAAATGAAACTCCGTTAAGTTTTCAAGTCTTAAGAATTCAAAAAGATAAACAATTCAATTTCTATGATGATACGAGTAATGATTGTTAAAACAGAAGATTCTGTTTAGTGAAGTTTAGGACGGGGTTGACCACCAAACTAACACAAAAATGCCAGGTTCAAAGGACAAAAATGACATGTGTACGTCCACACACACATATATATAAACAAATATCCCTGATTCTCAATTTGACACCAACAGTACAGTGTCTCCATTTCAAATTGCGTGCTAGGGTACATGGGCCCCTTTTTGTTACCACAGGCATACACGTACACTTTTTCTACTAATGTTCTCACCAGTTGTGAATCCATGGCAATATTTTAGTAACATTTCATGGCCGGGTATTTGTTGAACACTGCTGTAAAAACACACACAAAAAAAAGGTAAGTTGGGCCTTGTTGCTATAATCCTACTAGCTATCAGAGGGGTATTAAAGGGTATATAATGAGCTTGCACAATACAGACTGGTCGTCACCTAAAACTAGAAAATGGTTCCCATTGAAGTCAGGGAGCAAGCTAAGGAAAAGAAAAGCTATAGCTATAGAATATTGTAAACTAGCTAAAGTAGTTTGATATAAATAGCTACTACATATCTTACATGCGCTTTACAGTAGAAGTGATTGTTAGCTCCTATTGGAGCCGAGTCATTTTCATTGTATTTTTGTCTCTTTTTCTTCTGCTGTTTGGGCAACTCTGTGAGCTGTTTTCCTGCATTGTAACCTCCATATCTCCCTAGCTATTCCTTATGCAGATCATTTCTAATGCACTCAACCAATAAAATGTAGCTATATTGCCATGGAGTCTCATAACATGCACAGGCGCAATATACATGTACATCTGCGGTAACAAACAGGGTCCATGCACACCTACACAAATTGAATTGAAGACACAGATAAATATGTACATCCCAGGCCCGTAGCCAGAAGTTCGCATTGGAGGATTCAGATTTTGAAGACGCATAAAGCCACACCTACTTTTGTTTCCTCATTAATTCTTCTATAATATTAATAAAAAAAAACAAGAAGGTAACTGCACTAAAGCTCATAATTTGTTCTATGTATCTACTTCAAAACTATAAGTTCATTGAACACTGTTGATATTCAAGAGAAAAGCGGTAATATTCTTGAGTAACGTGGCTTCTAACCACTGCAGTGAGCTGTATATAAACATTGCAACATTAATACGCCTTTTTCATACTACAAGTTATTTATTTGTAGGGCATGTAAACTTCCCGTTCAAAATGTATTGGAAGAGTGAAATGTACAGTTCAAGTAGTTTCTAGTTGGACACGTCATTCTTTAGCGCAGAAGCTCTACCCGTATTCGACGGAATTTTTCAACAGATTAGGAGGAGCCAGCGGCTAAAAGCAAAGTTCCAGAGAAAGTTTATCCTGAAGTACAGAGATAGTAACTGCACTATATAATGAAACCACACTGTAAATGATTTTTCACTTACAGTAGTCTCATGCAGTTTTTATAAAACTGGCTTAATATTAGCTTGTGAAAGCACGGGTAACCGTGCTATTCAGGATTAATAGCACGAACAACGCGATTAAAATAACAGAAGACAGATCGGAGTGCTATTTCAATAGCTTTACGAACGCTGTTGATCCCCAATAGCACAGGTTACCCATGCTATCACTCGCTAATAGTAGGCCAGCTTTTTTTTAATCATTTATAGTGTAGCTACACTGTAATGATGCACTCACTATCTGTGTATTTCAGGATTAACTTTCTAAGATACTTCACGATGGCTCCCGTCCCAATCTGTTGAAAAAATTCCGTCCTAATCTGTTCAAAAAATTCCGTTGCTTGTGCTATTAATATCGAATAGCACGCATACCCATGCTATTAACCGTACTAATTAATAAGTGCATTACATTACACTTTATAAAGAATAGACGTAACATAGAAAGCTTTATTCTTGCCGATATATGAGGGAAATTTTGTAGCCAAGGAGCTGAATGTTTATTAAGTCACTTGGACACAGACTAGGCTGTCCATATACAGAGTATGAAGTATATCTAGAGAAACAGCAGAGAATTCCATCCAGGTTCAGCATGATGGAACAAATGATATTACAGAAATTATATGCGGGGTGTGGCTAAAATATTTACTTCCGGTCACTCTAAAGGGTGATTCGACCAAACCCCCCCCCAAATCCCCCTATGCATCCCAAACTCATTAATGTACAGCTTCATTCAAATATATATGTATGCTGGTTTTTCTGAGGAGCACTTGTAGCTTACGACTCATCCTTACTGGTCTGTACAACCTGAATCTTATGTTTGAGGAGAATTTGGTGCACTACTTTTTGGAAGCTAACTATAATTTTTAATTCATACAGTAGGTCACTACAATTAGTTGCATTTGAAGTTTGACAAAGATAATTTCAGCTCTGCAAGACTTTACCAATTTGGCGGGTTTTTTTCACTCAAAGAGTGTGCCAGCACCCTTAAAAGAAAACTGCAGTAGTTCTGCCTTTCTCTAAGTCGTTGCACTATTGACTGTTTCCTATTCGTGTATCTTAACATTTATTCTGCTATGTCTGGCTAGTGGAGCAGTCATTGCTTATGGTAGTTTTAGGCATCAAAGTTTGCCTTAGTATCCGATAGTTAATTTGATTACTTCAGCACATACACCACCAAATTACACACATGCCGTATGTCCATTGTTCAACTGACACAAATTACACACCCCTCACAGTATTTCAGTATTTCATTTTGATTTGCTTGCCAATTAGCACTATTCACCAGTTACTGACTACACAATATCCTCGGCCTGAAGAACAACCCTTACTTCGTTACTCCCACACTCTAGGTTCTACACCAGTTACGACCATATATCTTGAGCCACCAATAAGGGAATTAGTTGTGTGTGTAATTAAACGTTCAATCACTCATTACTGACACCTATATATATATATATATATAATGTACATGGATGGGAGGGGAATGTGTGTGTGTGTGGGGGGGGGGGGGGGGGGGGGGACAGAGGAGTGGGAAGGGAGGGCAGCTTGAATGAGGAAACATGGCGCCAATTATGATTGAAAACCAGGTGTCTACAATAAAGTGGATGTCTGACAAACCTGCAACATATTTATCCCATGCTCCTCAATAGTGCCTCCTGAGCATACATGTAACTTGGTAAATGTTTCACGACTGTGTTCCCATGCAGGAAATTCATCTTGCCTTCTACAGAATGTAATAACTCCATCAGGCATCACTGAAGTCACACGCTTGAAATAATGGTGGATGCAGTTAAGCTTACCTATCCTAGATGGCGAAATAGTGCAAGCTACAACAAACAGTAGAATTAATAATAATAATAATAATAATAATTGTCAAAAGTTGATTTGGCACAAATTACGATCATAAACCTACAAACTTTGCACACCACCTACTACATACTTCCATCAATATAATATGTATATCACTACAGTGTTTCAAATAGATACACACTATACAATTGCAATCCTGATACAATAGTATTTCTAGTACATACCAGAGGTGTTGCTTGAATAAAGGCTACTGAAGTTAATGGAGGGATATTTGTTATATTCTGATCCAAAACTGCTACTATTTCTCAATGGAAATGTACACAAGAAAGCATTAGCTAGCAAACAAGCCACTTGCTGCTGTGTCATAGAAAGTGAGTATTGCTGCTGTTTCTTAAGAAGTGGAACAGCATGAGTTATAATGTGAGGCAGCTCCAGAGCCAGCACTAGGAGTTGAGGTAACACTTCAGTAAAAAATTTATTGCTTTCCTCGGGCTGACAAACTTTGTTAAAATATGCATGAAGTCCATCAAAATTCCATTTTTTTAAGTAGCGTGTATTGTATGACATTATTGCTTCCTCCAATTCAAATGAATTGTTGATTGGTTTAGAGAAAGCTTGACGTATCAACTTCCAACGAGCTTGCAAAGTCTTTTCTTTCTTTCCTGGTTCAGATACTGGATATACACTATGTTGAGAGCATGGCATTTTCACATGATTGGAGTCCCAGACATCTCGAAATTTATCTGGGTAAGGACGAGGAACACCAGCTTTTAAAGAATTAGCATGAAACAAAACTGCATGGCTACCACATGCCCTTAGGGGTGGAAGTTCAATTGACATACAGGAACCTCCTCCTAACTCTGACAAAGGACATCCAAGCATAACTGAGTCGGCTGAAAAATAAGAAAGATTATAAATTAATGAAATGCCTTTGCCTTTTACTTCTTACTTTGTTCTTGACTGGATTCCTTTGATGAAGTGTGTTCTTCTGGTGAACTGTGTTCATCATTGGGTTCATTCCTAATATTGAAAATATACAGCAAAAAAATCATTCAAATCTATGATATTACATGAAACAAGTTAATTTAGCTATTACCATGCATTGTGGTAATATACAGTGGCGTAGGAGGGGAGGGGCTCCAGGAAGCCCCCCATAATTTTGGGACACAATCTAACAAGGGGATTTCTCACATGAACACTCAAAAAACATGTCCTTCAAACTCCCCTCCCCACCCCCCCCCCCCTCCTCCACCCATGCCAAAACATCTTCCATATAATTTATAATTACATACTACTGAGTTTGCAGCTATAAAAGAATAAATTAAATTTGTGACAAAGTTTTCTTGGTAAGCCTCTACAAGCTCTATGGAGCTCGACCAGGCACTACAGCATATATTCAGTGAGCAAACAAGTTATTGCTTGGACTACTGCTTAAGCTATTAAACAATATGAAATGCATTTCAAACAAATTTTGCATAACTGACTCAACAGGAGATAAGGCGGTGGGCGATGACGCGTTCTCTCTGCAGCGACGCTTCTTCTCGGGTGGAGGACTACGCGACATCATTAGAGAAAGGGTAAGGTGTGTTTAAAATCACTCATAGGTCACGCCTACCGATCGCGATTGGTACAAGGGTGTGTGGCTTCAATTACTTTTTTTTTTTCGCTATTGAGGTCGGAGTACACACAGGTAGACTATGTCATTAATAGATTAACTAAAATGTTTATGATTCTCTGTGTCCAGATTGAACACCATGTGGTTTCGCTATATCACTTTTCCAATGAAAAAATCAGTGGAACTTTCCTGCCATTTTTTCCCAAGATTGCATCAAGTTTTGCCAATTAGAACAATTAAAGTTAGGTCTGCTCCTAAACTTCTTTGTCCTAGTTGTCGCTTTGTGAAGAGGAAAGGTCGACTAAGGGTTGTTTGTTCTAACAAGCCAAGACATAAACAGAGACAAGGTTAATTTATTTTTTTTCTTCATTATATTATGTCAGCACTGTGTATAATTGAATACTGGCAATGAAATAGAACTCCGGATTTCTATTGGGTAAAGGGGTTTATTTACCGCAAGTCCGCGTTGTCATGGTTTTACGAACAGATGTCTAAAATTAAAACGTTCGAATTCTGGGCTGGTGAATTGAAGTTGCGGACGAACTATTATCTTGAGGTAGGCTTTCTACTTGGTCATTAGCTGCACAACAGCTGTCTTATAGATAGCTTATTATGGCTCGAGCGTAGAAAATGAGCTAAGTAAATGAGCTTCTTCCTAGTTATAATGAACAAATAAGAGTAATCATTTAGACCAACATTTATTGTTTCCCACCTCTAGCCTAGGTGTAGGGTTAAGTTATCAGTGCACTGAAGATGAGTGAATTAGCATTTTAATGCTACTTGTAAAGTCAAAATGATGCAATGGAGGCAAGTATCAAAGTTTCTCTCACTATTCCTCCCTTTCATTTTTCTGATCCCCTGTCCTCTGTTTCAGCACTCAGATCTTTCTTTTCCCATGGTTTTTGTCTCCTTTTTTATTTATCTTTTTTCCTTTCCTTTCTCCTCCTTGTATTTTGTCTGTCCTGCTCTCTTTCCTCATGAGTCATTTCACCTATTCTTGTCCTCCTTAATTCATGCTCACTGAGTCATGACATCCTCTCTTCCTCTGACCCTTTCTATGTCCCTATTTCTTTCTGCTTCAGTAAAGTGAGCTATCCTGCTTTTCTGCCTTTCTATATGGATTAATGTTTCCTAGTAATCATCGTCACATTCCTTAATTTTAGGTTCACGTTGTCATTTACTTGATTGTGGATATTGGATACTTACTGTATTGTCGTCCATTCTTTACAGATTTAATTTGCTTACTTATACTTTCTTCACTATTGCCTCTGTACTCTATTTAACAACTGAAGGTGATAACGTATTAACAACTCAGTTTAGCTTATAAATTCATGATGTTGTTAGGTGGAGTAAAACTCTCTGAAAATTTTTTGTAGCAATTTCTTTAGCTTTATAACACAAATAGATTTAAAATATTCAGGCTTACAAAACTATATATTAAGTTTTTATGTCACTCTGACTTTTTACTTGACTGACCTGGTCTTTAAGTTTTTGTTACTAATGTTACAATTATATCTATAAAAGTCTTCTCACAAACCCTTTACTTTCTTTTCTTTACTTATTACGTGCAAAAAAAAATTATTGTTTAATGATTAGGAATGGTCAAACTTCTATACAAGTTGAAATTAGCTAATATAAACTAGCTGAAGGGGAAAAAAACCCGGAGAGCCTATTAATCACACTTTCAAGATTCCATTAAGTTGGTACTCTGGTTTATTTAAACACCTAATTTTGTTTCTTTTCTTTGGTTATGATTATTTATTTATTTTATTTTATTTTATTTTATTTTATTTTTTCAGAATGGCAAACATTCATACTATAGGAGTTGCAGGTGATTCAAGTGCTATGCACCCAAAAGGTAGGAATACATTTTGTGGTGTATAACTTATTTTTGCTGTATTATGTTCTTTTTGAAGGAAATTATTTGTTTAGAAAAAGATGGGGACAAATTGATTGGCGAAAAATTGGTAATTTTTTTTAATATTGTTGTGCAAAAAAGATTCATTGTTTCCTAATTGTAGCCTCTGTAGATGTTGATAGAGTTGCCCAAGAGTTGGACTTTCAAGCTCTTCAGGATAACATAATGAGCATTGCTTTTTGTAATGTAGAAACTGTATGTGACAATCTTTTTTTGTTTGTTTGTTTGTTTGTTTGTTTGTTTGTTTCTATACTTCTTTTAATTTTACAGGAATTTCAAGGGGTAGATCCAAATTTTATCAAACTTTTTCGAATAGCTCAACTCATTATTGAATATTTACTGGTAAGTAATATACAGCATGAATATTGCTGTGTGCTTATAGCTTCCTTCCTTGGGTACAGCATTCTCAGCAGTATCTGGGAAAGCAATCAAGTTCATTAGAGCATCAATGTCTTCAGATTAAAAAGGTGTAGCATTTAAACAAGTAATGTTGCTAAATAATACACCTTTTTCTTGCTCTATCAGGAGCAAGTTTCTTTAAAGAAAGAATTTGACAAATTGAAAGAAGAAAAATGTAAAGCTGATGACAGTTTAAAAACGGTACAAAAAGAAAACAGAAAGAGGCGCAAGGTCATTGAAGCATACCAAGACATGATGAAAGCAGGAGCAACAGGATTGCATCCTGTAAGTTATCTAGATTGCATCATGCACATTATATTTATCGTAAAGGCTACTTTATCCTTTAGTTTGATGAACAAATTAAGAAACAAGATAATATTAGGGGTGGTGGAAAATCAAGTTAAAAATATGTTCAGAACCATAACATTGTATGGAAGCCCATGAGAATTCTTTTATCCTGTGGTTCTTTGCACAGGCGAATTCTATCAATATTTTTGCCTATCTACAATCCAATGTTAAGATAATGGTAAGATATTTCTTTGAAAAGATCTAAACCAGCCTTGGGTCTAAAAATGCCATGTTCATATGCACTGATTTGAAATTTACTGCAGTCTTACTAACTCATGTGTTTCTGATAATGAGTCAATATGCCACATTAGGGTTGTATGTGAAAGTAGACTTTTTACGTTATGATTAACTCTTTATATCCCAGCTGCCCTTTCCTAATACGTACATTGTTTTTGCCGAAAGGTAAACATTTCACAATTTCTTTCTCAGCCTATTTTTACTCATTAGATGTATTTTCTCTCTTTCACAGGCTTTTTTAAACAATACAGAATTAAAAATATTTGGTCGCCACTGGAAATCAACCCAGGACTGCTTGCTTAACACACAAGCGCTCTGCCACTGAACTACGACAACCAGCCGGCAAACAAACACTTCAATTCTGTATTTGTCGGCTGGTTGTCACAGCTCAGTGGAAGAGTGCTTATGCATTAAGCAAGCTGTCCTGGGTTCAATTCCTGGTGGCAACCAAATACTTTTAATTCTGTATTGTTTAAAAAAAAGTCTGTGAAAGAGAAAGAATATATTTAAGGTAAACATTTGTATTAACTGTTATAATATTATTATTGTGAATGTTACATGGGCAACCTGCAACATAGTATTTCAGGTGGAAAGGATTTTTAAGACCGTAAAAAATCATATAGTAGTTAAACAGTCCAGAAGTTTATTTTACCATTATACAAATAATAGTTTTAGCCTAAAAATTGAGTAAATACAGAGTATTAAGAAGGGAGCTGGTTATGAAATTGGTCGTATTAAATTGCTTACACTGAAAGTTACACTAAACCCAGTCAATGTACTGCATGTATCACTGTATAACTCCATAATGTCAGACTTTTTTGTGTAGTGTCCAGTGTGTAAGCGTGAATTTATAAGTATGGATTATTTGAAGTCTCATTTGGAGAGGCGACATCCTGAACAAGTTTCTGAAAAAAAGGATCAGGCAAAGTAATTATATAAGGATTAAAGTATTTCAAATAATTATGCATGATGATTATAATTTAGAATATCACATGAGGAACTTGAAACAAGACTGCTGCAACAAATGTTTGATCATCTTCGAACTTCTGAAAATCAATTAAGAGAGGAAATAAAACTAAAGGTACATGTTTATGTTTTAAAAAATGTTGTGCAATAAAATTAAGTACATTATCTTACTTTCATCTGGGCACTTGAGTAACCTGAACTTTAGGGTAGTCCATAATTTCATTTCTTTTATTTCTGAATTTAATTTTTTCCTGTTGTTGATAAAGAAAGTCAAAACATTTATATATGTGGAGCCATGTAATAAATTTTATTTATACTTTACATTATCACTTCAGAAGACACATAATAACTTCAATAATATTTAGGAAATAAATACCAAAGATGATCAAGCTGCACAATTGAAGGAATGGAAAGAAATGGAACATAAACAATTATTGGCTGATTATCAGGAAAGATTTGAAGAATGGAAGGTAGAAGAGATTAAAAAAATCAAAGCAGCTCAGATTTCTGAAAACAGTAGCTGGAGAGTTGAACAACAAGAAAATATCATGGTATAAGGACATTGTGATTCATTAATAGTTGAAATTATTATTGTGTGTTTTATTTCATTTGTCCCTCAATCTTTGCTCTATTTGCTGTGTATTACATATGTAACAAACCAATAAACTCTCTCTTATGACCAACAAAGGATTTTCTTTCTATAATTATAGAAAACACTTTAATTGTGTCATAGCTTGAGCATCAAGAGTTACAAAAGCCAATCCTACAAGAACTTGATCAACTTCGTGAAGAAAACCTTATTCTTAAAAAGGAAAAGCTATCTTTAGAATTGGTTGGTTAATTTTGTTTTATTACATTAGCAGCAAATTTATTGTTACCTATTTCTTAGGCTCTACAGAAAAAAGAAGGTATTTTGAGAGATCCAGGATCTAAATATTGTACTTATTTTTTTTCTATTTTTATATTTATATATGACAGAAGAACTTGTCAATATTTCCAGTGTTAAAAGACATTCCCACATAGGACATTTAGAGGTAACATTATTCATTTGTATAAAATAAAGTACATTTTTTATTTCATAAAGGATGCCAAAGAAATTCAACTAGATGGCATTCAGAGTGGACAAAAAACCAAACCAGATATTGATATACTCACCTTAAAGCAAACTATGGAACAGGAGGTAATTATGAAGTTTGTTTGTTTGTATTTTAGTTGTAATTCAACCACACGCATATGTATAAGTGACTGAAAGTATGTCCGAATAAGTTTTTTTCTAGCAAAATACTAAAACTAATTTTTTTTTTCCTAGCAACCTCTTAATATTGACCTTTATTTAAGTGCACGATGTTTTGTTCCAAACTTTCCTTTTCTAGCTTGCTTGTTATTTGTGTTCTCACTAACAGTAACTGTTCACCTTCTGATTTCACTTTTTTCAATATATGATTCATAACTTGGACATGTATACATACATACATACATACATGCATGCATACTTACATACATATATATGTACATACATACATACATACATACATGTACTAGTGATGTGCTTGAGCACAAATGGTGAGCGAGCCTAAAACTACCTATAGTTAAATGATTTATTTTTTAACTTCTAACACTCAAGCTACTAAAAAAAAGTTGAGTTTTTTTTAATTGGCGAGCGAGCGTAGCAAGCGAGACACTTACAGGGGTAACACAATCGAAAATCGGGGATGTTTGTTTATTTATTTATTTATATATGTGGACGTACGTATGTCATTTTGTACTTTGACCCTCGCGTTTTTGTGTTAGTTATGTGGTTGACCCCGTACCAAATTGCACTAAACAGAATCCTCTGGTTTATCGATCAGTACCCGTATCACCCTAGAAATTGAATTGTTTACCGTTTGAATTCTTTTGCGGGTGCAGTTTTTCTATTCGAGTTAGTGGTGGTGGTAAGTCAATGCGCTCTTTGTCATGGTTATAAGCCGTGCGCAACAGTATTTACTTGAAAATACATTGTCCACTAGACTACTGCGAAGGTAAGTCTGTGTAGGTGCATGTCCAGTTTGTCAAAGCATTGTGTGTTACAACCACTACTTAGCTAAAGAATATCACAAAGAAAACTTTTAAATAACGTGTATTGTTTTGTTGTTGTTTTTTTCCTTCAATTCAAGCAGTTGCAGAGAGTTGTTACTATGGCACTGAAATCCCTTTACCCTGTATGCTAAATTTAAAAACTGGACCTTATCAGTAGCTTCAGTGCTTGAAGTCAAAATCATTCATATAAAAATAGTATAGTCTTTAGGCTCGCTCGCCATTTGTGCTCAAGCACACAACTAGTTAGGTATATACAGTAAATGGAGTCAATGCCATAATAACCACTCCCCGCAACTGTTTGAATTGAAAAAATAATAATAAAACAACAAAAAATAAGTCACATTATTAAACGTTTTCTTTGTGATATTCTTTAGCTAACTAGTAGTTGTAACGTACAATAATTTCACACAACTGAACATACCTGCACAAGACCTTCGTAAGTAGTCTAGTGGACAATGAATTTTCAAGTAAATACTGCTGCATAGGGCGTATAACTACGACAAATAACGTATTAACTTAACACCGCCACTACCTCTAATAGAAACACCGGCAAAAGAATTCAAAGCGGTAAACAATTCAATTTCTAGGGTAATACGAGTAATGATCTATAACCAGAAGATTCTGTTTAGTGAAGTTTGGGACAGGGTCGAGCACTGAGCTAACACAAAAATACGAGAGGGTCAAAGTACAAATGATGTTCGTACGTCCACACATATATATATAAACTAGTGGTGTGCTTGAGCACAAATGGCGAGCGAGCCTGATAGTTAGGTAAAAAATTAAGTATTGTTACTTATGAGTTCATGCAAACACTATAATAGCCCTAACAAAAATGTTGTATGCATGCTGCACACATTCGTGCTGCCTTACTGCACTCATCATGTACATATGCAGCACATGTGCTGCAGGCGTAATGCTGCTATCAAGCATGTATGCTGCATACAGAAAAATTGAAACAGCGCCTCACATGTGCCACATATGTGCATATGAGGGATGCATGTGTGCACAAGAAAGCATGCCACATGTGTGCATTCTCTTGTATGCTATACATGCGCAGTGGCATGTATGCCACTCATGAGTTGTGCACCCTTCTACTTGCATGCTGCATGCCTGTGGCGCGTTTCAATTTTTGTGTATGTGGCACACAAGTACGTTTTTGTGTGCTACTCATATGCAGCTACATGCATGCCACTCATGAGTTGTGCACCCTTCTACTTGCATGCTGCATGCCTATGGCGCATTTCAATTTTTGTGTATGTGGCACACAAGTACGTTTTTGTGTGCTACTCATATGCAGCTACATGCATGCCACTCATGAGTTGTGCACCCTTCTACTTGCATGCTGCATGCCTGTGGCGCGTTTCAATTTTTGTGTATGTGGCACACAAGTACGTTTTTGTGTGCTACTCATATGCAGCTACATGCATGCCACTCATGAGTTGTGCACCCTTCTACTTGCATGCTGCATGCCTGTGGCGCGTTTCAATTTTTGTGTATGTGGCACACAAGCACTGTGGTATATTTCTGCATGTCTGCCTGGTAGATGTGGTACGTGTGCTGCATGTCTGCCTGGTAGATGTGCTACATGTGCTGCATGTCTGCCTGGTAGATGTGGTACATGTGCTGCATCTCTGCCTGGTAGATGTCTGGTAGGGGTGGTACATGTGCTGCATGTCTGCCTGGTAGATGTTGGTACTCTGCCGTCGCTGTAGAGCTGGAATGAGTCAGGAAGTGGGAGCGCACACACTTAAGCGAATACTATTGCCTTTATGAAAAGTTTTAAGTAAAAAATCAAGTACAGTACTTATGTATGACGCACGATGATACATGCATTGGGTTTGAGTGGGTATGAATAACATTAATGTAAATGAGATTTGGTAAGGGTCGATAACATATTATGGTATCGTGGGTAAATTAACATGCACATAAGTGTTTGATATGCATGTGGCATAGTAGCAATATGCACATGTGTATTTGACATGCATGTAGCATAGTAGCAATATGCACATGTGTATTTGACATGCACGTGGTATAGTAGCAACATGCACATGTGTACTTGACATGCATGTGGCATAGTAGCAATATGCACATGTGTATTTGACATGCACGTGGTATAGTAGCAACATGCATATGTGTACTTGACATGCATGTGGCAGAGTAGCAACATGCACATGTGTACTTGACATGCTTGTGGCAGAGTAGCAACATGCACACATCTACTTGACATTCATGTGGCATAGTAGCAACATGCACAAGTGTACTTGACATTCATGTGGCATAGTAGCAATATGCACATGTGTATTTGACATGCACGTGGTATAGTAGCAACATGCACATGTGTACTTGACATGCATGTGGCATAGTAGCAATATGCACATGTGTATTTGACATGCATGTGGCAGAGTAGCAACATGCACACATCTACTTGACATTCATGTGGCATAGTAGCAACATGCACATGTGTACTTGACATTCATGTGGCATAGTAGCAACATGCACATGTGTACTTGACATTCATGTGGCATAGTAGCAATATGCACATGTGTATTTGACATGCACGTGGTATAGTAGCAACATGCACATGTGTACTTGACATGCATGTGGCATAGTAGCAATATGCACATGTGTATTTGACATGCATGTGGCAGAGTAGCAACATGCACACATCTACTTGACATTCATGTGGCATAGTAGCAACATGCACATGTGTACTTGACATTCATGTGGCATAGTAGCAACATGCACATGTGTACTTGACATGCACGTGGTATAGTAGCAACATGCACACATCTACTTGACATTCATGTGGCATAGTAGCAACATGCACATGTGTACTTGACATTCATGTGGCATAGTAGCAACATGCACATGTGTACTTGACATGCATGTGGCATAGTAGCAACATGCACATGTGTACTTGACATGCATGTGGCAGAGTAGCAACATGCACATGTGTACTTGACATGCATGTGGCAGAGTAGCAACATGCACACATCTACTTGACATTCATGTGGCATAGTAGCAACATGCACATGTGTACTTGACATGCATGTGGCAGAGTAGCAACATGCACACATCTACTTGACATTCATGTGGCATAGTAGCAACATGCACATGTGTATTTGACATGCATGTGGCAGAGTAGCAACATGCACACATCTACTTGACATTCATGTGGCATAGTAGCAATATGCACATGTGTACTTGACATGCATGTGGCAGAGTAGCAACATGCACACATCTACTTGACATTCATGTGGCATAGTAGCAACATGCACATGTGTGTTTGACATGCATGTGGCATGGTAGCAACATGCACATGTACACCTAACATGCATGTGGCACATAAAACTGTGCACACATGCAAGGCAAATATATGTGACACATGTGTAAACTACATGTGTGCATGCTACTCTCCTTGTGCATACATGCAGGGCACATGCTGCAGTTAAGTGCATTTTGCTTACATTTTACACACAAGTGCAATATGCACATGTGTTGCAATGAATGCATTATAAATGTGGCATACATGCAGCACATATCTATTTTTGTAAGGGAGCAGTTATTTCAACCAACAAATACAAAATCACTCTCTTACCTGATTAATGGTAACTTTTGTAGTATCAAACATCTGCCATTCTGATAATCCCAATCACCAGTAACTCTTGAACAAGCTCTCAGCTACGATAAAAAATAAACCAGTGTTATTATTTGTAATTTTAGCCAACAAATATGGAATTACTACTTACCTCATTCTTGAGTATTGATAACTTCTGTAGTATCAAATTGAAGTTACTTTGACCATCTGAATTACCTTGAATTTTTGACAACAAGCTCTCACCTACAAAAACAAAAGACAATCAATTTTAGCACCAATTTTAGCACACAAATACACAATTACTTTCTAACCTCATTTTCTTGAGCAGTGGTAACTTTTGTAGTACCAAATTTGAGTCATTCTGACTATTTGAATTTACCAGTCACTGTTGACAAGCTCTTAGCTATAAAAAAGAAAGGCCAGAGTTATTTTTGCATATTTAGCTAACAATATGGAATTACGTACTTACCTCAGCATCCCTCGAGTAGTAGTAGCTTCCTTAGCATTAATATTTTATGTGCTTACATACGCTTTTCAGAAGTAGTGATAGCTCTCTTAGTACTGACTCTACAGGTGGCTCTTGACAACTAGCAAGCCGCACTTAGCCGGAAAAAAGGCGAAGTTTTGAATTTAAATCTGGTAAAGGGTCTTCAATGCCATAGTAACCGGTCGAATCAACTTTTTGTTTCTTGAAAAGCAAGCGTTTTCGCAGGAATTTTCTCACACTTTGGAGCTTAAGTATAAAGTAAGGTTTGCTTAATACTGTAGTTTCAGAATAAACTGGAGTCATGCCTAAAAAGCCGTGTTTTTTTGGAGAAAAAAGTTCCCCGCGCGCGCGTTTAAAGAGCATATGTACCATCCATACATACATACATATAACATATACCCGATTTTGCATTATCCACCCCTAATACTGTCTCGCTCGCTTCGCTCGCTCACCAATTAACCTGAAGTACCCACTTTGAAATTTATTACACCAAAATTACAAGCATTGTTTTCATTGTTGTTTATAATTTAGATGGTTTTTGGTTTATTGCCGTAATTACTACTGAAATAATCATTAGGTTACAAAACTTCGAACCCTTGTAAAGAAAAGAGACACATACTGGAAATCTAGATTGGAAGAACTTCAAAGTTTGGCTATGGTGAGTTTTTTCTCCCTTTTTATGTGATTAGAGAGTAAACTTTGCAATATAGATTTTATTAAGCCCCTAGAAAAATATTTTTTAAATAATGTCTAATAATTAAAATCTAGCCTTGTTACACAATTACTTAATACATGTATTTTATTTGGTATTATTTGGTATGGCCAGTGTTGTATTGTTGCAGTTTCTAGTTCCATATTCTGCATGTAAAATAACATAATTTGGATCAGTTGAAGTGATTGGCAAGCATTGCCGATAGTAATATCATACATAGTATACATGTATATTCATATTATATACATATATATATTATACATATAGTAATCATAACTAGCACAAAAGCTTCGGTGGAGTCACACAAAACTCTTTTTAATTATGTTGTGCACTCATTTTAAATCTCCAATATCTACAGATACTCTGTCTACTTTTGATCTGGCTCTGATATACATAAAGCCAAACACGTGTTAGGCAAAAATAAAAGCAAGTGAGTAGTATCTGACTGCAATAAAGGCAGAATAAGACCCACATGCCACAGGGAGGAGTAAAAATACAAACAAAGGAGACATGTATTTTTATTGCAGGACCAAATATAAGTAAAAAATATCATGGCATGTAGGTCAAATTGTTATAAAAAGACATTAGTGCTTATAGATATTACTAGTCTCTTAAAAAAGTATGGAATCAATCACACAATATTGCCTTGTTCATTAAATTACGATAGTACAACTCCATAACTTCAGTAAGTGAAGAAAAGGCTTAAGAGTTACTTGATATGTAAAAAATGGGTTATGTTATCTACACTACCTTACAATATTTCTTACTAAATGTATTGCTCAGCTTAATTAACTGACCGACACTACACTAGTAAGCTTGTTTATTAGAGAAGTCCAAAACTTTCTATAGTTTCTTGACTCAAATTTGCTTAAACCCTACTGTAGTCTTTTGCAGTTAGCTGAGGTGTAAGTAAATTTGCTTTTAATAGGACACTGAAACAAAATCATTATGTAGCTCTCAAGATACTTGTAGGCCACTATGGTGAGTACCATAAACTAGTGATGTGCTTGAGCACAAATGGCGAGCGAGCCTAAAGGCTATACTATTTTTATATGAATAATTTTGACTTCTAACACTGAAGCTACTGAAAATAAGGTCGAGTTTTTAAATTACGCATACACGGTAAAAGGATTTCAATGCCATAGTAACAACTCTCTGCAACTGTTTGAATTGAAGGAAAAAGCAACAACAACAAAACAATACACGTTATTTTAACGTTTTCTTTGTGATATTCTTTAGCTAAGTAGTGGCTGTAACGCACAATGCTTTGACACAACTGGACATACACCTACACGAGACTTACCTTCGCGGTTAGTCTAGCGGACAATGCATTTTCAAGTAAATACTGTTGTGTACGGCTTATAACCAAGACAAAGAGCGCATTGACTTACCACCGCCACTAACTCGAATAGAAAATCCCGTAAGTTTTCATGTTTTAACTGCACCCGCAATAGAATTCAAAACGGTAAACTATTCTATTTCTAGGGTGATATGGGTACTGATCGATAAACCAGAGGATTCTGTTTAGTGAAGTTTGGGACGGGGTCGACCACAGAACTAACACAAAAATGCGAGGGTCAAAGTACAAAAATGCCTTACATACGTCCAAACATACATATAAACAAATATCCCCGATTTTCAATAGAGTTACCCCACCTCAAAATTGGTTCAACTCACCATTGTATACTATCTTGTAGAGCCTTAGGGTGCAACTTTTATAACATATAATTGTAGTTGAATATGTGAGTGAAACAATAATGTACTATATGTGTATTAGGCATCACCTAAGGTAGAAATGGAAAATTCAAGGGCAGAAAGCACTCTAGTTTCTAAAGAAATTGAGTCACTGAAACTGGTACATATTGCGCATGTTGTTGTTGTTGCTTTTTAATTAATATACTTATAAATACTTAGAAACAAAAAAAGCAAGAGCAGCTTTTACAAAGTCAACATAATGACATTGTGTCTTTAAGAAAACAGGAACCTGCTAAGGTACTTTGAAATCATTTGCTTTTTGTTTGTTTGTTGTTGTTGTTTTTTTCCTGATATGAATTCAACAGTTTCTGAAATGCACAGCCTATACAGAGAAAAATAAAAACACTGATAACACATGTGATAGAGGGTGTCCTAATGCAACATATCATAGCAAATTGATTAGATCGCATATCTGCTGCTAATTTGTGTGCCAGTACAGTAAACATGTATCTATGGACATTTTATGTATGTATATATAATATAATATATTGACAATGTGATAATTATAATAGTAGTAAATATTTCTCGTTCTAACGGCCAATATTATTAATTAAAACTAAACCCTCAGTTAAGTTCAGTTTTAATTAACAATATTGGCCGTTAGAACGAGAAAAATTGGCTATTATTATTTATACCATGGTTGCTGCGGTAACACCCATGGATTAAAAGTGATATTTTCCCGGTGATTTTTCCTGGGGCTATGATATTTTCGGTGTCAAGCGAATTCTTCCTTGTTTCCGGCCCAAAATTAAAATTCAATTAAAATTCAATTGAAGCACGCCAGAAAGTTTACTTTAACAAGTTTACTTTAGCAAGTTTACTTTAGCATTGTAGCTGCCAGCTGTTATCTCCAGATCTAACTCTACCTGGGCTGCTCAGCAGTAAGGCGGCAGGAGAGTTATATGTGGTAGGGCTGGTCCCATATAGGTGGATATGAGAGAGTAGTAGTAGCAGCAACTATGGTATAAAACAGTTGTGCCATGGCAACATCGGGGTTATGGAATATCACCGCCCTTATCCCTCTATGTGGTAGGGCTGGTCCCATATAGGTGGATATGAGAGAGTAGTAGTAGCAGCAACTATGGTATAAAACAGTTGTGCCATGGCAACAACATCAGGGTTATGGAATATCACCACCCTTATCCCTCGGGCTTCGCACCCTTATCCCTCGGGCTTCGCCCTCAGGATCGGGACGGTTATATTCCATAACCCCTCGTTGGCCATGGCATAACTATCAGTTGAGAATGACTGAATTAATGTGATAATTGTATTAACTAAATTTTACTTTTTTTAAAAACTTTCATCAACAATAGTGCATTTAAATTGATGGCTTTATACTAATATTTGCAAAGAACTAATGTAATGAAATTGAATAGAAAACTTTATTTTACATGATGACTCTATAAGACCATGTTCTTACTGTAAAGTGAAGTAAAGAATGTTCTATCAATTTTTTTTAATCTGTAGCTTAATGTTCTTGAAGACAATGATTCTCATACAGGTATGGCAAATATCTTTTGTGGTATCTCAAGAATGTTTACATTTATGTTTTAAAGAAGTTTTATTTTTGTTCAATTTGGTAAGACGGCATCGGTATCAGTAGTTCAATTGTGGTAAATGGTGAAGATAAAGTTGACTTGGAGGATAGATTACAGTTTTCTCCTATGAAAAGTCGTCCAATGATCAAAAGTAGGACTACTTTAATAATTTGTTATTGTGCTTACTCTCCCACCTTTCTCTCTATTCTTTAAAGCTATATATCCACATAATTCATCAGAATTAGAAATAATTCGGCAACAAACACATGCTTTGTTTATTGATACTCTTTCGGAAAGAAATATTAAAAAGGTAACCCAAATGAAATTTTTAATATGAAGTGATATAGTATATTGAACTTCTCTTGACCAGGATCAGTTGGGACTGACAGCTCATGATATGGAAACAAGAATGGCATTACTCCATGAAGAAAGGAAGGTGGTAATGAAATGATAGACAATTACAGAATAGTGTTTTCTATTGTAATAAATTTATTTTACAGACAAAGAATTCAAGTTATGATGAGCATCGGCATCAGATATCTGAAAAGCTAGAGGAATACTCCAAAAACTTTTTGCAAGCTACGAAATGTACTGAACAATCACAGCAATCACACAAACAAACACATGGTTAGTTTGTGGGGAAAAAATATGTCAATAATTTTATATTATGTTGTGCAGTTAAAGGTCTAATAGGAAAGCCACCTAAGCCTTGTACTGTACCACCTTCTCATAAGGCAGGTAAGATTACACATTTGTACTACATGTCTTCATAAGATAAGAATGACATTTAAAAAATACTCTAATTTTTACATGAATAATAGTAGTCTCCATTTTTAAAACCTTTTACTTACCTTGATGTCTTATATTGTAAAAAATAAAGTATCATTTGCTGCATATATTGTTTGTACATTATATATATGCAAGTTTGGACAGCCAAACTGGAAGTACTGTATTGTGTCCATATAAAGTTATTTTCTTTTTTTAGATGATTCTTTAGCTTCAGTTTCAGATAGTTCAATTGACACTTCATTCTTGTGTGACAAAAGTAAGTTTTTAAATCAGTAGATAAGATAAAATACAGTATGAATACTCTAGTAATTGTGTAACTATAAGACAAAACTTAAATTACAATAGAATGGTTTGACCATTTTGAATGTAACCAAGACTACTGTTTTCAACTTATCTAAATTATAAAAGTATGACTGCTCATAAAACTGCAAAATGGCTATCATTCTAAAAATATTGTTAAAAGATGATGATACAGTGTGGATTTGTATTATTGAACTACTCATTTTATTCTATGAACTGTCTAAAAAAAATTATGGTAACATGCTTCACTTATTATATCTACTTGAATTATGTTGTTATTCTAGGCTTCCTTTACACCATTGAGAGTCACAAATTTAAAGAAAAAGTCTTAATTCACTCTAATTTAGTTGTAAAAATAAAATAATTAGAGGAAGAAATTTAAATTCATATTTTCAATTTATAAGTAATTTACTTAATATTGGGATCAAGATATTATCACCAAGTTTTCTTTGTTTGTTTGTTTGTTTTTTGTTTTGATTTTTAAATCTTTTATCAGGAGAAACATTTACCTATCTAGCTATTTTTTTTTTATTATAGATGATGATACCACAAATTTTGCTGTGAATACTCGTGAAATACCGGCAGAAAAGTTATTGCCTCTTGATACAGTGAACCATAGGTATGTTAAAATGACCAGTGACCTCAATCAATATTGTTAATTATGTGAGGCAAAATGTTTAATATATAAGGGAGGGGGTGGAACCTTATGACCTTCCTCTCTCCTCCCTTCCCCTACATGGCAATGTTTCCCCTTTAATTTATTTAATTAATCGCCTATCTAATAACATGTCCTAAACAACAATAAAATTTATCTGCTCTGTGCTCCAAGTATATCTGAAATCACTTAGAAATTGACCTCACAAGTTAAAACAAGACTTAGTACACCTGTGATATGTCACAAAGTTGCTTAAGAGTCTCTCGTTTTCTTGTCAACTAATATGTACGTATGTAGCTCAAATTCTAAAATTTCTCCATTTTTAAGTTTATTAATGTAGTTTCTAGTAGAACTGTTTCACTCTACTGAGGTGTTCAAGTCTCGTGTTTGTTTGTTTTTCAAAGTCAATTCTAAAATAGCATGTTTACAAACTATTTTGAACATTAAAAGTAGTTAATCCTCAAAAAGTGATGACTATTTGTTTGAGTAATAGCACGGGTAACTGTGCTATTCGGGATGAATAGCACGAGTAACGTGGTTGAAATAGTACGAAGCGAAGCCGAGTGCTATTTCAATTGCTTTACGAGTGCTATTGATCCCTAATAGCACAGGTTACCCGTGCTATCACTCGCTAATAGTAGGCCAGCTTTTTAAAAAGTCATTTACAATTGTAGCTATATTATTATAATAATTATTCACTCACTATCTCCTTATTTCAGGATTAGCTTCCGCTGGAATTCGTTTTCAACATGCGGCTCCTCCTGATCCATTGAAAAACATTCCGTCTAATACGGGTGGAGCTTCTGTGGTAAAGAATGACATCGTCTCCAACTAAAAACTACTCGAGCTGTATGTTTCCAAGGTTAACACTGCACGCGTGCGCACTTACCCGTACTATTTCACTTAGCTACCGAGGTATTTCACTTAGTTTCCACTTAGTTACCGAGAGGTATTTCAATTAGTTATGCGCTATTTCACTTTCCCCGTGCGATTTCAATTGAACAGCGATTTTTCCCATTCATTTTTGAATGGGCAACTTACGCGCCGTACTATTAGACATCTAATAGTACGTCGTGTTAATGCATAAATGTAATAGAAACTATGCCCTTATATTCCCTCATGCCAAGTAGTTTGTGTCGGAGGGCTATCGACTTCAAACTCAATATCCATTCCCGGTTGCTGCCACCAGTTCTTATCTGGCAGCCAGCGGTGAACTATCTTAGTGTTCCCCAGAAGACTTATTGTAAAATTAATTAATTAACAACAACACACACACAGAAGAGAACTAAAGACTGGCTGATATACAAGACAAAAACAGAACTGCGTGGGCTAGGCCCTTATATAGGGTGACTAGACCACACCCACTACGGCATGACTAGGCATAAATTGCCCGCTCAAACTAACACACGCATACATACACATAAGTTCAGTTCAGTTAAGGGCGCATGCCCTTCCCACACCCACTAAGGGTGTGTCTCTTGACTCTTTGCCACCACCCGTGAGGGTGGGGCTCCTCTATCTTTTCTTCCTTTTTCTTCTTCTCTCTCTGAGGGAGTGGGTCGTGGCTCCACAGTTTGATTTTCATATTATATAGTAAAAATTTTACATATTACAATTTAGAAATGAAGACGAGGACAGTGATACAGAAGAAAATACTGATGAAGAAATAGAAGCGAAATTTACTGAATTATCTCATGTAAACAAGAACGAAGTAAAGGCAAAGGATATGAGGGTTAATGGTGCTCAGGGATTTTTTGGTGCTATAACAAATAATCATCAACCTTCAGTGTTGGATTCAGAGCTTAACGATAAAATAACAAGAGTGAAAGATGCTTGTGAACAAGATGAAAGTCCTTGGGATTCAAGGTGAATTTCACCACATGCACATTTGTTCTTGAAGTCAATTCTGCTGTCAATAATGCCATAATATTTTATCACTCTCTATTAGGGTTGACCACCCATTAGGGACAATATGAAAAAAAAAACGAAAATTGTCAGCTTTGTCATGGACCAGCCATTTGTTCTAAAATATTGGCTTTGTTCTTGAAACCTCATGAATGAAATTTCTTATAAGCTAGAACCTACCAAAAAATGGAAATAACAAAAAAAAAATTTTAATCACACTTTTAATGTTCATATAAACTTCATTGTACTTCATGAACCAGGTTAGAGCAAATTTGGTAGCACATACTGGGCTGAAATATATGTGACCAGTTTTGGGAGAATCAGCTTTAATGCGGCAAACAATTTTTTTCAGTATCCACTGGTTAAAGCCTTACAAATAGATTTTTTCAAAAAATTGTATGGCAGAATGGATAAATATCAGTTAGCTCTGGCTTTTGGCACAGCTTGTAAGCTCTGGCAAGCTCTAGAACTCACGCAATGAGGCTAGACACACTAGCCGGTTAGACTCGTGTATGGAGCATTGCTAAGAAACTTTTGGTGGGCTTTTCACTAATAGTGGGGGAAAAACTGTAGCTAATTAATTCACTTACGTTTCTACATAATCAACATACTCACGCTATTCACACCATCATGATAGTTTCTCGAAGAGGCCTAGATTAAGCCTATTTGACTTCTTTCTATTCACCTGCAACCTATACGGAATACAAGACATGCCCCCTGGCCTTAGCAACTCCTTTACAAAGTGTTGTTGTTGTTTTCAAAATCAGCAATAATACTGAAATGTTGTAGGGCGAAGACGACTTGTGCTACAGCTTCCAATTTTGGAGGACAAGGCCTTTTATGCAACCTACTGTTAAGGGAAAAAAGAGTAAAGAAAAAAGCTATTAAAACTATTAATAAAACATTAACATTTAGGGTTTACCCAAAAAAGTATAAGAACTGGGAAAGTCATTATGAAAGAGCACCAAAGGTGCGAACCCTCAGTGCCACTATATACTAGCTAGCTATTACGAAATCATTTCTCAGACCAAAAGAATATTTTTTGGAAGTATGTATCAATGTAGTTCAAGCAATGAAAACTGAAAATGGTAGGTGTAAAAAGAGAAGAAAATAACAGGCCAGAGCCTCTCACCACTCAGTGGTATATATGTTCAACGCGAAACTCCACTTCCAGCACTCCTTTAACGTCCCAGCATAAAAAAAATATTGTGGGTAGCAAGAAATCATTTCCTCATGTGATTACGATGTGATGATGGGGGTGTTACCCACAAAATCTAGTACCTACATGGAGATGACAGCTTCACATTTTCTCAAAAATCAGCTCAACATTTAAAAAGTAGCACAAGAAAAGGTAAGTTCATACTTCAATATTAGGTTAATTGTCTGTGATCCCCCTAATCAGAGCATGACAGACAGACAGACAAGACGACTACTATAACCCTCTCGCGCATGGGCACTGAAAGTTAACACGAAAGGTCACTTTGCACCGTGTGATGATTTTATTTCCCTAAATCTACTTTTTTAAATAAGCGAAGACTATTTGTTAAATATTAGTTATAGTATCATTAAAAGTGATTTAATGAATAGGACAAGAAACCTTTCTTGTTTTAGAGCATAATCATTCATGATTCAGTCATTCTCGGCTGAAATAATTATAATAATAGCAAATTTTTATCTTTTTAATTGCCAATATAATTAATTATAACTTAACCCGACATTTCGACTTCTTCCCAAAGTCCTCTTTAGAAGTCAACTGAGGTCGAACTCTCCGTGGTGATATAATAACACAATGTAAACAGCAAGATTTCTGAAGGGTACGCTGACTGTTTATTATATCCTGGGGGGTGATATGCACGCAGCATGGACAGCCAGCATCCTGGAAGCTCTAAACCTATGTCTCTGTTAAACTTGTTGTTTTCAGGTGTCATCTGTATGTGTAGAGCTTCCTTGATCAACTCACGATTCTTACTGGCTCTGTCTACAACTCTTACTTCTTCCCATTTAATAGGGTGATGCTGCTGCCAAGCATGTTCAGCAATGGCTGAAACTTTCTCATCACCTCTCTTACGAGCATGTACCCTCCAGAAATCTTGCTGTTTACATTGTGTTATTATATCACCACGAAGAGTTCGACCTCAGTTCACCCCTGAAGAGGACTTCGGCAAGAAGTCGAAACGTCGGGTTAAGTTATAATTAACTACTGTATATTGGCTATTAAAAAGAGAAAAATTTGCTATTATTATAATTATTCATAGTAGTAGAAACAGGGGGGGGCGGGGGCGGTGCCCTCCCAATATTTTTGAATTGGGGCCTGGCCCACCTAATAATTGACAAACTTGATTTTGCAGATGCAATCCAGTTACTGGTTTAATGAATCATATTGTGAACTTTATACAACTACGCAATCTACAACTTAACACCTTTAGTTCTTGACCTTTAGATTAAAACTGACAGCTTGCAATTATTTTTTAACAATTGCAGAACTATTGGTATCCATAATTAAACTTGATAAATTATTTTTTGCAATTTTAACTATTGATATTCATTATAAAAATGTGATTAATTATTTTTTTGGATTAACTAACTATTCATACTAGTGATGTGTTTGAGCACAAATGGCAAGCGAGCCTAAAAACTACACATTGTTAAATGATTGATGTTAGCTTCTCACACTCAAGCTACTGAAAAAAAGTCAAGTTTTTTTTTAAATACATGTATACAGCAAAGGGTTTTCAGTAACCACTCGCCACAACTGTTTGAATAAAAAACAATAACTAAAAAACAAAACAAATCACGTTGTTCAAACGTTTTTTTTTTTGTAGCTCTAACATACAATACTTTCACACAACTTACCACCGCCACTAACTCAGATAGAAATGAAACTCCGTAAGTGTTTTCCGCGAAAGAATTCAAAATGGTAAACAATTCAATTGCAAGTAATTATCGCTAAACCAGAAGATTCTGTTTAGTGAAGTTTGGAACGGGGTTGACCACCAAACTAACAACAACAAAAAACATACATATATGCATGTAAAGCTCAAGATTATAAACCATTAGAAAGCAATATCTAACCAGAGGTACATGTGGCTAATTGGCCCAAATAAAATATCTGGTTACCTCACTCACATTGCTAAACAGATCATAGGGATGGGATGGTGGGAGGAGGAGGCAGGACATACATGCACACACATACATTATATCCAATTCCTAGTCATATCATGTGTATTCCCTCCCTACCTTATTAAATTGCTGCTATTTTATTAACAATTTTAGCAGTACTTGGCTCAATTTTAGCAGTATTTGGCTCAATTCAGAATACTCTTACCTATGCTTGGCCAATACCATACAGCCAAGACTTTAAAACAACCAACTGATCTCCTCTCGTTTTTTTTTCCTTATAATAGTGAAGAACATAGTGTTAAAAATACTACTTCAACTGCTGGCAAAATATCATCTACTCCTATGACAGTAAGCATAATATATAAATTTTAGCCTATTTGTTTACTTGCTTTAATATCCTCTGAAAGGGAAAAGTTTTAGGTCAAACAAAAAAGATATTAGCAGGCAACAGTGGCGCTCCTCCAGATGTCAGTAACATAATCAATATTCAATATTGTTAAAGTTGTGACTGAATTCTTACAATTATTATGTACAGAATGTTTCTCTGGCAAGTTTTGATTTGAGTAGTAGCAATGAAGTTGATCCCAATCCTCATCATAAAGTGTAAGTTCAGACTTCAGAGATATAATCTATATTTTAATATAATTATTTATATTACACAGAATGGTATCTTCAATACAATCAAAAAATGGTAATGATACTTATATATTTTTTATTATTATTACACGTGTATATATATATATATATGTAGCTATATACAATATTATATATATTATATATATATAATATTATAATTATATATATATATATTTATTTATTTATTTATTTATTTTGCAGGAACTTCACAGTCGGCTTTGACAAATATTAGCCTTGATGAATTTGACTTATCTGACTTATCTGATATATTGTAATTTTTAATAATTAGATTTTTTTGGCTTGTCTCCTACAAATAATTCAACCTTTATCCACAAACCATAGTAATTATATTAATGATTTTATAAAAAGCAAAGTAGCTATTTTTAACCTTGTCTGCTGTTGTACATGCTAATAAATGGCTTAGATGTGCAGAAACTCTACATTAGTCGGTAATATTACAGCTATCTAAAGTATTGGTAATAATAATAGGAATAGGAACATAATGATAGCAATAATAACAACAATAACAATAAAGGTCTAAAAATTGGATTCTTTCCACTAGAATTTCATCAATTGAAAAGCAATTCATAAGGCATGTTTTGTTTTCTTGGTCTCCTAAGATTCAATGAACCGTGACTGACATTATTTAGGACAAGTTAGTAATGTAAGGCTCTTGGATTGGAAAGCTAACATTGGTGTTTAAGAAAGATTCATCTAATAAAATTTTTTAAAATTGTTACCAATTCTATGTTGCAGAAAAGGCGATCAGTTAGAGTTTAGGAGGGGCAAAATAATTTTCTTCAATTTTAGGAGGGAATATAAGAGTAAAATACAGACTAATCCAAGACTAACTGTTCATGTTGTGTAGTCAACTAAAGGATTTATAGGGGGGGAGGCAAAAGCTTTTCTCTAGACTAGTATCTACTGCTCATCAGAGAATTTAAATCCTCACATACTCTGAAAATTTTCAAGCTTTAAATGCAATGTTACTTGGTGCTCTCCAAATTAGACCTTTCGAAGGGTTTTTACCAAATCAATTAATTTCCAGTCTCACAATTAATATGCAGTATATTATATAAAATGTAGCTAAATGTTTGAGGCATGAGTGTGACCGCTTTCAAGTAGGTAACACTGGTAAATTGTGTGTCCACCAGTCGGCTTATCAGAAGTAAATAAAATTAGGGTCACACACGCCTTAGTTAACACATGGGTGTTTATAGCAGAGAGTAAAGCTTTAGCTTTCATTTATCTTACTTTGTTTGAATTTGTTAGTTCTATTGGTGAACAGGTCGAAAATGGCAGAGCTTCCACAATTATTTGATGTTTGCTGATGTTACTGTCACTTGATATTTGCTGCATTCCAATCAATCTGAGTTCAGTTCATGCAGGGTTTTTTGTCGGATAATAAGTAAAACTGCCACTGCCAGTAATTTTACGTGCACTTTACAACCTGTTTCACGGGTGCTCGCGCGTGCGGGTTCAACTCTCCAGTTGGTAAAAGGTCGAGATTCTAAAGTAATGTTTAAGATTTAATGTTTAAGATTTACTGCTTACTACAACCTTGGCGGGTCGGGTTGAAGCAGTCTAGTTTTTTAGTGAAAGGAAATTTGCCTTTGGTTATGGCATTTTCCACTCCTCCTTTTAGGAACAGGCTAGCACATGAAAAGTCTCCTTATCTATTGCAGCATGCTGCCAACCCGGTGGACTGGTGAGCTTTTCTGGGTTAAATTTCTTTGCCAATGCATACAGAACTTTTGTATAAATGTGTGTAATAGTAAAGTCTTTATGGAGACAAAGCATAAGATACACCTACCAACTAAAATTAGATTTCCACTGTTTTAGCTATCTGTATTAAATATTTGTATAGGTATGGGCCAGCATTGTCCTGTTATAGCTGAGAGAATTATTTTGCAGTGCCATTGTGTGACAAATATACGCAAGTAGATAAGGCATGCACTAACAATAAAACAAGACTAGCAGTGACTTTTTATGTATTACATATACAGCATATATGTAGATTGTAGTGTGTGCCACTTGTATTATTGTGTAATAAGTGTAATGGTGGGCACTACATGGCAGGTGATGTGAAGTACATGATAGTCTATGTGTAGCCTGTTTGCTAAGTATGGAATATATGTGAATGATACACATATCTATTTGCCACTTGTTCACCTAATCTGTGTGATTCAGGTGATACATGTTTGTCTGATATAAATGTTCTTTCAATGATTCAGTCATTCTTGGCAGAAATAATTATAATAGCAATTTTTCTCGTTTTTATAGCCAATAATATTGTTAACTAGCAAATACCCCGCCACATAGTGGCGCTTGACGTATTGCAAAGTAAGAATGCAGTAGCACAAGTTATCTTGCTCAGTTATCATTCTCTACCATTGATTAAAGCTACATAAGTTTCTCTCTCCTGTTCTCTTTTTTCTGAACTATCTGAGCTTTTCTTATACCCCACCTCTCTTATCTTCAGCTCTTTTTCTTGAGTCATAGAGTCCCCTTTTCTTTTGTCTATTTCTCCTGCTTCTGATTTCTGTCCTACTTTGAGAAACTTTTGTCTTCTATTTCGTACTTTAGCCTTTCTTTTGAAAACTAAACCCTGCCTTTACTCGTCACCCGCTTTTTAGTTATAATAAATCACTCGCCTTATAGCCTTCTCTTCCCTTCCATTTTAAACTTACACCGTCTCACCTCGCCGATTCCATCTGCTTTTCAGTTATGATTAATCGCCTTTTACCTTCTCACTTTCACCTTCCTTTTTTAAACCTACGTTGCCTTCCATCGTCTATTGCACCCGCTTACCAAACCGTACAAAGCTCATGAAATATTCTTGAATACACACACCGTCGGTCGTCGTCGTTACTGACACACAAGCGTATTATTATATAGATTAGAACTTAACCCGACGTTTCGACTTCTTACCGAAGTCCTCTTCAGGGGTCAACTGTGGTCAAACTCTCCGTGGTGATATAACAACACAATGTAAACAGCAATATTTCCTGGAGGATACACTTACTGTCTACTATATCCTACACCTGAAGAGGACTTCGGCAAGAAGTCGAAACGTCGGGTTAAGTTTTAGTATTGGCTGTAAAAAAAATGAGAAAATTTGCTATTATTATAAACGTTCTTGTGGTTAATCTGAAGTTCTTAATGGAGCAGAAGTTTTAAATAGCTGCAGTATAAGCCTAAAAGTTTTGAACATACTGTATATATATATATATATATGTTCAAAACTTTTAGGCTTATACTGCAGCTATTTAAAACTTCTGCTCCATTATATATAACTTAGATACAAAAACAATTATCATGTACAATAGGATACAAATTTATATACTGCTTGCCAAAATAGTCGTTTGTTAGATTATTTCCAAGCCACATGTCGAAACTGTCTTCTTCGTTATTATAATTTCCCTCACATTGAATTTTGGATCTTTGATATTTTAGTCCAGGGATTCTTCTTTTTATACCTGGACCTCAAGAAGGAGTTCAGATTGCAGTAAATGAGGCCACAGGTTTTGTGTACAGAAAATAGCATTGTATTATAAATGTGACATCTACGTTTAAAGAAAGCATTATTGTTCTTTCAATATTGCCTAAAAAATTGGAAACCTACCACAGCAAGCCCTGGACCTACTAACTTGGTATATCTTGTCGAAGAAGAGTTAACAAAAACGCTATAGCTGTATTCGGGTCCTGGTTATAAATAGCTTATGATTAACCGTATTTATAAATATATAGGTATCCATGGGGTCAGGAAGCTTTTGAAAAAGCAAAGGCAGAGAATAAGCCGGTGTTTCTTAGTGTGGGCTATTCCACATGTCACTGGTGCCATGTGATGGAGAGAGAGTCCTTCCAAAATGATGACATAGCCAAAATTCTGAATGACAACTTTGTGAGTGTCAAAGTGGACAGGGAAGAGAGACCTGATGTTGACAAGGTGTACATGACATTTATTCAGGTGGGTATTTTATATTCTTTCAATTTTAGTTTATATTGTCTGTTGTTAGGCTACACAAGGGGGTGGTGGATGGCCAATGAGTGTGTTCCTGACTCCTGATCTCAAACCTATTATGGGAGGTACTTATTTTCCTCCTAAAGATTCCGTGGGACGCCCTGGGTTTGCCACTCTTCTAAAAACTATCTCCAATCATGTAAGGTTGTTTTATTGTGATTGTTTTGTTTTGTATTATTGGTTTGTGTGTTTTTATAAGAACGTATAACAGTATTTAAATATTAAGTTTGGTCCACACCATAATTCCGATCCAATGCCTTATTATTATTGAAACCTTTGCTTTAAGAAGACAAATTTAAAGGTTTTTGCATACAAGTTACATACCAAGGTATACAAGTTTCATTCAGTAGATCTTCTGGCAGCAGGCGGCTGCGACCATTTGTTATGTGACCTGCCAGGCTGAACATTCTTTCAGAAGGAACACTTGTTCCACAATGCATGAGAGTTGTACAACAACAATTAGAAAGAGTACATTCAAGTTCTTTTTGTGTGTTTATTTTAGTGGAATTCCAAAAGAGAATCACTTGAACAGCAAGGCTCTAGGATCATAGAATTACTTGCTAAAAGCTTGGAGTCTTCTTCATCTGACTCCCATTTGCCTGGTAGAGGTTGCATTCAGAGAACTTATGAAATGTTGGAGAAAAAATTTGACAGCGTGCATGGTGGTTTTGGAAATGCTCCCAAGTTTCCACAACCAAGTGAGTTATGATATATACATATAATTAAATAATAATAATGCTTTATCACACAGTCAGTATGCTGCTTGCTGTTTAATCTGTATCCTTTTTTTTTTCTTTTTTTTTCTGTGTTTTCCAGCTATTTTAAGCTTTCTTCTAACATTTTATGGTTGCTATCCGAATTCTGATATGGGAGAAAGAGCCCTTGAAATGACTCTATTTACATTAAAAGCTATGGCAAATGGAGGTATTCATGATCATATTGGTCAGGTATACATGTATAATAATAATTTGTTACTTAAGTTGATAGTACTATAATATATTGGCTATGTAATAGATAAACCATGGATTCAAAGAATTATTGCTGATAACCATCCCACTAGCAATAATTCCGAGAGTTGCCATGGTTGAGTGGATAATGTTGTTTTGAAGGAGAAAATATGTCTAGTTTATGCAGCAAGAGTCATTACTAAACACAGACTATAGAATAAGTGCTTTTCATTCCCTTTCTTCCACCTTCGAACTAAAATAGTGGTGATTGAGCGATGATATCCAGTGAGGTTCACAAGATAAGACTTTATACTCCAATGAATAATTCTCTGTGTCAGTTCCTTATACAGGGATGGAGTAATCGTTTGCAAAGAAAACTAATACAAGTTTAAAAAAAAACTGGATTTTTTTATTCATAGCAAAAAAAAAACCATGACTTTACACCATAATTATTTGTGCATCTCACTCTATTTTGTCGGCAAAAAAAAAAATTTTGTGTGCAATTTAAACTTATTTTGTTCTTCAGGTGATTAGAGGGGAATAACAGAGGGGAATAAAATTTTTAATCTAAGGCTGTTACCACAGTAACTATGGTTATAAAGTTATTCACTAATGTTGATCACAATTTTAATAATTCTGTACTTAACTTTCCAATCCTTTTTCTTTTCTTGCAACTACAATTCAGAATCATGATAAAGTAATGCTTGTTGTAATGAATGTAGAGAGCAAAAGATCAATCGGCACCCTAGAATATATTCTTGGCCCTAATGATCAGGTAGCATGACATATTGCCATATTAAAGCTATTTTCTCAACAGAAAAGTACAAGTAGCCCTGGCTTGCTGTATCAGTAGCCTTCAGTTGCAGGACTAACCCTACTTGCTCTGGGAAAACCTTTACCCATAAAATTATAACTATGGTTTAGCATGCTTATGGTGGCCAGATATCCTTCGTAGAACACACTAAAAAGTATGGCGAATAAAATGCTCATATTCACAGTATTACTTCGATTTTAGCTTTTAATTTTTACAACTTAACACATGCAATTTGCCTCCCAGTGCTAGCAGTTAAATTAGAGTTGCTTTCTTGATTGTGAGTGCATCTGACTTACCTGTGATGTAGTTAAATCCACTTGTCACTCTCTCTCACACAATAACTAATAGAACAGTTGACGGAAGATCAAAAAAATTAATCCATATGAGATTATTCTATCATATTTTCATGATGATAAATCTACCTAATTTTGATGCTTCAGATACATTCATTTTTGTTTTAAGATATCACCAAGGATTTGTGGTCTCAATACTATTTATTCTCCTTACATAAACTGTTGCATTTAAAATGCTGCGTGCCATTTGAAATAAGGTTTATAATACAACAACTAAACTTACAGCGTTTACTGAGCCTGTATATCATTTGCTGAACGCTGAATGTTACAGCAGTGACAGACTCTGAAAGGATGTTACATAGAATTGCATAGATATGGCTATGAGAAATTAATATATTTCATTTGTGTTTTTTTCTCAACTTTACAAACAATATTTAAAGGCTTACCTCTGTCTTTTTTTTTTGTTTTGTTATAATATGGTTACTGATACTGATGAATAATTAATTACAGGGGTTTCATCGCTATTCTACTGACAAAGTTTGGCATGTGCCTCACTTTGAAAAGATGTTATATGATCAAGGTCAACTTGCTGGCATTTATTCTACGGCATATCAAGTAAGATCCTATCTTTAGTCCATATAATCTCTTGACTATTTTTATGGTATCCAGATCTCAAAAGATGTTTTTTTCAAGGAAGTTCTTGAAGATATTCTTCAGTATGTTACTAAAAACCTTACAGATAAGGTAATGGGAAGATGGTTATTAAAAACACGCTTAAGATATTATTCTTAGGATGGAGGCTTTTATTCTGCTGAAGATGCTGATTCATACCCAGAAACTGGTTCCGAGCATAAAAGTGAAGGAGCGTTTTGTGTGTGGACTAAACAAGAAATCTCATCTCTTTTAACTAAAACCATAACGTCAGAAAGCAATCAAACCTTGTCCGATTTGTTCTGCTATCACTATGGAGTGGGTGCAGATGGCAATGTTGATCCATACCAGGTTTGTTACATGAACTACATACACTGTAGCAGGTTGGCAGAGTGACATTTTGTGAGTGCTAATACAAGGAATAACTAGTCCAACCAACATACATGATTCAAACGGCACATTTTATTGTATCTGTTTCTGCCTTGTTTTGTTTATTTACTTTAGTTATTAGGTTCTGCTGTTGTTGTTGTTGTTGTTTTATTTCATATCTTTCCCATAAATACAATTATTTTCTAAAAAGTTGGCTACATAATTGTGTGGTGGTTTTTCTGCTCACATTCAGAATTAATATTATTATATCTGTTTATTCATCTATTTATATGTATCTATCGTAAAATTAAATGGGGTAAATTATCAATGCAGATATTAGTTTAGATGTGCTAGGCTTGATTTGCTTTTAGTAATACTATTTGTGACTTGATGAAAATAGCATTGCTTCATTTGAAAGTAATACTCGGGTTTCCCTGTACAATACTGAGACAGCTAGAGAAAGAATATACATCCAGGAATAAGTACTGTTAAGTTTATGGGACCTTCATGTCTCTATATCCAATTCTCCCTTTACTTTCGCAAATTGAATCATTTCATTTTTGTCAACAAATTTCTTGAATTATTGGCTACTGATGATCTTTAATACTTTCATTATGATGGAAAAACCTCTTCGTGGTAGGATAGTTGTTATTTCTTATATGTGGCTGATGTATACAGAACGCATAACAAAGTACTAACATATAATAGTCTGAAGCCATAGGCTTTGGTAGTAAAATAGCTGGAAAGTATATGAGATGATTTGCTTGTCCAATCAAATTTTTATCTTTAATCTTATGGCCTATTTCAAATATCTTCATCAACCAACTGCTGTATTGTGTCACCATTGTTTTCTCCTGCACTCATAATTATATCATGTTCCACACCTTCTGAAGAGTATGTAACAACTTCATGGCTTTTTATCAGCTCTGCACAAATGCTGATTTTTGTTGATGCTCTTCTCTGACCATTCTAAGTATAGTGTGTTTTCGTCTTGTTCAGTAATAATTGCTCACTACCTGTGTAATAATAATCTGGCTAAATTGACTAATTTGGTCTTGGTTTGGTTGTAATAAAATAATTATGGTTCACTCAATAAAGGAAGTTCTTAGAATGTGTTAGTTCAGTGACAGAACTTTTATTTTCTGATCTGTAAATTGCTTAAGGACAGTACTATCATGGCATTGATTTAATTGTTGGCCAGGGTTTCGTGTACAATAACTTTAATAGGTCTAGTGGGAGTAGTTATTACTATTCTGGTGAGTTAAGGGGTGTAGTTAGCTAGCATCAAATTTGGGACTGTCCTACATCAATCATTGTGGAAAAGTTGATTTGTAACTACAACCACAGATATTGTGTAAATTTTATGGTCCCCGTAAATGAACTGGATAAATTGAACGTTTTTTGTTTTTTGTTTTTATATACATTTAACCACAATATTTAGGATCCCCACAATGAATTGACTGGCAAGAATGTCCTTATAGTCAAAGGATCAGTGGAAGATACTGCAAAAAAGTTTGGTATTGACAAGGAAAAGGTTGTCATGCTTTTGAGGGAAAGTAAAGAAGCATTACTTCAAAGAAGGCTGCAACGTCCCAAACCTCACAGAGATGACAAAATAGTGACCTCTTGGAATGGTAATTTCACTACAATTTTTTTTTTGACTAAATTTAGAATGGGAAATTGAAAATTCAAAACTTTTTATGCACAAATACATAGAATCCTAAAGGATTCAATTTTTTTAGGGGCTGAGTATACTTCATTCACTAGGACTACCTGCTATACTCCTGACTGCTTCTCTCTTGTGGCAATCCTTGGTACTTTATGAGTAAAGTGGGCTTTATAGTCCCAAGCTCTGTGACCCGTCTTGTACCTGGCATTGCGACTGTTTGTTGTTGTTTTCTCTTGTTGTCAGTGGCATATTAAAGTGCATGAGAAATATGTTAACTATACCACTCAGAAATGTATTGAGTATCAGTAAATAATTCAAACAAGTTAACTTAGCTAGCTTCTTTGTCACACTGTGTTGAGTCAACGTTAACGTTTAATATATGTATGTGCATATTATATGGATTAGAGACTATCTTAAATGAATGTGTATGTCGCTATAGGCCTAATGATTTCTGGATTTGCTCAAGCTTATGCAGTAACTAAGAAGAAAGAATATAAAGTAGCAGCTATAAAAGCAGCAAGTTTTGTGAAGCACTCTCTGTTTGATGTGCAGAAGGGAATATTGTTAAGAAATGCATATAGAAATGATGTTGGGTGAGTTATAAGTTTGCATGGGATCAAGGTAGCTGCATTTTAGTTTGTTTTTAATGGATTTGCCACAGGGAGTTGGGTAAAAGTACTACAGAAGGATTTGCAGATGACTATGCATTCATGATTGAAGGTTTACTGGATCTTTTTGAAGCTAGTCAAGAAATTGTTTGGTTGGAATGGGCTTGTCAGTTACAAGAAAAAATGGTAGAACTATTTTGGGATCACCACAAAGGTGGATTTTTCAGTACTACTACATCAGATCCTTCAATTTTATTGAGAATGAAAGACGGTATGATAATTTTTAAGGTGAAGTAATAATATTTCTGACAGATCTTGTTGGTACAGATCAAGATGGTGCAGAACCAAGTGCAAATTCCTGTTCTGCTCATAATTTGCAGCGTCTATCTGGATACTTTGCAGGGACAGAAAAAGGACCAAAATCAGCTGACATTTACAAAGTATTTAATGAAATGATAAGTGAGCATCCTGTGGCTCTTCCAAAAATGATTTCTGGACTCCTTTTAAGCTCACAACCTCCAAAACAGGTTTGTATATTATTTATGTACATATATATATATATATATATATACCCCGCCACATAGTGGTGCTTGACGTATTGCAAAGTAAGAATGCAGTAGCACAAGTTATCTTACTCAGTTATCATTCTCTACCATTGGTTAAGGTTACATAAGTTTCCCTCTCCTACTCTCTTTTTTCTGAACTATCTGAGCTATTCTTCTACCCACCTCTCTTAACTTCAGCTCTTTTTCTTGAGTCATGGAGCCCCCTTTTACTTTGTCTATCTCTCCTGCTTCTGAATTTTTTACCTTTCTTTTGAAAACTAACCCCTGCCTTTACTCGTCGATTCCACCCGCTTGTTAGTTATAATTAATCGCTCACCTTTTTGCCTTCTCTTCCACATCCCTTACCTCGCTGATTCCATTCGATTTTCAGTTACGATTAATCGCCTTTTACCTTCTCTTCCGTACTTTCGCCTTCCTTTTTAAAACCTACGCCGCCTTCCATCGTCAATTGCACCCGCTCTTTAGAAGTAACCAGCATGTTCTACTGATTATGGCGATACTTTACCTACCATAAATGAACGATACTTTACCTACCATAAATGGACAATGTTTACCAAACCATACAAAGCTCATGAATTATTCATGAATACACACGCCGTCATCGTCGTCGTTACTGACACACAAGCGTATCATTATATAGATTTGTATGTATTTATGTATTTCTATAAAACTGGACAAATTGTGATATCTTCAGAATTTCATTCATCAAAATTCACACCATATCATGCATGGTATACCCTCCAATCATTCAATGAGCTTGTGTGCAGGCTACTTGCAACATTTACTACTATTTGCAGCTATCTTTTTAAAATCTAATGAATTTCAATAAGGATAGACCCAATGAACTTGATACTGTTTCACATGAGTCGAAGATGACCCAGTGTCTTGTAGTGCATGACAATATTTAGATTGGAAATTGGGAGGTGGCGGAGAAGGGGGGCATACCCGCAATTTCTCTGGCTCTTATTTCACCGAGGTTACTAAATGCACTAATAATCCCTATGCTTGAATCGCAGAATGTCATTGCAGGGGAAATGAAGTCTGCTATTCTCTGCTAGATCCCTATGTGTGTTGGTGGGTAAAGAGACACTGAATTATTTTTGTTGTTACTATTTGTTATGACGCTGGTAATTTTTTTCACTTTGCACTAGATCATCATTGCAGGAGAAATGAAGTCTCCTGACACTCAAGCTCTTCTTGATACCATATGGAATTTCTATCTTCCTAATAAGACACTAGTTGTTCATAAACCTGGAACTGCAAGCCTTCTGACAGAAAATATTGAAATTTTGTCTTCCATATCTGAAGTTGAGGGGAAAGCTACAGTGTATCTATGTGAGAATTACAAGTGCGAAGCTCCTATGACAGACATAAAAAAGTTAGCAAAGGCTTTGAACCCTAAAAATTCAGTTTAACTTTGAATAGATAGTTTGGTTTGTCAAACTCGGTGTTGAATAGACTATGTTGGATGCATTTTTGAATATTTAATTATGTAATTTAAATCGTATTATGACTGTTTAAAAATTATAGCCTAGCATGTTATACTGATTTGCTTCAGTCATCGTTGAAGTTTAGAAAGCCAATGGCTTGAAGATATCTTGTTAAAGTTATACATGGTTTATAGAACTTCTTATGTTTCCATTCCTTGTTCATTGCTCATTAGCTTTGTGCTATTCATATGTCTTATGCCATGCATGCTCTGGCTGGACAGTGACAAATATTGTTCAGTAGCTAACACTGTCAACCGAGAGTATTGTTCAGTAGCTAACACTGTCAACCGAGAGTATTGTTCAGTAGCTAACACTGTCAACCGAGAGTATTGTTCAGTAGCTAACACTGTCAACCGAGAGTATGCCTCCTACTGCATCCCCCAAATATCATAATATGTTAGGCTACTATGGGTTTAATTGTACTACTGGCTATAGAACATATCAATGAAAGTGGTTAGAGCCATCCAAGAATATCCACAATTTAAAACTTCAATTCACACACTGATTATCATAGCCTTGTGAATGTGTGACAATGTCAACGATGTTATTGGTTATCGAGTTTGTTTATACTGCGAACTATAATGACTATTCCAGTTATAAACTAAGCATGAAGATCTTTCAATGTGAATGCTGTAAACAACTACATGTAGTGTGACAGCAGTGAACAACTTCAAATTGATGCCATTGCACACTTAAGATTAGTATGTGGTACACACAGTGATGTTTGGTCAATATGGGAAGAAGCATAAGCTGGTGTGACAATTTAGCTATTGCAGGGATCCAATGTTGAGCGTGACTAATGTATAGTGTATGTAACTATTAAATTTAAGTGTGCATATGTACTTACTGGTGTTTTTAAGTGCTTATAAATAAATATGTGATACAATACCACTAGAAAGCATTACTTGACATTTGTAGCAAGTGTATTGTGTTTTATTAGAATATAAAAAACAGTCTGCAGCTTACATTTCGAATGTATCATTGTTGTCTACAAGAGATATAATACTAGTTAATATGGTGAGCAGCAATAAAATGATGGCCCAACAAAGTTCACTTTAGGGGTAGCTAATAATTTTTACCACATGACAAAGATGTGTAACAAACAATCCATGCCAGTTATTTTAATACGTATTTATATCTAAATAATTTATGGATGGCATCTACTGGTGGTCACTAATGTTGGAAGTGTAAGTGTGCTGGTTGGAACAGGAAATGGAGTGTCATTGCAACTTATCTGGGGCACTTCCCTTATTTCTTTCTCCTGTCCATTGATAAGCCAGGGGCCAAGCTTGAACCATTGCTCTGTTTGAGTGGTTGGATGTGATGGATAGTTCACTCAGTTGTGTAACCGTAGTTACTCTAATTTAGTAGTCAATGCCACATATGCACTACTACGCAATGATGATGAATTGCACATCTGATTCTCCTGGCTTATTTGCAGCCTTCATAATCGCAGAAGAGTTCTTCTGGCATTACACTAATCCGTCATTGGCTGCATCAATATTATGTTTGGTAGCACACAAGTAGCAAAATGTAGGGTAGACTCACTCTTATGCCTGTCTTCTTGCAAGCAATTTTGTACTAGACCAAGAGACAAACATAGTTATGTTGACTTTTTCTTAATTTTTGTACTGACCTTCTTTGTTGTGTTTGATAGTAAGAGGTGTAATTGGTTACGTTGGGGTCAGGGTGAGGCTTCCAATTGAAAGGGTAAGAACAATATTACTGCCACACCTGCCTTGGAGTAGATGAGGTGGTGGAATGATATTATACCATCCAATACTCTGCTCTTGGAGTGTGGCTGGAAATATACTGCCCTGTTAGACTGTGTGTAATTTATCACCTCATCATCAAACGGGACTTCCTTAATTTAGTGAGTTGCTCATAAACTAAGATTATGGTATTGCAGCTATAGTTGTTGTATTTTTAGCTACCAATTTTTGTTTAACATACATGCATAATCAAGTTGGACTCTCCCATTTTGTTAGAATTTGAGTGAGTCCAGAAATGGGTAAGTAATAGTTTTCAAGTAATATGCATGAACAGCAGGATGTTATTGACCTGAAATCATAAAATTTCTTGACTTTTTTTTTTTTTTTTTTTTTTGCTCTGGCAGCAGGTCACTGTATTGGTATTTTATGTTGTCATGTACCCTGCTTTTCAACCAGGACATGGGAGATTTAGTTGTTTTACGTGACATTCCAACAGGGTGCAATTGCAGAATGAAGTTGGACTCTCCCAAAAAAAAAAAAAGTGGCGTCAATGTTTGCCTCTTGTAGTGTGTACCTTTTCTATCACCACTTCATGGCTTGTTAGATCTCATGGCCCAATTCATAGCCCCTGGGTCTGTGAACATCATCAGTACTTTGTTAGGGGGAAGCCAACAAACTGCAGAAGAACCAACAATGCCTCCACTTGGCCTGTCACCATCTCCGTCTCCTCCCAAACAGTTTAGTTTAGAAGCCTTCCAGCGTATACCTGTTTTGAGCGGATCCCAAAGGGTGCACGACAGCAGTGCCTGTCCAGATTTTGTTCAGTGTTAAGTTAAATAGTGGCCCACAATTCTGTTGTAGCCTGGAAGCGCCTTCTCCATTTTTCAGCAAGGTGTTTGCGAGTTCCATCGAATGGACGCACCTCTTTGGCAACCCGGGTTAAATCCCAGATTGTACAAACCAGTGATCCAGACCCTACTGTAGCAAAGCCCAAGCAGAGGAGGAAGCTGGTCAATCACCCGGAATCCGAGAATGATGCCATGAAATATTTGAGCAGAAGAGAAACCTGTAAGTTAGAAGGAGATTTTAGAGGTAGCTCTGATGACCGTTTGGACCCTTTCAATTCTGTCACTTTTGCAAGAAAAGCACCCAGCTCCCCATCCTGACTCTACTATCCCTCCCCCTCCCACCTCTACTAGTAGACCCCTGCATTAGTTGTGCGTGCAATTTGGTCCTTTTCTTGTGGGTCAGGTAGTGGTCCTGACCTTCTCCAGCCTCAACACTTCAAGGATCTCTTGCGTGCCGCTGGGGATGATGATTCAATCTTTGTGGAGACCCTAGCATCTTCTGCGCTTTAGTTTGGAGGGAAGGGTACCAGCCGAAATACATCCATTTTTCTTTGGAGCAAAACTAGTCACACTTGAAAAAAGTCGGGTAACTTGCGCCCAATTGCTGTTAGATGTACCCTCTGCAGATTAGCTGCCAATTGAAGACATGGCTAACTTTTTGAGGACAAGACAGCTGGGTTTTGGTGTTCGTGGTGGTGCAGAAGGTGCAGTCCATGCTACAAGGAAAAGTACCTGCATAACCTACCCAGTAGCCATGTACTACTGAAGCTAGCTTTCAGAAATGCTTTCAATTCAGTCCGTCGTGACAAAGTGCTGGAAGCAGTACAAGACCTGGCCCCAGGTATTTATCCCCTGGTTCATTCCGCTTATTCTTCCCCTACTTCTCTCCTCTGGAATGACCAGAACATTCTATCACAGGAGGGTGTGCAGCAAGGCGACCCACTGGGCCCACTTCTATTCTGCCTGGCCATACGCCGCCACTGAGCAGCTACGTTCCCTGCTCTCTGTGATGTACCCGGATGATGTGTCAGTTGGTGGCTCTGTCGAAGATGTTCTCCTTGATCTTGATGTCATCAAGAATGCTGACTCTCTCAGTCTGACACTGAACACCGCAAAGTGCGAAATCATCTGTCATGATGACATTGTGCAAGGCAACCTCATTGTAGCTCTGCCAGGTGAGAAGATAGTGACCCCAGATAGTGCCTTTGTGCTTCCTTGGGGTGTGTGGATTCCATAGATGCTAGCCAATACAGAATCAATGTGGTACAAATGATCTTTCCAATTGGTTGAAAAAATGACAATATCATCGATATATGCTGATGAATACTCTTCCAAGCCCCTGAGTACCTCCTGCATCAATAGCTGAAAGGTGGCTGGGGCATTTCTCAAGCCGAATGGCATTCTGTAGCGAAATTTTCCATGCCGACAAGAGAAAGCTGTGAAGTCTCTAGAAGCTGGTGTGACAGGAACCTGATGGAAACCCTTTTGTAAGTCCAGTTTGGACAAAAACTTTGCCCTGCCTAACCTAGACAAGATTTCTTCAATGGTTGGCATTTTGAAAGGTTCAGGCAATGTCACCGAATTCAACTTGCGATAATCACAAACAATTCTCACATCACCATCTTTCTTAATGATTGGAATGGGTGGACTTGACCATGCGGATGTTGAAGGCTCAATAATGTCTAACCTAAGTAGTTCCTCTATGCTGCGCTGAAACCCAACCTCCAAGTGAGCAGGCACCGTGTAAGATGGAGTCCATATTGGTAATTCACAACTATCTGAAATGGAATGGGAAACTGTAGATGTACAACCTGGAATTTCAGAAAAAATGTCAACATGTTTTTCTAAAATCTCAGTAATAGATTTAGAGTATTCTATACTCAAGCTTGGGTTAATAGAATAATTAGGGGGATCATTGCTACTGTTACACCCAAGAGCAAATGCAAAATTCCTCGAATCACGGTACCAACAGAAGACATATGTTCCATTGGACATGTTTCAGTCAAATACTTTAACTCAGATACTGCTGCAATGAGATCACTGGGATGAGTTATTAACAGTTGCATCTTTACACTCTTCCTCACACACTGCAACAATAGCAAAAACATTAATTCTCCGCATACTCTTTGAGATGATTCAGATGAACAACTTTTCCCCGTGATTTTCCTTTGCTTCCCTTGGGGGCTATTTTGTAATTCACATCAGTAAGTTTTGACAGTACAACAAAGGGGCCCTCCCAAGATGCTTCCAAACATGCATTTTTTGCGGTTATCAGTAGTAGCTCTCTTCTTGGCTGTGTCATCTCTAAGTCTTTCTTTCAAAGTTTGAATAGTTGTGGATAACAGATTAAGTGAATGGATGAAAGGAATGTAATGAACCATAAGTCTTTAGTTAAATGTGGTAGTGTATTCTACCACACTGACAGCAGCTGGAACTCCTTCAAGACTGAAGCCACCTGGTCTCCTAAGAACCAATGGGAAGAGACCTGATGGGATGACCTTGGTGCCATGGAAGTTTGGTCGTCACTTGTTTGGAATGTCACCTGCCCAGATACGTTTGCCATTTCATATAGGGGCCAAGCAACTGCTAAAGCTGGTGATGTAGTAGCAGCTAGACCAGAGGAACAAAAGCTGGAAAAATATCAACATTTAGCACCCCTACCACTTCTTTCAGCCAGTGGCTATAGAAACCTCCTGAGTAATAGGCCCAAGCTCCCTTTCCATTGAAATGGCATTGTGGTGATTAGAACATACCAGTAGCAATATGAGAAAAGTGAAGCGAAACAACCAATTAATGAAATTAACGTCACATTTATTCTATAACAACAATATGTTTGTAGTTCCAATGGGAAGATAAAAGCTGTGTTAATAGGAGCTTGTTTTCTAATTGTAAGTTAATTGAAGTATACTTAACCCAACATTTCAATTCAGCACGAAGTCAAAATAGTTATTTGGCAGAGTAATAGTCCTGTGAAGTTTTCTGCCACATAATAGTACAATGTACAGTAAATGTTCTGTTATCTGAAGAGTTCCATAAATATTTCAACATTAATAAATTTAATAGTATAATGTAAACATAGCCACACCTTTTGGTTTGATTAATATCAGTTATCAAGTCCAACCCCTCTCAGCATCGACATATACCCTACTGCATTATTTTTTTTTCTAGTGATAGTGTTAGCTATAGCGGCAAAGAGGAACTTTAGATTCTGGAAATTCCAGTCTATAGTGAACAGTTTAAATGTTAAGTGAATGAAAGGAGTGAGACACTACACATATAGTCGTATTTACTATATTGTAAGTAGCATGTTTGATAGGGTGATGAATTGGGCAATTATTCATTAGGTATATACTTTATGCTATGCCATATACATAGACTTAGATTCTTATTCCATTTGTACAATTTTTCAATCACCCGATGGTCATGTTTCATAGGTAATAAAGGTCCACGTCAAGTATCTTACAATAGAGTACTGCAGAAAGTAGACTTTAGCTTCTGTCTTGGCATGTCATTTACAAGCAAAAATACTTCCACTTCAGTGTGTTGCTATTGATAAACTAAAATTGTGGTGCTTTACTAGACAATGATTACAGTTGTAGTGACAGTACATAAAGAGTAAATATTCACAGCTACTAATTATAGTGACCGATTCCTACTGTATCCTGTTTTGTTGCTCTCTCCTATAGGTACAAGACCACAGTGACCTTCTTCTAACCCTAGTCTGAATTGTATGATTTTTCTATAAGAATGAGTGTCCATATTTAGCAGAGGTTAAAGAAACAAGATGTAGGTAAAATTTTATTCATATAAGCTATCATATAAGCTAGTATTAGACTTGCATACATACATATAAAGCTTTACCTGTAATAATGGGAAGACAATACTGTCTTCAGATATCAAATATTGTGACAGTTCTTCGTTCAGGTACAAGCAGTTGATGTTGGCCATGGTCTGTCCCTCCCAAACCATTAAGAACATACACATGAGAGAACTACACCAGAAACCAAAGAAATAATAAAAGATAAGCAGACAACAAACACTGGTGATGTGGGTATTGCTTGTATGTTAAGCTTCTCAGAACACAATTGGATGAGAATTGGCCTGTTGAGTTTACCACTTACCAGTAGAAAATACACTGACTAAACACATTAATATAAATTTACATGTATAATAAAATAAAAAATATTACTACTAATACTATTATTATTATTATATCACACATTGATCTCTAATTGAGTTATTAGCTAGTGTTGAATCAGTGCTTGTTGCTATCATTGCAGCTAATATGTAAACTGCATAACCTAGCTTACTATGCTCTATTGGCTAAACCTAGAACTAACTATCCTTGCATTGCTAAGCACAGCTATCTAAGACATTCCCAGTGATTATGACTTACCTTCAGCATCTAAAGATTCAGACCCATTGCAAGTGCTATCATCAGAAGATTGCACAGCATCTTCTATAGCTTCCACTTTCCTAGAATTAACTGTTGGCGATACAATGAAAGCAAAAATATCTGTACTGCTCTCTTGCAAGTCCCCTTCATCGCTCTCCGCTTCAGATAATCCGAACTCATCGTCGAACAACAAACTAATTAAGGGATATTAGTATGTATCTCAGCTGTTGTGTTCTTTTGATTTTTTCCATCTGATTATAATGCCATCTTTGGGCCCAGGATCCTGCCTGGCAGTATTATTCTGGTGTAAAATGTTTAGACTAACTGCTTAGTTTTGTACCCTGACTTTGAGATGTGGATATTATGAGGAAAGCATTCACTTGAAGTCCAATATTCTCTGGTATACATCTGACAATATATTGCCTTTTTTGGAGCGACAAGGGCATTATTGAACTAGCACACTAGATTGCTGTAGGACTGCATAATTCTATTGATTGACTTTCTTATCTGTCCGTATACCCTAATTCGTTGCTTTTCCTTCGTGTGGTGTTCATCCAATTGAGACTTTCTCATTGCTGTATTTTTTCGTTCCTGGTACTTTTTAGATAAAATTGATAAGCTTTCTTACTCTCCTTAACTTCGCTCTTCATTTAGCTTGCCATATAGCTTGTTTCTCCTTGTAATTTATGCTTAAAAATGTGTTACTTTTTCTACCAAGCTTAGCACATGTCTACACAGGTCTGTGGTCTTAGGCAGGCAGTTGCAAGCCACTTATGACTCAGCAAGTTGTTCTAAGGCTTGTTTGAAAGCGTAGTGTCTTGGGCTCAGAAAGAAAGTTTTTCTTAACAGCTAAAAAAAAATTGTGTCATGGACATCATATCAGTGAGACAACATTATGCCACATGAAAGTTACTAGTTGATTTTGATCAAATTATATATTTATGGGTAATAATAGAGCTGAGTCAGGGAGAAAGCACTTTTCATGTATTCAAACTCCTAATTGCTAATTAGAATGTTGTGATCAGCAGTTATTGAGGGGTGTAACTTGCCACTCAACTCCATGAATATTTATATATAATATTATCCAGAAGCTTCCCCTTTTATTCCAAACTAACTTTATTGCACTAAATCATTTTGTATTTTCACATTCTTAGTTTCTTTTTTTTTATAGCCTTTGTCTGTTTGAAAGTTTTAAGGTAGAGTGCGGTTTTCGTTTTTCTTGGCTATTTACATAATAAACTACTTTTACTAGTCTCTAATTTTAAAGAACTGAAAGAACTAGTATCATAACTGGTAATTGGAATATAAAACTGTAGTACAGACATGGTAGCAAAAAAAAATTTTTTTAAGTCTTGTTTGCACAAGACAATTAATGTTGTCACCAATCATCAAGTTTGAACTTCTTTTACTAATTTCAACAATTTGTATGAACTAGAGCAATCATTAAATTATAAAAACAAGAATAAGGGGGAAATACAACCTGTAAAACTTTCAAATATGATTTTGTAATGTCAAATGTGATTTTATAATGTTATGTTCACACTACCAAGGTATGTGGTGACAACAATTATTTTGTTGATTTTCAGTATGGCTTAAGTCCACAGATTTTTCACTTCTTTTCTTGAATATGCTATTATCCTATTTATAGCAAGTGTGATCACTTATGGCTATGTTTGTATTACTAGTTATTCAAGAGAATGTTTAATATGATGCTTGTACACAACTTGTTCTAATCTAGACCTGATCAGAAAAGCCCTGGCACTTGATGGTGAAATGCTGCAATTGGCTGAACGATTATGCAAAAAGAAAAGTTTGATAATAATGGGTCGTGGATATAATTTTGCAACATGTTTAGAAGGAGCATTGGTAAGTATCTCAGAGTAATAAAGAATTGCATGCTGTAGTTCTTTTTGTTTGGTTTGTAGGTTTTCAATCTACAATTTTTGTCAATAGATTTGTTTTCTGGTACATATCAATATCATAGTGATTATTATGTTGTCGTTTTGAATGTGAGACTTATAATAATACTCAAAGCACTTAAATTTATATAAACTATTGATTGGCGTTTTAATGTAGAAAATTAAGGAACTAACTTACATGCATTGTGAAGGCATATTGAGTGGTGAGCTGAAACATGGACCACTGGCAATGATTGATGAAGATATGCCGTGTATTATGATAATAATGCAAGATAACACCTACAATGTAAGTTACACTGTATTGTATAATAATAATCTCAAATTTATATAATTGATGTTTCTAATTTAGTGCTTGTGCACACAATTTTTGCTCTTGATTCATTACATTCTAGTGGTATCCAGCAATTAGCTGAAATTTTAATGTACGTAGAACTTTCTTAATGAAGCTAAAATTGTGAATCAAATTATATCTATAACAATTAACGACTTATTGACAAAGACAATAACAAGTGGTACATGAATAAGTAAATACATTGTTGAATAAACTTGAAATAACAAATATATAGATATGGTAAGATTTAAAGATCTTCTAGTCTCAGGTAATTTGTCTGTTTTTTTGTTTGTTTGTTTTTCATGTAAAGTGCAAACATAAAATCGTATTACATTCTACATGTTCAATTTTTGTTTTTGTTTAGATGAGTTATTGAACCTGTTTTGATATCATTTTCGTTCAGGCCCAACCTATTATAATCTGTGGTGATTCTGATTCACTACTTCACTCCAATACTGGATATACTTTGAAAGTGCCTCAAACTGTTGACTGCTTGCAAGGAATTCTTACAGTAATTCCTCTGCAACTATTGTCATTTCATATAGCTGTGCTTAAAGGATATGATGTAAGCCAACATTGCCATTATTGAATTGTTTTGTGTTGTAACGAAGCAAAAGCTATACTATGTATTCAGACACTCTGTCATTTTATGTGTGCATGGGTTATGTGTGTGTGTATTTGAGATTGGGTTACTTATAATATATATACTAGTGGTGTGCTTGAGCACAAAGTGGCGAGCAAGCCTGAGGCCTAGTTATGTTATATAACTAGGGTATTATGGTAGGTATAACCATTAATTTTAATATACCAATATAGAATTGATTTCTTACCTCAATTTCCACAATTATTGGTAGGTCTATAGTACTATTTTTTAACTACAGTAGGAAACAAAAAAAGTTCCGAAGTCCGTTCCGTAGTTACGGTGTCATAAAATTTTAGTCACCCCGTAAAATTAGTCACCCCGGGTGACCTATTTTAACGGGAAAACGATCACCCCCTTGGGAAAACGGTCACCCCCTCTGGAAAATACTGTCACCGTGTCGTGGGCCTAATGTGGATCTCATCTCAAATAGCAAAACATGAACAGTGGAGCTATAGAACAATCGCTTAATTCTATACAAAAATGTGCATGTTTAATTTCTGTCTCATATATCATGGTTGCTTAATTTCTTTTAAATCTATACATGTGTACATGTATAATTTGTCTCTCACATATCATCCGTTGTTTTTCTAGCATTTACACTTATAGGTTGCTTACAATAATTATGCAGGATTCTCATAGTTCTTCAGACTCAATGCAATATTTAAGTCATGTTTGGTTTTTTAGTTTGACCAGTTCAAAGTTTTACTGGTGAAGTATGGCAGGAGATAACAATCATGGGAGATTTAGCTTCAGCACTATATACAACTATATCAAAGATGGCATATATCCAGATGGTTTTTCCAAGTCGGATAAAGGGTCATTAAGGAAAAGAGCTAAGTTTTTTTTCACAAAGGAAGCAGATTTGTTTTATAAAAGTTCTAAGCAATGTACAGGTAAGCATTAATTATATTATAGTGGCTATGGCTATTACGGCTAGAAGCAGTCATTAGCTGATGAATGTTTATAGTAAGCAAATAATCTGGTACTTTAGGCAGGCTAGTGGTAGATGACACCATTAAAAGGCAGAGAATTGTGGAGTGTGTTCATAATGCCAGTCATCTTGGAATTAATCGTACTCTGGACATGGTTTCTGCTCGATATTACTGGCCAGGTCTGACCACTGATGTTAAAAATTATGTAAGCAATATGTGTCATTGTTTGTTATCTAGCTATGGGCCTAACTAAATTTACTGTTACAGGTGGCATCATGTGACACATGCCAGCGAAATAACCACACACTTAAAAAAGCCTCAGGCTCACTACGCTCAATTCCTGTACCAATCAGGATTTGGGCTCAGGTGGGAATGGATCTTATTGGCCCGTTGCCGAAGACCTCAAGAGGAAACCAGTATATTGTAACCTTAACTGATTATTTCAGCAAGTGGGCTGAGGCTGCATCTCTTCCAGACAAAACTGCAAATGGCATTGCAAGTTTCATATATTCTGTAAGTCTTAAATAGAACAATAACAATGATAGCAATTTCAGATGCAGCATGTTGTGACTCCGTAACAGGTGATATGTCGGATGGGCAGTCCAGAAGTTTTGATCACTGACCAAGGGAGAGAATTTTTTAATGCATTATCCAAGGAGTTGTATCAGATAACTAATACTGAACATAGGATTACCAGTGCCTACCATCCACAGGTGAGGTAACTCTGAAATCAAAGGTGTATATCATATAGGGGCTGCAACCTAAAAGGTTACTATTTAACAGCTAAGTGGTATACCCCTAGGTGTATAATATTCGTTACTGTATTAACTGACTACAATAAAAAAAATTGTACTTATAAAAGTTACGCAATATTTTCAAAAAATTACAAGTGTCAAAGTTCTGAAACTGCCCAAAATCTTACTGACAATAACAAACCATTGATGCTGAGAATATGACAAAAGTAGATAAATAAAGTTAGCAATTATTTCATGCCAATTCTAGTTAATGATTTTCAAATTATGCGGTCTGTTTCTTAGCATGGAAAGTAATTGGTTGTTCCAGTACTTTCCCCAAGACATAAACATGCCATTTGTAGACAAAAAAGAAAATTTCAAACTTCTTTGTTGGTAAGCCCAGGTAAAAGAAAAAATTGGTAGTTATTGCACCCGCGAGTTATTGCACCCGCGCTAATGTTTCCAATTGAACATACCCGCAGGAGTGACATGTACTGACCTTTGAACTTTTGATATACACACATATATATATACCACAATCTCAATTGAGACTCGTTAGTGTGGGGCTCTCTTCTCTAACCTATTGTTATGCATTTTGTAAGAATAATAAATAATAATAAAAGGAAAATGAGAATAGTCAGTTAAAATAATTCTTACTCATAAAAAAAAATTATAGAATTTTTCTTTTACAACATTGAAGAACATAAAATGTGGCTGTAAAGTAGCTTCATTAAAGCTGCTGGATTTGTATTGGCCAGTGTCTTATTGTACTTGAGTAAATGGAAAAAGTTAGTAGTACTGTAGTGAGAATGCTGTCTCAGGCTCCAAGTCAGCAAGTAATCAGAGGATCGTAAATCACTCACACAATGATGTCCTATTTGTTATACCACATGGTATGTATATATATGATTTATACAATTTTTGGCACTAATCTTTTTTGTTTGTTTTATAGACGAATGGTCTCACTGAACGCTTCAACCAAACTCTCACAAGGAGCTTGGCTAAGATTACATGTGAAGGACATGATGATTGGGATTTAAAACTTGACACAGTTCTTATGAGTTACAGAGCCTCTAGACAAGCATCAACAAAGTTTTCACCATACTTCATGCTTTTTCAGAAAGAGATGCGACTACCTATACACAATGATGTTTGCCCCAAGGCATTAACTGAGCTAGATGACTCTACTGAGGAGGTTGCTCATAGTGAACTAATCAAACAATTGCTAATGGCTTGTGAAGATGCTTTTAAAAAAGCAGAAGAGAACATTCTAGTTGCACAAAAACAGCAGAGGGAAACATATGATCGCAAGCATGAAGCCAAAATTCTTCCAGTAGGATCTCAAGTTTTGCTTGAGAACTCCATGCAGAAGCAGCGCAAAGGTGGTAAATTGGAACCTGTTTGGCTTGGCCCATACCTTATTTCTAGAGATGTGGGGAAGGGTTTGTATGAACTTACCAATAAATCTGGGAAAGTTCTCAAGAAAAAAGCAAATATTTCCAGGCTTAGGGAATATAAAGAGCGGTCACAGAAGGTAGACAACACAACCACCAAGCAGCCTTCTGACACTCACAAAGGACAAAAGAATGTAAGCATAAAGAGATTATTTATTTATACATATTGTCAGACTTATTATGATGTTTATATATGTCCTTTATATTGGGTCAATATATATACCAAGATCATGAAATTGCTGTAAAGGCTTTTCTTACCAAGGGTAATACCAAGTCCAACTTGAAATGGAGTTGGCTGATTTGTGACTGCACTTGTAATGATATTTCCTATAGTGATTGACGGCAGTTTGAATCTGGAATCATCTGACAGACTTTCTAACAGGGACATAAGGGTTGCACTAACAAAATCAATCCCAGTCTGTTTGTCTACCCGAATGGTATACTCATCTTTATTATGCACAAGATGTTTACACTCCTTAAGAATTGCTTTACGGATATTCTGAATCATTCCATCATCATCATTGTCGTCCAAAACTTTGAACACACTTGGTTCTGTATCACGAAACACCAACAGACTGGAAAGTCCTGGAGCAGAGAAAACAATCAAGTGGTCAGTAAAGTGTTTCTGCAAATTTGCAAGGATAGCTTTGCGGCATCCTTTACGACCATGCAATAAATAGCTTTCATGGACATCACTCAGTCTTCCACAAGCTTATCAAATGCCGAATCAGTGCTTGTGGAAGCATGGCTATAAACTTGCTTAGTTGTCATGATAACGCGTGCTTCTGCTGCATGTAGATCACTGACTGCACCTTGCAATAATCTTACTTCAACCTGGTTTTCCCATGCATCTTTCCGTCTATTGCAGACTTCAAGTATTGAGTCTTTGAAGGATAATCCAGTACCACGGCCTACTGTTTTACAAAGATAGGCAAGCCTCCACCTGGATGGGTTGCGTGGGTCAGATTTAAGATTGCATGTTTCTCCACAGAATATACAGTGCAATTTAAAATCAAACGAAGATAAATCTGAACGACATAATCGTTTTCGTGGTGGCTCACCTTTTAGCCCCACTCTACCCACCTGACATTGTATGTGGGTTTTTGAAGTGTATGAGGAAACACAGCTTTTATGGCACACGATGGTATATAAGTTGAATCTTCATCCAGGTGGGATTGAAGACTTTCATATAGGTTGTCACCACGCTGATGACTGGTAGCAATAATGCTCCTGATCCTCGGTGCTCCAGATGTAATCAACTTTTCTGACTGCTTACCACACTTAAAAAAACAATTCGACATCATCTTCAGCTACTTCTACTTCTGGATAGAATAATAGGATATTATAATGCTATTTGGTCAAAGTAAAAGCATGCATCCAAAGACTAAGAAAATGTATTTATTCTTAAATCATACCTGCCTCCTGCTAGCTTGTGTATAGACTAATGAACTTGTTCAAGTTTGTTTCGAAGACAAGATGACAACAAACTACTGTCAAAATATCTTGTTCAAATGTAGTTTAGCTAAATCATGAAATCTTAATTTTTAGCTAGTAGCTAGATATATTCAAGCTTTTCAGACATGACTCATCACAGCCATCAATAGTGATATATTTCATCTGCTTAAACCACTAGCTAGAACAAAACAAAACAATAACAAAACCATGCTATTATGCTAAAAAAAAAAAGTAAACAAAACATAATAAAGTTAATGAGTGCCAGCAACACATCCCAAGATGGTCATTTCTCTGCTGCACCACCTTAAAGCCTCTGTAGAAGATAGTGGGTGAAACTATCCTCCTTGACTCATGGGACAAGTAACTTTCCAGAGCTCTCAGGAAGAAGAGGGAGCTTGTAGCTATACTGTGGTATTTAAGCTTGGCTAAGTAATGTGAGCTAGCAAAATATAAATTGTTTTAGCCAAAATTTTGTCGATGCAAGGAAGGGGAAAAAAATAACTAAGAATAAATTAGTTAACCTAGGCACACTGGCACATACCCTCAAATGTGGACATGGAGAAGCTGTAGCTCTGTTATACTGGACAGCCCTCCCTCAATGGCATCGTCATGTGACTGTGTTAAGCTACTACAAGAAATAGAATTGTTGTAGCTAGCTAAAACAGGGAGTAATTCCCTTTGACACCGCAATAACTTTGAAAATATATGTACTTATACATTATTAATCCACTCTGACATACCTTCAGATAGGACATAATTATATAATTCACTATGCATCAGTTATAGAGACATCTATTCACAGATACATAGTTCTATGTGGAAAACTAGCTATATGAACAGCCTTACAAAAATTAATGTATGATGTAAAATGTTGGCCAAAAGTTGTTGTTGTTGTTGTTGTTGTTGTTGTTGTTGTTTTTTTGGGGGGGGGGGAGACAAGGCTCCCCCAGATATTACACCCCCCTCCCCTTAGCTTACTTTCGCTATATACTTCCTCAGGAATGTAATATGACTAGCTAGCTACTTATTATTATTATTATTATTATTATTTTGATTATTATTATTAGCTTTACAACCATATGATAATACAGGTATTGAAGTGTGATGAATAAGTTTTTGAGGTTGAGGGTCAAACTCTAAGCTCTAGAACTGCCAGAAAAATGATACAAAAATAAAACAAAACAAAAGTAAACAAGAGCAAAAATTAATTCAAGAGTTAGGTGGTAGAGTAATGTTGATATTGGAGGTATGACAGTTTGAGAAGGGTAGAGAGAGCTGAAATTGTTGAATTTAATGAGGAATGTATTCCAGAACTGTTGTTGAAGAGTCTTTTTGATGGTACTGAAAGGACTAGAAAGATCAATTGGAGAATAATCATTCCAGAGCAAGACTACACGATTAAAATATTGGTGATGAGTACTCGAGGAGCAATGGAACTTACATTCTAGCTTGTGGGAGGAAGATGATTGTGTGGAACCAGAAGAAAAAGAGATGAAATAAAAAATATTGAAAGAATCAGGAGGGTCTTTGAGACATTTCAATACAAACATCAAGTCCAACAGTTCTAAGTGGTACAGGAGTGGCAGAAGGTTGAGGGTAAATAGAGCCTGGACTTATAGTCTTAAATAAAGTTGTTCTAAATGTATTTTGAAGCGCTACGTTGAACTTTCTCCAATAAAAATATGTCTTTGATAAGGTATGGACGCCAAAGTTGTGAGCAGTATGTTAGCTGAGACTTTACTAAGAAGAGATAAAGTGACTTTTTCAAGTGGGAGGGTGCTGAGATAGAGACAGTGCGTCTCACTAGATGAAGAAAACGATAGGCTTTTCCACATATCTCTCTAATGTGGAGGGACCATGACAAGTTTCTAGTTACAGTTATCCCTAAATCTCTCTGCTTCTCCAATAAAAATATGTCTTTGATAAGGTATGGATGCCAAAGTTATGAGCAGTATGTTAGCAACAACAGAATATAGAGAAGAAGCACAATTTTTTAGTATGTGTCCACTACTTCCATCACATCCTGGTGATTTGAAGCAGTCTAGATGGCTTAGTAGGTAATAAATCTCGTCAGAAGTAAAATCTGTATTGTTGTGGAGGCTCTGGCAGAGTCTATGTGCTCTGGCTGCCTTGGAATTCACTCTACACGCTCCAAACTTCGCTTATTTTGGGGGTTACCAATTTCACGAGGGGATGACTGTTCTCCTGTTTAAATCGGTCACCCTGGGGTGACCAATTTACCGGAAAATGGTAGTGGGGGTGAGCAATATTTTAAATTTATCCGTGATATTATTCACCCGGGGTGACTAAATTTGGGGGTGACTAATTTTATATGACAACGGCCGTAAAACGGTAGTTTTTTTACCGTAGTTTTTGTCGTTGCGTTCCGTACCAACGGTGAAGCATTTTTGTCGATTCACAGATATTTTCTAGCTAGAAACTCTTCTATAGCTATATCAGCAAGCTAAGGCCTTATATCGACCATTAAACGCTACGGGGATAGTGAAAAAAAGCTCGTACAAAATTTTAACTTGCTTCAATAAAGTTGCAGACCGAAATTCCGATGGGCACAGAGCTATAACGAGGTCCGCACTTCGTAGATCTTCTGTTAGCTACTGATGGACCTCCAATAGTAAAAATTCTAAGCCGGAGAAGGCCCTAACTTTGAGAAAACGTCAATACTGTGACCAATCTCAGTGTAATAGTCTGTACGTTTAACCGGTATCTCCGGAACTCTGAAGTCCGTAGCTAACTCTGTGGTCCTACTGTGTAAGTAATAATTTATCTTAATAATCAACACAAGCTTAAGAAGTTTTACTCAGCCCCCTTTGCTCTGGCAGTTCTGACATCTGCCACATGTGTAATCTTTGAATATCTCCGGTGAACATAGCCTTCTCTTTTGATGTCTGCAAAAGTGAGAAATGGAATTAAACTAAATAATTGGAATCTTGCTAAATTAAGATATTGTTCAATGTTTTGAAGTATCTTATGTTCAAATTGTGGTTAATATCAGTTACAGCAGAAGTAAAGATACCACATTATTACCTTGAAGACAATCAGCCAAGTAATTCTTGTAGTGTTAGCAAGCTTTGTGACCTTAATTTTGTAACACTCTTTCTAACTCTGGTGATTGATTAAATGGTTCTCTTTCTCTTTTATATACATACTATTCATCCTTTCAAAGGTGTACTGGCAATCCTAATTCTGTTCTTGTATCCTGTACCATTACTATAGCCATATTCCGTAAAATTAATAAGATAAGTTTTAGGTTGAGCATATATCTGTATGCAAGCCAAACAGCATCTATCATTATCTGTTATCGTCGTAATATGTTCTTGTGTATGCGTATATATAGTATTGCTTCTTTGTTGTTGTTTAGTGTTGTTGTTGTTGTTGTTTTTATCTTTAGGTTGATTGTCCACGTCATTTGGCAAAGAGTGTCACTGTTGAGTAAACATTTACTTTTGCTTTTGTATTTGTAATACATATTTATTTTTAGTCCTTTTATTTGTCATTTATCCAATATGGTATTGCTATGGCTTTTTATATGCATTTATTGAAATCTAATGTAAGTATACGTGAAATTAAGAGGCAATTGTGCTGCCCCCAGAGTCCTTACTCTCTTCATGTACTGGCTGGCTAACAAGCCTATCCTAAAGGACAGCACAGGTTCTACTTGTAAATTTTTAAGATTGAGATATAGACTGATGAGAGGCATGCGTGCCCAGACAGTTAATAGTAATGGCCGCACATGCACTCACAAACACGAACACTACAAACTTCTGGACACACGTGGGTCATAAATCATACACACACATGAAGTCACTAACAAATGATACAAGAGTACACCTACTCCATACAAGCCACAGCTATGTGACACAAAAAATATATGCTGGTTATCTTTCAGTTCAGTCCACTGCCTTATCTTGACTGTCCTCATGTGGCTTTGCCCATACTGTAGGCTTTTAATGTACTTGAAGTTGCCACTATTTTGTGCAATTTACTCAGTTCTTGGTAATGGTGATGATAATATGCTTCTCTTGAATATAATATATAATTATATATATATAATTGTGATTTTTTGTGTAGCTGAAGCCTGTGAGAAGTTATGAAACATATTTCTCAAGCCACTTATTTGCATAATTGTATGGAGTAAACAAATAAAATATTTTAATTAGCTGAATCTAGTGAATTACATTTAATTTAGTTTACAAATTTTCTTGAAGGCTCAAAAAAATAGACGTCTTTTACAAAAATATTAATCTGGGAAGCTGTGAAACAAATTTGATGAGAACCCGGTGGTGGTTCAAATTGGTTGAGCCGACTGTTTCTTGTCATAATATCCTTACGACATTAATGTGTAGCATCTAGTGTACTTAGCATATTTTTAAACATTTTATCTGAATTTGTTTGAAGTATGAAGATATTAGTCAAACCTTTATGGACAACATGCAGTGTTTAGTACCAGGAAGAATGATAGACTTTACACATAAATGAAATAAATTTTGAAACTCAGTCAGTCACACTTATATCGGAAATTAGTATTTAATGGACTGCATCTGGGTATCTTGTTATTTGGAAATGTGTCAACAAGTACTTCCACCAAAATGCAATTCAGGAAACTTTACATAGGAAGGCGCAATGTAAAACTATCAAATAAAATACACTCATAGTTGAAGCTTGTTAAAACCAGGAATAAATTTCAGTTAAGAATCATACAACTATTGTTTCTTTCCACTCACATGGAGTGAATTGTCGGGTATTATGTTGACTGCTTGAAATGATATGAAGGGCAGATGACCCAAACAAAATTATGTTGCAAACAAACTTGCTATCTTTCTGCAGTCCTTTAGAACCATGTTCAACATGTGCTACTAACAAAATGCTTTCATTTGACATGATGGTACCAGAAGTAATAGAACAGTGCTACATATGTGCTACGTATATGCGAACAAAGGATGTATATGTGCACAATGCTATATGCAGCATGCATACATTATCTTGTGTGCTACACATACGTAGTTGCATATAAGCCACTCATGAGCAGTGGTACGCTTTATGCATGTATGTTGTATATATGTGACATATACCAATTTTTGTGATGTGGCATATGAGGATAAATTTGTATGTTTCACATAAGCAATTACATGCATGTCACTCATGTACATGTAAGCTGCATTTGTGTGGCATGTACTATTTTTGTGTACGGTGGCTATGTGTAAATGAGCAGTACTCAGTAGTCACTTGTCTGCCTATAGTGCGTGGTACATTTGATGCTTGCCTGCCCGGTACTACATGCCTGTTTGGTGTATGTGATACATGTGCTACATTCTTGTATGGTCAATTGTAAAAAAAAACAACAACACAAAGTAAAAATTATTTTCAAGGTGATAGTTTTTATTATGATCAAGCTATTAAATTCACAAAAAATAAAATGGTTATAGTAAGCATGACACTCTCTGGTTTTGGTAGAGGAAAAATTATATACATCTATTAATGTACATTTTGATACTTTGTAGGTGACTCTGGAAGTTTTGTCAATGACATTGTACGGGCCTTCCCATGTAGTTTTTGTGTGGTTATTTTGTTTTGTTTTTGTGTATGTCTAGACAGCAAGTTTGGAAGGAATTTTATATTTGAGTGAAAACCCAAGTAACAATGTCAGCCAATTGTATTCCTTTTCTGAATAAATATATTTCTCAATGTTTTCTGGAGTATTCAAGGTTAGTTCAAGTGCAATATTTTCGTCTTTATTTTTTATTTTTTTTGCCAATGATGGGGAGGAGCCCAATATATATAGGTAAAATGTATGACATTTAATACAGAGTATAAGTGATTTGAACATTTAGAGTATAAATTAAACAGTTGCTTATATTGGTACGCTTTTTCTATCATAATTTTTCAATAAACTTGTTTTAAATGGGGGGGGCCTTGGTCCCCCATGAATCCTTCCCTGGCACCTGACAATTGGTGAAGTATATGATATAAAATTTCGTAAAACATTCAACCAGTTCATTGTCAAGAAATTACTAAAACTAATTATTACAACTGGTTGCTTATGGCAAAAATCGCTTATATATTTAGTTGTCTATAGACAATACTGCAAGATTTTTCAAATACTACAGCTTTTTTTACTAAAATTTATGGTTAATGTTAAAAAGCTAACAAAACTGTATAATTCACTACTTTTTTGTTGCCTTAGAATACTGGCTACTACTCTCACATTGTTTTTAATTTCACACTTGTATTGGAAAAATGACCTAGGACTTTTCTGCTAAATCATGCAGGCTTGTTAGTTAATAAATATGAACTTGTCTACTGTCATTACACATTTATTTTATTACAAATTTTTAGATTTAGTGAGGATCAATTAAAATTAATCTGGTCAGTCACTGTTATTGTAATAAGAGACTATCATCAACATATCAAGTAAGAATAATTTTCGACCTCCACCAGAAGATAGTTCACCAAATTTCAAGCAGTCTTTACTTCAAACTTTAACAAGTTGTCATCGGGAGCCACTATCACAAGTGAAACAGATATTATTAAGCAAGTTGTCTACACTTACAACTCAGATCTCTATGTGTGAAGATATTTGTGCACTTTCAGCTGTAGAAAAATATCTTACCTCAGGTGCTTGCAACACAGTTTTTCCATGTCAAATTAGTATTCCTAACAAGCAAGTACGACTGAATAAGAATATTTCGCCGCAAAGACCATTTTTGTCAACCAAAAAAAAAAGTGCAAGAAAAGCAACTCTAAAGCAACTGTTAAGTTAACAAAACCATCAAGTCAAGACAAGAAATTTATATTTTTCAATCTGTGAATCAATCACTTTATGATGCAAACAGAGAAGATAGTAAGTTCTCTTCTTGATTAATATTGCATGGGTATCATGATTCTTGTCTGATCAACTTTCAATGATTATTTTATAATAGAAATGCTCGGGTGGTTCTGTGAACAACTTACAATAGTGGATAGAGTAGCTACTAAATGTACACAGAGCTAGTACAGTAGAACTTCACAGTGATACTTCTCCTGATGAAGTTGTCGACAATGATATTTCAATTCTGAAGCCATTCTTTGATGACAAAGCATGGCTATTTGACTTTGACAATGATATTTCAATTCTGAAGCCATTCTTTGATGACAAAGCATGGCTATTTGACCTTGAAAGGGGTATGATGTACTTTTTTTTTTAATCGAGCAATATTGTTAGCCGATTATAGTTATGTATGTATGATATATGCATGCATGCATATAGCTATAATGGTCATTTTTATTTCAGTGTCTAGTAAGCAAAACGAATGGGAATGTGGTTCTTGCACAGAAATTACAGCATTCATAAACATGATACTCTGTGATGATTGCTTAAATTGGTTTGACTGGTAAGAAGTATTAGTTATATAAGTTAATTGGGTAAAATCTTACTTTTATGCAGGTCATGTATGGAAGTCATAGCAGAACCAGAGGGAAGCTGGTGTTGTACTACTTGCAATCAATCAAAATGAATTTGCATTGAAGAAAATTGATGATTATGTCTTAAAAATTGTATGTCTATAATGAGGACAATGATCAACTTTTTCATTCTTTTTACGTACTTGTATTTAAATATTGTTAGCTACTACATGCAACAAAAAAATTACCAAATTGACCAAGCAAAATTTTGTGGCAGGATGCAGAACAGAGTGAAACATGAAGCAAAGTATATCAGACACTTAAATGCAACAGCAATCTTAGTAACATTCCTACAGTAAAAATAACAAAACAAAAAAAAAGTTGAGCATTATTATTTGCTATTTTTAGTGATATTGAATTGCTTTAGATTTATTTGACATGAAAGATAGAGTGAGTTGCTCAGTAAATCTATGTTCCTCTCGACTGTGATTCCGAAACCAGTTAGTTCATCCACCATAGATTCTTCATTTTGTCAAAATTACTTCCCAGCTCTAGTCAGAAAATTTGCTTCCGCACGCAAAAATTAGTCCAATTCCGTCTTATAAACAGCTAGTAAGTGCGCGCGCCATTACGAGTTCAAAGTTCGTTGGATTTAATTTTTTGATAAGAACTGCGGGACTGTAGCTCGACCTCGTATACTACATCTGGGGGGAGGGGGGGGGAGGGGGGGCGTGGAATGCAGGGCGTGGTGACACGTACCTGTGCTCCTGGAGGAAGTCTGCTCAAGCAAGCTGGTGTATAGGAGCGAAGAACGCCATTATGGCAGAAAGTAGTACAGCGGATGCTTCAGGTAAGCTTTTAGAAGTAGTGAGTGAGCTAAAAATATGATGCAAGTTTTGAATCTCATCCCTCATAGCTACGTTTGATGAATTGGCGGATTGCACAGGTTGTACTTCTAGCTAGTAATTATTGGGTGTATAAATATCTATATACTCAGTGAAGTTGTAGTGCTGTGAGTGAGATCAAGTTTAATACTATTATGTTTTGAAAATTAACAGGTGTACTTCAGTCTAATGAATACTACAATATATGCATGATGGAAGGTGTTAATTAGTGACACCAAACCCATCTAAATGAGCTTGTGAGACTCCATACATGATATATATTATTCATGCTGAAAGATGTGTATTTGTGCATATATTAATTACTCTTATGGGAAGGGAAAAGGCAAGGAGTTCCCCTCCCCCCCTCAAAATATTTTTTTTCCTGGTACTCCTCTTATAAAAATTTGCAAGACACACTTTCAATCTTAGTACATACATGTATGCCGAAACAATTTCGTTTCTTCTATTGAACCCTGCTCCCTTTCCCATCCCTCCGTGGGTGAAATGCTAAAAGAAAACCTGCTACGATATAGTGTAGTACTGTTTAATATACAAGTTATCAGGAATAGTAACTGTTGCCCCAACCCCCTAAACTTTTAAATAGAAATTACCTCCCTGAACTAAGTGATTGTTAATGATTTTTAAACAGCATAAGTATTTATAAATACAAGCATAAACTTAGTCTTCCCTACCATTTAAGTTATCTCAACAACTGACTTGGTTTTAGTGCTTCTCATTGGCTTCTAGCACTCCTTAATTTTATAGGTGTAACCAAGTTGAGTGTTCTAGTTAGATACAACATCAATTTTATTCAAAAGAGGATGTTCTATGTGTTTATTGAATAAACGAGGTAGATTATTAACTAAGATCCTCTACTGAAGTAAATGTTTGATAAATTTACTGCAACATTTTTTTTCCCTTTTTCCTGGTAGATCCTCAACCATTTCCGACTGAAGAACAGAATACATCACCTGTGAACACTGTGTCTCAACCTGAACAGCTATCCCCAGGCCAACAACCTACTCAGCCACCCCCACACCAACAGCCTAGTCAGCAGCCTCCCCCACCCCCAGGCTATCAGCAATCTGGCCAGCCTCCTCCTCCACCTCCAGGATATAATCCTGGATTGCAACAAGCTAGTCAAGCTAATTTTATGCAGAATATCAGAGCTACGGGAATAGCAGCCGAGAACTTACCTCAAACTGAAGTAAGAAATTTTCAAAAATAATGCTGAGGTTAGAAATATCTGTGGAATAAGAATATAAGAATTAACTGCGATTTAACAATAAAGCTTTAAGTCCTCAACTTTTACTAGATCCAGTCTGTCTTTCTAGAAGGGGTTACAGTTTTGTGCTGCATGTGTACAATAGATGTAAGGAGTCAGTTGCTCCGCCCCTTCTGGCCTTTTTAGATGTTCAGTTCAGGAAATTAACCTGGGTTTCCCCATCCGTATTCCCATAAGATGGTCCTCACCAGCCTCCCTAAAGCTTTTCCACCTCTCCTGCAGTCTCTTAACCCACCTTAAGGGTGCTGTGACATAGCAATGTGCACGCACCACAAATAACCACAAATACCCAACTTGATCGCAATAGTAAAACAACCGCTAAATTAGCTTGCGTGGGTAATTCAAAAGCTTCCTGCCCAGAATTGATAAAACTACAGTCAGGATAAATACTTAGTATTGGGTTTTACAACTTTTTGGCCAAGAAAATAAACCAGCCTAACTTTGTGTACAACACTAGATCTATGAAAAGTACTAGTAAATCATGCTTAACAAGTGTGTCAGTGGTACTAAGCCTATTATTTCATATACATTATTTGAAATAATGTTTGATCCATAAAGATTTAGTCCTATTATACATACTAATAGTACGGCGCGTAAGTTGCCCATTCGAAAATGTATGGGAAAAATCGCTGTTCAATTGAAATCGCACGGGGAAAGTGAAATAGTGCGTAACTAATTGAAATACCTCGGTAACTAAGTGGAAACTAAGTGAAATACCTCGGTAGCTAAGTGAAATAGTACGGATAAGTGCGCACGCATAGAGCGTTAACCTTGGAAACATACAGTTTGAGTAGTTGCTAGTTGGGAACAATGTCCTTCTTTACCACAGAACCTCTACCCATATTAGATGGAATGTTTTACAACAGATTAGGAGGAGTCGTACATTGAAAAAGTTCCAGCGGAAGCTAATCAAATAAGGACATAGTGAGTGAACGATAAAGTGTAGCTACAATTGCAAAATACTTTTTTAAAAGCTGGCCTACTATTAGCGAGTGATAGCACGGGTAACCTGTGCTATTAAGGGTCAATAGCACTCGTAAAGCAATTGAAATAACACTCGGCTTTGCCTCGTGCTATTTCAATCACGTTACTCATGCCATTAATCCTGAATAGCACGGTTACCCGTGCTATTACTCATATTATATGCATACACATTTTATACAAACATAATCACTATACCTTGCTGTGCGAGAGTGTGTGGATAATTACTCGTAGCCATGCACACACAGATCAGGCAATAAACAGGTCACATATAAAATATAAAAAAGGTCCGGTTCCTCACTGATCACTCTGATAGCTCCTTCTTTAGGATTGTCACATCCAGCAGGTATACCAAACTCTTCCACTATCCCTAGGTATTGATCTCTGAGTCTCATGTCCTTTTAGCCATGATTGCCACCCTGTAGCTATGGCTGCAGTACTAGAGAGACTCCGCCATCCTTACACATGAACAGTGCCCCTCCCCCCCCTCCTTGGTCTCCGGAAGCCAGGTACAGTAGGGCTTTAATTATTCGAACACGTTGGGACCGATAGGTGTTCAGATAACTGAAATAACTGAACACCATAGAAAAGTATTATCAAGCACTGATGAAGTGGCGTGGTCGAGCAATTTTTCATGTCTGCACGTGCTACTATTAGATTATGGGTGTTCGAATAATTTAAGTTCGGATTACTGAAGTTCTAATGTTATTCAGCAGTGCCAGAACCAGTCAGTGATTGTTGACATTTTTCCCAGTAAGATTTCCTTGCCATTTCTCTATTGCGTAATTGAATCAGCAACATGACAAATTACTCCAGTTTGACATCTTGATGGTTTGAGTGAACTGCTTGTATCATCAGGACTGACACTTCCCCCTCCTTCAACACATACAGTTCCTTTAGAGAAAAACATAAGAATCCCCACTTTTATTGAAGTTTACTCTACCATTCACCAAACCCAAACCCTTTTGACAGAAGGATGCTCTTGTTCTGCCGTAACTTTCTCCCTTCATCTTCACTCTCTCTCACTTATTGCAGATTTCCTACTATTTACCTCCAAACAACATTTACCTCCAAACAACGCTTCTTTCACCTTTGGTACTTCTAAATGAACAGTACCAATGAAATATACGCTAGTAGTGGGACAATACCAGATGTTTGTTTTGTGTGTTCACACATAGAGAGTTCAGTTTGTATTGCACAAACATGACAAATTGATGCTATAGTGAAGAAGATAGCTAAGCAAACTGGTTTTAGTTGTGTAGCTAGTATTATTCACTAAAGCAGCTCCACTCACTTTTTTATGAGCTCCCTTAGCTCATTATAAATGCTGCATATTTTTTATGTTGAAGGATTATATATTGTGTTGTGTCAGGTAACATGGATGCCAGCTCCTTCCTCTGCTCCAGCTAACTGTCCTCCTGGACTAGAATATCTTACCCAAATTGACCAGATCCTTGTGCATCAACAGATAGAGTTGCTTGAGTGTAAGTATACATTTGCTATTCTACTCAATGAATGATTGTTGATGGGATGTTTTACATGTTAAATTGCAGTGGTTACAAATTTTGAAACAGAAAACAAGTACAGAATTCGTAACACACTTGGCCAACAAGTGTATTTTGCTGCAGAACGTAAGGATTTTTACTGAAATATCAATTTTAGTAGTGGCACATGATCAAACATATTATATACAACTTCAGTGTGGGAAATCATTTCCATTCTCACAATGTATTGACATGACAAGTAAAACTATTGCTCTTTGGCTGCTGTTGTGTGTAGTTTTTGAGGGAGGGAAGGAAGGAAAAAAAGTATTTTTAAAGTAGATATTGGAGTAGTTTTGTGGTTTTAAAAATATTTATTGTGTACTGAATCTGTTCAGGATCCACCTGAACAAAGAACTTGCATTAACTTAGCCTAGCCATCAATCTTAGCCTAGCCATCAATAACAGGTAACTTACCTATCAATAACAAATAACTTATCTTAATGTTATTCATATATTCCCATTCAGTTGGGCTTCACCTCTATTCCATAAATGTCTTGTGTATTTACTGCTCCTGTGTGTCTGTGTTACCTAAACTTTGACTTTAAAAGTTAAAGAGTGCACGCGCTTTACGGGTGCTTTTGTAAGGCTGCAAGCTTACGTCAGCGGCTGCATACTAGTAGAACTCGGCGCCATTAGGACACCGACAACTGGTCTTTCGGGCGTGGCATATCAAGCCACACTCATTTGACCTCAACCTCACACGCTCGGGAATTTACGCCCTCCCGAACAGAATCGGCCTTATTGAGTGCTTTTACGAATACAATTTTGAATTGGAAAGTATTGTGTGCCCACAATATTCTGCAGTAAAGGGGAAGTCTGGAGTTATTGTGTTGGGTCATTGCATCCCCCTGAGCTACATTTTTACGCCTATTGCGCCCCCTGAGGGTCTGCTAATTCCTAATACCATTCTGTGTTAATTTGAAATAAAATAGCTTCATATAAATGCAGACTTTTTAATTACTAGCTATGAGAGTACTTGATTCATACAGACTACACTCCGTGAGAAGTCTGTCTAATTCTTTGGGTGGAATATTCTCAATTTTTTGCTTTTCATTTATCCCTTTACACGAACGATAGCTACCACGTTCTCAAGTCAGGTAATGTTTTGTTTTATTCAGTTTTTTTTTGCTCTTCTAAGTACTTCTGTAATTCCTCATCGTCAAGACTAACTGATTGTTCACTCTCAATGCTACAAGATCGCGGTACTTCTTCCCTTTTACATTCCCTTTCTACTCCACCTCGAATATTAGAGAAAAGATTTTCAATGGCTTCATCAGAAAAAAAAATTGAAAGACTTTTTGGCAGCATCCATTACATTAGCCACTCGGTTATGCCATTCACGCACTACCAGTACACAATGAATTGATTAATCATTGAATACTGCCAGAATATCACTCATCTGCCGGTGACGTTTACACTCGTGCCTATGGCACTCGTGTAATGCTAGCCGACAGACTCGTGATATTCAGCGGTATTCAATCATTAATCTATATTTATTGAAGAACTTGTATAATATATATATTTGTACCATGGTACGTTCAAACTGTCCAATCAGATTGCTCAATTTAAGGTCAATATGTTTCATACCCACCTCCTAGGAGATGAATACGTATATCATCCAATCTAAATTAGTTTTTGGCATTTCCTATAGCCTAGAGCCATGGTACAAGTAGGTTGTACCACTCCATGTTCGGTTAGTATGGGATTTACACTATCCTTGGGCCTTTGGCCCTCAGTTTGTGTAAATCCCATACAAACTTCCACGTGGTGGTGTAACCTGTACATACATAAATATATATTTTATAATTATTATTACTAGTGATGTGCTTGAGCACAAATGGCGAGCGAGCCTAAAGACTATACTATTTTTATATGAATGATTTTGACTTCTAACACTGAAGCTACTGAAAATAAGGTCCAGTTTTTTAATTTAGCATACAGGGTAAAGGGATTTCAGTGCCATAGTAACAACTCTCTGCAACTGCTTGAATTGAAGGAAAAAAACAACAACAAAACAATACACGTTATTTAAAAGGTTTCTTTGTGATATTCTTTAGCTAAGTAGTGGTTGTAACACACAATGCTTTGACACAACTGGACATGCACCTACACAGACTTACCTTCGCAGTAGTCTAGTGGACAATGTATTTTCAAGTAAATACAGTTGCGCACGGCTTATAACCATGACAAAGAGCGCATTGACTTACCACCGCCACTAACTCGAATAGAAATGGAAGTCCCTTTAAGTTTTCAAGTTTTAACTGCACCCGCAAAAGAATTCAAAAGGGTAAACAATTCAATTCTAGGGTGATACGGGTACTGATCGATAAACCAGAGGATTCTGTTTAGTGCAATTTGGGACGGGGTCGACCACATAACTAACACAAAAACGCGAGGGTCAAAGTACAAAATGACATACATACGTCCATACATATATCTAAATAAACAAACATCCCCGATTTTCGATTGTGTTACCCTTGTAAGTGTCTCGCTCGCTACGCTCGCTCGCCAATAAGATTATGGAAACCAGGACTCTTTAGTATCATCTAATATGATCAACGACTATATGTTCCTTAGTCATAAATAGAATTGTATAAATCCATTCAGCTAGAACATTGCAATTTGTTCACACACACACATGTACACACACACACACACACACACACACACACACACTGATAATCCTTTCAAAGTCATTGTTTGTTGTAGATTCTTCTGTGCTTCAGCGGCAGTGCTGTGGACCTGGGAGAGCTTTTTCTATGTCCATTAGTGACAATCAGGAGAGAGAGGTAATATATTAATTGATTGAATACTCGCTAGCTTGGGTGTGCATTTCATAGTGCACGATGGAAAGCTATCACCACAATATTTGCACACATAGGTATTAGTTTCAAAATTTAAAGGTACTTTCTATTACTATGATGGTCTATTTTCTTGTTAGCTGCATTATTTAATATTAACTCAGGTTATCCATTTGGAGCGACCTTTGCAATGCCACTGTAATTGCTATGGTCTGACTTGCTACTGCTGCTGCAGCTGCTGTGCACCTAGAGAAATTGAAGTGCAATCGCCCCCAGGCACAGTTGTTGGCTATGTAAGACAAGACCCGTGGGGCATTTTGAAGCCTCAATTTTTCATACTGAATGCTGATGGAGAAGTTGTTTTGAAGATCAGAGGACCAACTTTAGGCTGTAGCTGCTACTCAGATGCAAATTTTGTGGTAATGTAACACAATTTTATATTTTATTTGTTATTGAATAATTTCGGGTAATATTGTCTAAAGATGAGTGTTTTAAGCCTATGTGGTAGTTTCTGGTGACAAGTTACATATCATTTATACTGGTCATGTGCTTCAGTACAAATAGTGATGAATTTAGCAAGTCAACGAGCGAGACACTATCAGGGGTAACATCTTTTGAAAATCTGGGATATTTGTTGTTAATATGTTTGGATGTACATGTCATTTACCCTCGTATTTTGTGTTAGCTTGATGGTCGACCCTGTCCCTTATCCCACTCAACAGAATTATTTGGTTTGCTGAACTTTACCTGTATCATCTTAGGAAATTTAATCGTGTACCCTCTAAATTAGGTTGTCTCTGACTGTTTCGGGACACAGTTAACTCACAAAGTTACCTAAGTTTTATTAGAATTAGTGGTGGTGGTGGTGGTAAGTTATCTTGGTTATTCCGCTGTGTGTCATAGCTTTATGCACTACACAACAGTATTTTTGTTCTTACTAAAAACCCATCCAATAGTCAATTCACAAAGAGAATACAATGTAAGCTTAATATTAGTGGCTCAAAGCTGTGTCAATTTCTTTAAAATGTTTGTTTTTTAAAGTCACAGAAAGTTCAGCAAGTGGTTACTATGGCATTGAAACCTTTTCCATATGTAATTTTAAAAAAATCGGCCTTCGTTTGTAGCTGATGAGTGTTTTTTGTTTGTTGATTTTCTTAGGAGCTACTGGTCATTTAGATAGTTAGAATGTTTAAGCTCCATTACTCGGGACAATGGAGGTAAGAAAATAGTTAAGTCCCACATTTTGTTAGCTAAAATTAATGGTCAATGGCTACATACTTACAGCATAAGCTACTCTTTAAGAATAACAAACCCAATGATACCTTCTTAAAATAGGTGAATAACTTCAGGCAAATGAAATAAATGACTTAATTTTCTTTGTTATTATTGCAAACAGATATTGTAGTGGCAAAAATCAACTTTATTCAGATATGAGGTTTGAAGTGTTTTACTTGTGCACACAATGACTTGCTCGCAATTTGTGCTGGAACATATCACTCAACAATAAGAATAAGGGAATCATGGATTCATTTCATGTATGTATGTGATATGTAGGTATTGGGTGTGGATGGTATCACTGAAGTGGGAAAGATCACTAAACAGTGGGGTGGATTTGCCAAAGAATTTTTCACAGATGCTGACAATTTTGGAATTCAATGTAAAGTTTATGTCATTATTATTATGATGATTATTTTTATTAACCCTCCGCGCGCATGCATGAGAGTGTTATAGTAGTTGTCTTATCTATTTGTTGGTCTGTCTGTCACGCTCTAATTTTGGAGATTACTGACAATTAACTGTTGATTTAGGTATGAGCTTGCTCAGAACCATGATTTAAGACCTTTTATTGTGCTATGTTTTTTTAATTTCGGGCTGATTTTTGAGAAAATGTGAAGCTGTCATAATCATGTGAGCCAATAATTTCTTGCTGCTCGCAGTAGTTTTGTGCTATATGTGAGGAAATTAACAGAGTGCTGGAGGTGGAGGTTCACGTTGAACATGTTATCAGTATCTCTGGCCTGTTTAGCATCTTCTCTTATGAAAATGGCGTTTACATCTACCGTTTTCATTGTTCCAGCTGTAATGATACTAAATTAGAATACAATATCCAATAAATTATTCTTTTGGTCTGAGATGATTTTGTAATTCCTAGCCAGTGTGTAGTAGCACTGAGGGCTCACACCTTTGGTGCTTCATTATTATTATTATTATTATTATTATTATTATTATTATTATTATATGATAAAAGAGAGGAGTTTGTGTGTGAATGAAATGAAAAGGCACTCACTGGAAGATATTAGGCAATATTTGTTATAATAATTTAATATACATATAATCCATAGCCTTAGCCTAGACTGGAATTGAAATGAGAAAGCAGTTTTACTACATTTACTGGATTAGCTATGTATTGCTTAGGTTGAAGACAATAAAAGTGAAAGCCATTGCAATGGCATTGTGGTGATTTGAACATACCAGTAGCAATATGAGCACAGTGAAGTATAACATAACCAACCAATGAAAATAACGTCACAAAAGCAGTTTTACTTTTTGTATGAATAAAAATCACCACAAACATAAGTTGTTGGTATTTCAATTCTTAAATTATTCTGTAACAATATGTTTGTAGTTCCAATGGACTTGGATGTGAAGATAAAAGCTGTGTTAGTGGGAGCTTGTTTTCTAATTGTAAGTTAATTGAAGTATACTTAACCCAACATTTCAATTCAGCACGAAGTCAAAATAGTTATTTGGCAGAGTAATAGTCCTGTGAAGTTTTCTGCCACATAATAGTACAGTGTACAATAAATGTTCTGTTATCTTAAGAGTTCCATAAATATTTCAACATTAATAAATTTAATAGTATAATGTAAACAACATGGCCACCCCTTTTGGTTTGATTAATATCAGTTGTCAAGTCCAACCCCTCTCAGCATCGACATATACCCCACTGCATTATGTTTTTTTCTAGTGATAGTGTTAGCTATAGCGACAAAGGGGAACTTTAGATTCTGGAAATTCCAGTCTAAAGTGAACAGTTTAAATGTCAAGTGAATGAAAGGAGTGAGACACTACATATGTATATAGCTGTATATACGGTATTGTAAGTAGCACGTGTGATAAGGTGACGAATTGGGCAATTATTCATTAAGTATACATATGCCATCACTTGATTGCCATGTTTCATGGGTCATAAAGGTCTATAAGCATCCTGTAGTAGAGTACTGCAGAAAGTGGACTGTAGCTTCTGTCTTGGCATGCCATTTACAAGCAAATATACTTCCACTTCAGTGTGTTGCTATTGATCAACTAAAATTGTGGTTTCAGTAATCTGGTGCTTCACTAGACACCCGGTTACTAACACATAAGTAATTAGTTTAGATTGCTTATACCACCTTGAATTTTCACATGTGTATAGTTCAAAGTAATCTGTGCGACATGAGCTCATACACACATAAAAACTGGTATCAGAGAATGTAAATGGAACTCGAAATGTACCATATTTAGTTATGCTGACTCAGCTTGCCATATGTGATGAATAGTATGAATGCCAAATTTATACACACAGTTGTTTTGTTTTGTCCTCAGGATTTCATGTTTTTTGAGCAGCCAGCTAACAATGGACAAAATCGAAGGAGAAGGCGATAAAGCAATCGAGTTTTAATGGACTGAGTAGTCTTCATAAAGTGTTTTGTTTCATAGCTTGTCCCAACCTCTTCATTTTTATATTGATTTATTACCTTTCAATGACTAGCTGTAGGTAAAAACCGCCATGTTAGACTAAAGTTGTCAATGCTCGTTAAAATGTAAATTTTATATTTAATTGTTAATTAATTATCATCACTATTCTTATCCTGTGTTATTTATATCATCCCACTATCTATTGTATTGTACTCAAAGAATAAGCAGTTATATAATGATGAGTACCTTTACTAAGCTGTAAATAAGGGTTCTGCACAGCATTTGTTGGGCCCATAGTGGCTCACACATACACAATACATACCACAACCAAGGTCCTTGTACTTCCCTCTGTGTCATTCAAATTTACTACAGAATCATAAACAAAAAAAAATTAAAATAAATAAAATAAAATAGTACCTGTAACGTGAAACAAAATTTTGTTTTATCTAAACATATACACTTTGTTCCCAATTATTATGCTTACTTTAGTCTCTGTGGCAAAACAACAACAAACTTTACAGTAATGAGGCTTCTATTATAAGCGATCTGCTTGTGTGGATTCATCACAGTTATGATATTTATAGATAATATAGATGTATGACTGCAATAAAACACCATGAATTGTTTCTCATATGAAGCACACAGAAACTCCATTAGTGAACCTTATTTAGTAGTTTATGGGACATAGTCCACAACAAAGTAGAAGCAGTGAAGACTTCGACAGAAACACTATTGGAATCTATTAGATTGTTTGTACTTATCAGAGCTCCAAACTTCATCTGATGAGATGCTATAGAAAGAAATTGCAACACAACAACTAAAGCAGTATCTCTGCTATACTGCCAATAATATTATAGTTTAAGCTTAGACTTGTGAGACATAGAGTTGCGTTTAAAATAATAAAATACTGCTGTAAGTCAGCCCAAGAATGACTGAATCAATCCAGTTACTGTGGTGACAGTACATATATAAAGAGTAAAATATTCACAGCTACCAAAAGAGTTACTGATTCCTACTACATCTGCCAAATCATCCAATATATTGCAACAACATCAAGACCCTAATGTACCTCCAAGGTTCCATTTAAGGCCAGTAGTGCTACATTCACAGCAGCTCTCTCCTATAGGTACAAGACCGCAGTGACCTTCTTCTAACCCTGAATTAGTCTGGATTGTATGATTTCCCTATGAGAAAGAATGTACGTATTTAGCAGAGGTAAAGGAAACAAGATGTAGGGGACATTTTTTGTAGTATTAGACTTGCATACATAATGTCGTAGATTTTCATTGCTATTTTATTCCTGGTAATTCAAGGTAATTCAATATTTTTAGCTTAGTAGCATTAAAATTAGTATATAAATTCACAATAAGTTTCGGCTTGTAAGCCTTCTTCAGTTGTGAAGTGTATATGTGACCGTTTAAAACAAATTAAACAAAATTATCAACAAGAAAAATGCACTTAGCCATGGGCCAACATTGACGCTAAAGTTCTGATAGGAACGGAGTCTAAGTGGAGTTGAGCTCGAGGCCTTTGTCTAAATTAGACGTGGTGTTGGTGCTCTGTATTATTAATGCTTCTGTTAGCCTCCTATGGAAGTAATTTGTTACCATTTTAAAAACTCTTGATTCACTCCAGTTTACTCTGTGTGACTTTTTCCATGCATGTACTGATAATATAACTGATAAAGGATAGCCATTAGCCAAGAAGATTGTTTTAAGATGAGCTAATTATAACTGATAAAGGATAGCCATTAGCCAAGAAGGTTGTTTTAAGATGAGCTAATTATAACTGATAAAGGATAGCCATTAGCCAAGAAGGTTATTTTAAGATGAGGTTGGCCCACGGCTAATGCATTTTTCTTGTTAACAATTTTGTTTATTTTATTTTAAATGGTCATATATACACCGTACAAGTGAAGAAGGCTTACGAGCCAAAACGTATTGTGAATTTATATATCTAATTTTAATGCTACTAAGCTAAAAATATTGAATTACCTTGAATTACTTGCATACATACATATAAAGCTTTACCGGTAATAATGGGAAGACAATGCTGTCTTCAGATATCAAATATACTGACAGTTCTTTGTTCAGGTACAAGCTGTTGATGTTGGCCATGGTCTGATCAAATCTCCCTCCCAAACCATTAAGAACATACACATGAGAAAACTGCACCAGAAACCAAAGAAATAATAAAAATAAGCAGACAACAAACAATACCATGGATTAATTGACATCAAGCAGACAACTTGCTTGAAACTTGGCTTGTCTTTTGCATTCCTGTAGGTAACAGAGAGTCTTTGTTAAATCCGTATCATCTTGATTAGGTCTCTGTTCCAGATCAGAACCCTACATAAAAAGCGTACGTCATGTTTTCATAAGTTTAGCTACTTATTTAAACTATAAACCTGTAAAGATTACTTCTCAGGATTTTAATTATCTATATAATAATACACTTGTGTGTCAGTAACGATGACCAACGGTGTGTTTATTCATGAATAATTCATAAGCTTTAGACTGATTGGTAAGGCATTGTCAGCTCACGGTAGATAAAGTGTCGTCACTTTCAGTAGAAATTGCTGGTTAATTCTAAAGAGCGGGTGCAAGGAGGCGAATGTACGAAAGAGAAGGTAAAAGGCGATTAATTGTAACTAAAAAGCGGGTGGAATTGGCGAGGTAAGGCCGCGTAGGTTTAAAATGGAAGGGAAGAGAAGGCAAAAAGGCGAGCGATTAATTGTAACTAAGAAGTGGGTGGAATCCACGAGTAAAGGCGGGGGTTTGTTTCCAAAAGGAAGGTGAAAGTATGAAATAGAAGACAAAAGTTTCTCAAAGTAGGACAGAAATTCAGAAGCTGGAGAGATAGGAAAAGGGAACTCCGTGACTCAGAAGAAGAGCTGAAGAAAGGAGAGGTGGGATATAAGAAAAGCTCAGATAGTTCAGAAAAAGGAGAGCAAGAAAGGGAAACTTATGTAACCTTAACCAATGGTAGAGAATGGTAACTGAGCAAGATAACTTGTGCTACTGCATTCTTAATTTGCAATACGTCAAGCGCCAATATGTGGCGGGGTACTTGCTAGTATATAATAATACACTTGTCTGTCAGCAACGGCAATGACAATAGTGTGTGCATTCATGAATAATTCATCAGCTTCACCTGGTTGGTAAAGTGTCGTCATTGGTCAGTAAAGCGGTGTCATTGGTCAGTAAAGCGGTAGGTTAAAGGGTCTGGCTAGCGAATCTACACTCACGATGGACTGTTCACTCTGTCATAACAGATAACACAGTACCTTTGATTTGTAAAAGTGCAAGACCTCTTCTCTGATGGAGTCCAAATCTCCACATATAATATCTGGAATATATCTGCACAATTGAAATATGAACAGATAAATCCAATACAGTATTTAAAAAATCCTGTTGATTATGTGCATGGGAAAAATTATAAGTGGTGGGGTGTAAATCCACCACACGTTGTATGTAGGTAGTGTTGAGATGTCGAAGGATCAGCTCTCGGGTTGACTCCCGTGAGCAGTAGCTAATTGGTAGGTTGGCCACCTAGAGGGGTGACGTGACTACATATATACTGGTGAGTAAACGTTAGTAGCAATGGGTTTAGAAGGGGAGGAGTTAACATAACAAGGTAAAACAATACAACAATTAACAGTTCAATTGGTTGGTAATTTGAGCTTGCTGAAGGCGCTTGCTCCTTCTTAGTGGAGGAACTTCACAAGACTGGCTTGAAGAGGTGGAGTCCACACTTGTCTGGGATGGCCCAGACAATAAGTATTACTGAGCTAGACATCGCAACTTGTGCAACTAACTCAGAACTAATTGTGTGCAGTCTTTCATTTTTTTTTGCAACACCACACCAGCAAAGAGTAAAATCAAGAATTGTAGATCAAGTGCATCACTGTAGAAAGCCTAATTTTTTTTTGGTAAAAGAAGTCAAACAAATTTACTGGCACATGATAGGCATTTGAATAGTTGAAACACTGGAGGCATAATGTTGACAGAATGTGTACTAACCTCTCGTGTATGTGTGGTGTGGGCTATACTACATACTTATCTCGTTCCTCTGTGAAGCAGTCGTATAGAATGTTTGACCCACCATCAGCACATGCTTTCACTGAAACTATATTAAACATGAATCCCAATATTTAAACAATAATAATACTTCATTTTCAACTTACAATAGTTCCAATATCTCCTAATAACTGTACTTAGTCCTTGAAGATTATTGTTCACTATAACAAGGGCTGCTTTATCCAAATCACTTTCATTCCCCCTACAATTCATGAATATAAAACAGTGAATGCATAAACTAAAATACACTCACTCACTATGTGAAGCCATTGTCATAACACGCATAATAAGGGGGGAAAATGCACTCGTTACCAACTAGCTGAATATCCAGTTTGAATAAGCAGAATGCATCTAATAACTGCAGTATTGTCACCTAAATTGAAGGGGCATAGGACATGTACTATAGTAGAGGAATTGGGCAGTGGAACTTGCTGCAAATAAGGTGAAAAACACTAGGATTCATGAAAGGGCTGCAAGGGTAAAATGCTGGATATATAAGAAAGCTTTGCTCTTTGATATTGACAACAACAACAACAACAAAAAAAACAGGCGATTTTGTGACAATAATAATGCCACTGTTATAAGCTAGGAGAACGAGCTAGTGTGTTGTACCTTTAGCTACCAATAAGTGCCATAAGAAAGGGTCTGGTGGCATTAGTACATAGTACCAGTTCTGAAGGAATGTAATTAGTCCCCACCGATGCTCCACGGTTAAACCCTTATGTAAACATATATACCGCACACGAAAAACTTCAATGCCTAGTCAAATGATTGTACAAAATATCTCTTGCACTGTGAGAGAAGGTGTGATACAAGGTGTGCATAACTGCCCCAGCGTAGCTGTTAGGAAAATGGTCTGGCTATGCGAGACTACATAGGACAATAGTTAATTGGACATCAGTCCATTTGGCCAGGCATAGTAGCTGGGTAGTGATTATGCAATCTAAGAACAGCTATGTTTATTACTTTTACTGGTTGACTGCAGCAGTGTACTGATGCAGACACTTCATGAAAATATATACCCTAAGCAGGCAAGTTGGATTCTCCGCACAAACCAAGTTTTCTTACTGATTTACTGATTCAAACCAATGTAGAGGAGAGTATACCAACGACATCCTTCATCAATGAACTTGGTGAATGCTCCCTCGCCTCTCTCGCATCCACCAACGCCCCCTCACCAAAGCTGCACAATCAAACAGCAACAAAAATAGTTCGGTAAAGGGTGGATTGCCAACTACGATTGCCACACTGTACCCGTCCGCCATACCTCAAAGAATCCAGTTTTGACTGGCTGTTTCTAGAGGATTCATACGTTAGCCCTCCTAGAATTTTTCTTGAGCCAATATGGGTCTTACCAAGGATCAAATTAGGGAGCACATTGCCAATATTGAGAAACGCTTGTGCAGTGATAAAGAAGTAAGTAATATTCTAGTAAGCGGTAATACTACTCTCTCTGGGTCATATAAGGAGACTTAAAAGGAAGTGTATAAAGGAAAATAGTTTGAAAGCTGGAATTTGCTAAAATATATGCCAAAACATCCCAGTAACTTTAAAATAACGAAATCATGGTTTCACACTTGTCATCTGCTTCAACTAATGTTAGTAGTTGGCAAGTGAGTAAGGCAATATTAGAGGTAACACGATTGAATTTGGGGATATTTTTTGTTCTTGTATATATGTGTGTATGGACATACGTATGCCATTTGTACTTTGACTCTTGCATTTTTTTGTTCACTTGGTCGGTCCATTCCCATTCTCCTCTAAACAGAATCCTTTGGTTTAGCGATCTTTACCCTTATCTTAAAGGAATTTAATTTTTTTATCTCTCTGAAATGATCTAAATGTTGGGGGATGCAGTTGGATCTTACAAACGTCCTGGACTTCATTTCATATTTAGTGACTGTGGTAGGTCATAGCTTTATGCCTTACGCAACAGCACTGTTCTCTGATAATCCATTGTCCAATAGTCAAGTCATGAGGAGAGTGCAATGCAAGTCTTGTGTTAGTATTTCCAGTAAACAAGCGTGTGCATGTGTGAAAGTGTTGTATGTTACACCCTCTGCTTAGCTCAAGAATATTACAAATTTAAAATAAACATTAACTAACTAATATATATATTTTGCTGCCTTTTTAAACACAGCTCTTTAGGCTTCCCCCAGATACTACAGCAGTAAGCAAGTCTTACTAGGCTCAAAACTGCTATATTTCCTTAGAAATGTTTGTTTGTTTTTTCAAGTCGCAAAAAGTTGCTGCGAGTGTGGTTACTGTGGCATTGTAAAACCCTTTACCATACGTTCTTTTTTTTAAATCGGCGGGTTTTTTTAGTAGCTGAGTGCTTTTTGTCACGAGCTTATTGTCTTTTAAATAATGAAAATGGCTTAAATAGATACTACAAAATCTACCACTATAAAGAAGTAAGGTAAAAAAGCAATTCCTTGTTAGCTGATATTAATAATCAATCTGCATTCTTGTTCTTTATGTAATAATTGGACTAAATAATGCCTTCCAAACTAGATGAGTAACAGCTAGAACGGTGCGCAATGGCTCACTCTTTGTGCTGAAACATATCACTATAAAAAAAAGTTATTAGATAATGTATTTTCAGGGTGGGAATGTATAGTTTATCAGTCCAATATTATGGCAGTAGGAGTAAATTTGTATTGTATTTATTTATTTTTTAACAGAGGAAGCTGCGAGGGTATGAATTTGCGAAGCTGTCCTATCAAGTAAATGACTATGAAGCAGCTATTGGGTGAGATTCTTTAGTCAGATTACCAATTTGCTCAACTGTGCTCTTAATTAGTCTGGCATAGGCCTTGCCCAATTATGCTAATATTTTTGCCTATTATTCTATTCTTTTATGCGGCCTAGTCTTACCTATTATTCTCCTAAATCCTACCTATTATTCTTATGAGCTCACCCATTATTCTTCTATAATAATTATTCGATGGTCAGAAAATTCAGATTATCACAGTACAAATATAGCAAATTACACAGTTATTTTTCATTATATTGAAGCATAATAGAAGTTTCGATATAATCTTCCAAAGAACTATATTGTTGTTCCTTGAATGAGTTGTTCAGCAGAGAAAAGACACGTTCTGCGGCAGCAGATGAAGGCTGTAGTAGCAGTATTGATTTGCAGGCACTCGACCAAAAAGGTAGCTCATGTGCATGTTTCTTCCACCACTCTGTCTTAGACACTGTAGGTAATACATCCTCAGCCTTTGACATGTAAGCAGGTAACTCAGTTTTTAAATTTGTGATTAGGGGATTCTTGATAAAAGGTAAAAATTTAAGGCTATCAATGTCAGAAAGAGTAGGTTTCAATTCATTAATTTTCGAGGGATCGAAGTAACGAGCTGCTTTGAATGCTGAAACAGGTATCTTCAATTCACTGTCAAATCTGCTGTTAAACTAGTGATGTGCTTGAGCACAAATGGCGAGCGAGCCTAAAGACTATACTATTTTTATATGAATGATTTTGACTTCTAATACTGAAGCTACTGAAAATACGATCCAGTTTTTACATTTAGCATACAGGATAAAGGGATTTCAGTGCCATAGTAACAACTCTCTGCAACTGCTTGGAAAGAAAAAACAACAAAACAATACACGTTATTTAAAAGTTTTCTTTGTGATATTCTTTAGGTAAGTAGTGGTTGTAACACACAATGCTTTGACACAACTGGACATGCACCTACACAGACTTACCTTCCTGTTGCGCACGGCTTATAACCATGACAAAGAGCGCATTGACTTACCACCGCCACTAACTCGAATAGAAATGGAAGTCCCTTAAGTTTTCAAGTTTGAACTGCACCCGCAAAAGAATTCAAAACGGTAAACAATTCAATTTCTAGGGTGATACGGGTACTGATCGATAAACCAGAGGATTCTGTTTAGTGCAATTTGGGACGGGGTGGACCACATAACTAACACAAAAACGCGAGGGTCAAAGTACAAAATGACATACGTACGTCCATACATATATCTAAATAAATAAACAAACATCCCCGATTTTTTCATTTTTACCCCTGTAAGTGTCTCGCTCGCTACGCTCGCTCGCCAAATAGTCATAAGCAGGCTGGATACACGATTTAGCATCATCAATTAGCTGCTGGCACAAAAGAGCATTATCATTTGATAATTTCAATGCCATGGCACAAGTGTTAGGATAATGGGCTGTGGCAATAGCAGCTTTCAATTCACTGATTTTTTCATAACATAATAAAGCCAAAGGACCACCCCCTTCTAAAGTGTAGGTTGCTTTTATAAAAGGCTCACCTGCATCTATAGTTATTGCTAGTTCAAGTAATAAATGCAAATGGCTAGTGGCATCAGAAAGTAAATTTTGTAGCTTTAATTTTAATGCTGAAGGTTGATCGTCTTCCATAATAAATGGTTGAACGTCCCCAAAGGTATCATGTACTTGCTTTAGCACTTCCCATTCCGACCACCAACGAGTGGCAGAGTAAGAAGGAACAGACAGGCCTGTTTTACTTTTCCAAGCAAGCTTGCTCTTGGGGCTTCTAGAGAAAAGACCTATCCAAGCTTTTGAAAATTTATTAAGGGTAGGAGTATTCATTCGTTCTCCCACATGGTCTATAGTGTGCGAAAAGCACCCTATATCAAACATATCAGGGAATACTACACTAACTGTACGCATAGCAGCATTATTGACAGATGCTCGATCTCTCATAGAGGCAATCAGTTGATGAGATGTAATGCCTAGCTCCCTTGAAAGAGTAAATATTAGTTGCCTTGCAACTTCATCCCCAGTCATGCTATGGGCTACTAGCATCAAACGAGCTACTTTCTGACAAATCTCCCATTCATCATTGATATATCTCACAACCACAACCATAGCCTCAGCAACATGGGTTGTTCCATCAAATATTATCGAAATTTGTCTGCCTGAGATACTCTCCTTAATCTTATCCTTTTGTTCCATATGAACAATTGGTATTAATTCCCGTAAATGCTGACTACTTGTTAGGCTAAATGCATCTTCAGTAAGTAGATCACGGAAGCAATCTAACTTGCTGATAGGAATGCCTGCACTCATGAAGGCAGTTAGAACCTTAACACGATGAACCCGAACAGCTACTGGAAGATTTTCTCCGACTGGATGGACATCTTGATTAAATTTTTGCAACATTTCTGAAATATTTTTTTCCCTCTTTTCCCTAGATGCCAGCCTAGTTTTCCCATTTTCATGCTTCACAGATTTGATATGCAAATTAATCACACTCTTCTTTAGTGATAATGTTTCTCTACAAGCAGAGCAAAAAAGATTCTTATTTGTGACTGTCAAGTGTTCATTAGGATACTGCTTCATACGCACACTAGGTGTAATTGTTTTAGGATCATCTGCAGTTTTACCTTTGCTTTTCTTTGCCCCAATTGGAGGAGGGTTAAGAGCAATCTTGCGTTTTCTTGACAATTCAGAAGAAGTAGGACGATGAAGCTTGTCCAATAGTGAGATTACTTGTACCTCATTGGTGTCCTGAGTGGACTCACTGCTAGTACTAGTACTAAAATCATCAGTTAAGGTTGAAGAACTAGAAGCCATGCTGTTTTTTCCCACTAAACTGCTGATGAAGCTCATTGCACTGACTCCACCCACTGTCTCCACCCACTTCCTCTCAAATTTTACCTATTATTCTGGCATTATTCTGCTATGCTAGAGCATACCTATTACATATTCTCAAAATTATGCTAGCATAATTGGGCAAGGCCTAGTCTGGCATAGCGAGACCCTTTACCCAGCTCTTAATTAGTCTGGCATAGCGAGACCCTTTACCCACAGATCACTACGCAGAGGGATAGGGTCTGGAATCACACAATTCATTGAGTTGTTCCAACTGGATGTAATGAGACTTCGTCAATTGTGTGTCCACTTACATATGTTAAGCGTTACTAACGATGTTCATCATTACTGAAATTCTGTATCGGGTAGAAACAACTCAATGAATTGCATGATTCCAGACTAGCTCTTAAGTGTGATAAGCTCAACTGCCTAATAAAACTGCTGCCAAGTTGTTGTTTTTTTTTGTTTTGTTTTTTGTTCTTACCAAAAATGTTGAATACTGTCGTAGAATTAATCTGTATGTCAATCTTCGAATTGTGTGCAAATGAGTCGATGAATCACTAAGGCCCCATCCTTGTTGACCTTGGTTGCCATTCACCAATAATAATTGGTATTCTGAAAGACAGCAGTAAAATCTTAGTGAACACTGTTGGATGCCATTTTCTCCTTTATTGAGATACTGCCAAATTACTTTGTGAAACACTTCAACTGCAGAATAACAGCAAGTGTTTAAACGAAGAGTTCACGTATATAAGGGCTCAGCCAGGCCCATATTTCATGTCTAGTGGGAAATGACAGCTGCCACTTTTGTCTTGAACTTCTCCCAAGACAATTTTAGGATGCATTACAGTAGCTTAGCACACGAAACGGCATCATATAAGTAAGATTAAATCATGAACACTTTAACAGAAGAGGGAAAAAAAACCCAGT